>Ga0247734_1002821_pt1 | contig 10867 bp, 13 predicted proteins | sample UWRJL103311B2_FD_180933 | JGI IMG/M metagenome (GOLD analysis project Ga0247734, IMG submission 180933) | Plant litter microbial communities from Arlington Agricultural Research Station in Wisconsin, United States - UWRJ-L103-311B-2 | ecosystem: Environmental > Terrestrial > Plant litter >... | reverse complement strand
GCCATGGCGAGGAAGTTGAAGAATATTTGAGAGGAATGGAAAACAATGGCAGGTTTCGATACGATCATCTATAAACGCGTGCACCAAGCGAGGTCAGCAAGGAATGTTGCATCGGAACAGACAGAAAAGCAAGAGAGACCCATAGCAACAACACAGCGACGAGAGGTACGAAGAAAAGAAAGATAAGTGAAGTGTCTGGCGAGATTGCGCCCATGCATGGATTGTGTCCGGCTCGCGACACGAACGCCAAAACGAACCAAGGCTACTCCTGCTTATGTAAAGCGGTGGAGGGAGGTTATAGCCAAGGACAGCTGCGCGGGCTCTACAGCCCTCTGCAGCGGATCCTCGGCCATTCCAGAACATCAAACTGCGCGACGCAGTAATGGGAAATATGTGTGCCAAAAAAATCCGGGAGGCAATGCAAGCAAAATCGAGCACTCACGTCATCTTCCACCATGCCATGACCTCCATGGTTTCCAATTCCTCCTGCTAATGGCAGAGACGATCCTCCACGACCTCCACGTTTCTCTGGTATTATCTTGCTAATTCCATCTTTCAAAGTGTCCAAGAATGGCATCGTGAGTGCACGTCAAAGCAGGTGGTGGCGGTAATGTCGTAGAATGAAGTGGTGTACCGTATGGAATGGAATGCCTTTTTGGTAGATAGGTCTGTGAGGATAAACGCGTCGAGAAATTCTCGTTAAGTATGGATAGTGCTCGTGTAGATCGTAGTCCAGAATCAAAATGCTTGAGGGTTTTAACACCGCAATGAAGATGGGAGACACAGGTTGACGCAGTCGGATGTGGCTGTGCTCTGAGGTCAAACTGATCAGTGCCCCTCACTATTATTTCCCAGCTTGGATACTCAACTCCCAACCACCATCATCGACAGCTTTTTCACTTTCCCTTTCCCATGATCTGGGCCTGATGCTGTGTATCGAATATCTTGCAATAATCTGCTGTTCATTCTTTGGTTATATTGAGGCTCTCGCGCCTCGCTGCAGTGAGAGGGACTACTCCTATGTGCTGCTGATCATCACAAGCGAAATTCGAAACCTATTCCTTGAGGTTTCTTCAGCGCAATGCCGCTCGCAGACTCCCGCATCAACTTGGCATTGGCAACCCATCTAGCAGAAGCGGTGTCATCGTGTAGGTAGACCCTAAGTCTGCGATGCAACTGACATCGCCTTCCCCAACAAGGAGTTCCTGTTGAGCTCTAAAGGCTTCACATTTCCCAGTACCTCCATCTCTCTCGCACCACTAGCGGTTGTCACTCACACTTAACCAATGGGCAGTCCCGATAAGCCTTGCAGCTGGTAACTTCGCTGCCTAGACATTTGCCTCGGCGATTCTCGTCATAACCTTGGGGTGCTGGAGTATGGCACGAACCTGTTTTTTGAATTTATGGGTTTGATCTTATGGCTGGACTCTTTCTCGTACCGGTCTAACTAGAAGATAAGATAATAATTGTAATGGGGTATCAAAAGATTCATTGTGCACTACATGATAAGCGAAGACGACTTGGAGATACACATAACAATCAAAGTAGGACCACATAGCAGTAAGAAAGAGAGGGAATCGCTAACATGAATTTTCGTGGTAATCTCGATTCACTGTGATGATGAGCGCTGACGCCGAGATCCGAATGTCATCGGGCCGAAGTCCTGCACATCAATTATCATGACGTGCCGCCATTGCAACTTGGCCACTGACCACCACGCTGCGGAAGCCTCTCAAGACCACTACACTACACTGCTGCCTGCATATACCCTTGCACATATACCTAAGTCGGCGCACAATTCCTACCATGCCTATCGATGCTCCAAACGCAGCACTGCCTGTGCCCACCAGGACATCAAGTGGAGGTTTTAAGACCTCTGAAGGCACTCTCTATGTCTCCAAGCCTTACAGGTCGCGTTCGTCTAAGAAGATGAAGGCCGTTATTACGTTCCAGCCCAGAAACTCACGTTTTGACGATGAAGCATCTGGCATGAACGAGTTCAGGGTGTGTTGATTTGACGTGTAGTCCGTCCCATCCCGTATGTGCTCACTGTACGGATAGGGCTTCTATGTGTTGTTTTGGATATCTGTGTTCTTGTTCACAGTAAAGACCTATATTCAGAGCATCGAAGAGACAGGAGCAGCGCTCAATCTTCGCTTTGCGACATTGTTCTCCCAGGACGCCATCACTCTTGCCCTATCAGACTTGATGTTGGTATCCATCACGATTCTCTGTGTGCCATTTGCGAAGGCTGTGAGCAAAGGATGGATCAGATACTACTGGTACGGGGTGGTACTCCAGCACATTTTCCAGATATTTGTCTTGTTCACTGCTGTATCATGGGCATTCCACCGGTGTGCATTGTTTTTCGCCGTTTACAAAAGCATTCTGATCTGAGCGACAGGGAATGGCCATGGGTGCAATCTGGGTTTTTGACTCTTCATTCCCTCGTGCGTGTTAGCGCCATGCATCTTGCGCTTTTGTCACTTATCCACAAAATACTGTGCAGGTGTTGATAATGAAAATGCACTCATACACAGCGGTCAACGGCTATCTCCGTTATGTTTCCACACAAGCGGACACTGTCTTAGCAGAACTGAAAGATTCGACCGAGACTGCAGGAGGTTGGGAGAAGGCCATGCTGGATGCGCAATCACATCGAGTTGAACTGGATCTAGCTGCCGGCGTATCCAGCAACGAGGGAACGAATGAACATTCCCCGGTGTCCACACCCCTTCCTGCCATTGATTCTGACGTTCAGAAGTCATATGTGAACCCCAGCACTGCGAACGCACTGCGGAAGAGACTTACTGCCGTAAGCAAAGTTGACAAGGATGTAGTCGTTCAAGAGGAGGAAGAGGTCCCCAAGAGTGACCCAGCTGCTCCACATCCACTCATCGACCACCCATCTGAAACGATTGCATCTCTTGCTAATGAATATACGAACCTGCGGGCAGAACTCGTTAGCACCGGGCCAGAATACGTGGAATGGCCACATAACATAACTCTCAAGAACTTTGGAGTGTACATGATGATCCCTACCTTGATTTACGAACTGGAATATCCGAGAACCACGAAGATAAGGCCGCTGTATGTTTTTGAGAAAACGGTTGGTGCTAGCTCTCTTGATTAGAATCATACTGAACTCCTTTTAGGTAGCAACATTTGGCACTTTTGCCCTTCTGTACACAGTGACGGAAAGCTTCATCTTGCCTCACACACCTTCACCCGGCCATTCTGAATCTTTCTTCCGACTACTGCTTGACCTTGCCCTTCCTTTTATGTTTGCTTATTTGCTGCTATTCTTCATTATATTTGGTATGAGATTCACTCAGCTCTTGTCTCGTGATATGCTAACTTGCTTTGTCAAGAGTGCATCTGTAATGCATTTGCTGAGCTCTCTTAGTGAGTCTTCTTGCTGTACACAGGAAGACCAGCCTACTGATTCTTCACTAGCTTCGCAGACAGGCGATTCTATGATGACTGGGTAAGCTGACCACATGGGATGCATTCTCTTGGAGACCTAATCACTTGCTTTTAGTGGAACTCAACCTCCCAAGACGAATTCTCTAGAAAGTGGAACAGGCCTGTGCACACTTTTCTACTGCGACATGTATACACATCCACGATGACAAGCTACCGGCTGTCAAAAACGTCCGCCATGTTTGTGACTTTCCTGCTCAGCGCATGCCTGCATGAGTTAGTAATGGTTGTGGTCACGCACAAATTTAGAATGTATTTGTTCTTGTTGCAGGTGCGAAGTTTTTGTGCGCATATATGTGACACATGCTCATATGAAAACATCAGATTATTCAAATCCCTCTCATCGCAGTCAGCCGGATACCAGCTATCAAGAAGCAGAAGATTCTGGGTAACGTGGTGTTTTGGCTAGGATTGTTCGCTGGATTCCCTTTACTCTGTGTTGCTTATGTTGCCTATTAATTTCTACTATCTCTCTTAATTTTATCTATCATTTGGCTTGTTAGACTGCCCTACTCACCATGACCTATGAAGTCATTTAAATTTTGCATGAACTGGATGAAGTTGCCGGGCTAAGGTGTTATGGTCAAAGCAAAAGCCGGCCGAGATGAAGCCGGGATCACATAAGTACCAGGCCGAACTCGGCTGTACTGCTGGCTCTTAACCTTTTTTTTCTGAATTCGGGTGGAAGAGATGCTAGATTTTATCTTGAGATCTCCCGCTTCAGCTTCTTGCTGTCCACGACAACGGCTATTTTTCCATTTCCAGCCTTACCACCACCAAAAACGCCAATTCTCCGCTTCTTCTGCGTCGCTGTACGCCAAAAAGATGCCTCCCAAGAAACAAGTGCAAGAGAAGAAGACGTTGCTGGGAAGACCAGGAAATAACTTGAAGATTGGAATCGTAGGTTGGTTCGTTGGTCTTTGTCACCCCTTGCTAGCTGTCCTGATATTTATTCCTCTGTCAAGGTGTCCCTAATGTCGGAAAATCATCCTTCTTCAATGCGCTGTCCAACTCCTGTGAGTAATTGTGGTCAGCACTGTCATACTGTCGATTGATCTTCGATGAATAGCTATGGCTATTGCGGCCAACTACCCATATGCCACGATTAACCCTGAAGTACGTCCCGGAAACTGTTTCGCTGTGTGCTATGAGCTAAACTGAGCTGCAGGAAACGCGTATACCAGTCCCTGACACCCGTTTCGACTGGCTCTGCGAGACTTACAAACCCGCTTCCAAGATTCCAGCACATCTGACCTGCATTGATATTGCTGGATTGACTGCTGTATGTCAATTCCCCCTCTTCCTAAGCGCTTCGTGGTCCTCGGACTCACTTCTTGCTTAGGGTGCTTCGACAGGTGCAGGTTTGGGTAATGCGTTCTTGTCGCATGTCCGTGCGGTGGATGGTATTTTCCAGATGGTTCGAGCCTTTGACGATCCAGAAGTTACACATGTAGAGGGAGACGTGGACCCTGTTCGTGACATGGAAATCATTCAGACTGAGTTACGCTTGAAGGATATCGAGTGGACGCAGAAAGCTATCGAGAACTTGAAGAGAGCTGGAAGGGCCTTGAACTCCACTAGTCTGGCTGACAAAGCGAAGAAAGAGGAGATTGTACGTCGCTGCTTACCTTTCCTCTGTATTTGCTTGCTTAATGCATCTCATGGTAGGCTACGACAGAGAAGGTTCTTGCTGTGCTGAATGACGGAAAGGATCTCCGAAAGTTGGACTGGACTAACAAAGAGGTGGGTGCCTTCGTCTTAACAAAATATTGCACAACTTTCCTTGCGTCGTCATGATGAAAAAGAGCTTCAATGCTCGATTAACCCAGCTCGTTGAGGAGGGAGTAACGCCCCACTATTCCTATGAGATCAATCTTTCTTCTGAACATCCTCCATTATCTTACTTGTTAAGGTCATGAACTGACCCTCTTTCATTTCTCTAGGTGAATTATATTTTCAAAGAACCACTTTACGATGACAAAGAGCGATTATGCTCGATAACCCAGCTCTTCGAGGCGGGAGTAACGCCCCACTATGCCCACGAGAACAATATTTCTTCTGACCACACTTCTCCCAATCACGATTTGTTAAGCACCCGATGCTGACTCTGATACCTCTAGATTGATGTTGTTAACGGCTTACAGCTCCTCACTGCTAAACCCGTTACATATCTAGTCAACTTGTCTGAGAAGGACTATATTCGCAAGAAGAACAAGTGGCTGGCAAAGATTAAAGCCTGGATCGACGAACACCACCCTGGTGACCCATTGATCCCGTTCAGTGTTGCTCTTGAGGAACGTTTGGCAGCCATGGAGACCCAAGCAGAGAAGGACGAGGAGCTGAAGAAAATCGGAACCACAAGCCAGTTGACCAAGATCACTCACGCTGGTTATTCTAGTCTTGACGTGAGTATGTTGGTCGTCTTAGATTATACCTAGCTAACAATTCACCTCCTAGCTTATTCACTATTTCACTGCCGGAGCTGATGAAGTTCGGGCATGGACCATTAGGAAGGGCACGAAGGCACCCCAGGCTGCCGGTGTTATCCAGTTAGTGACAACTTTTTCTTCAACTATTTCGATACGTGCTGACACTTGCTACCATGTAGCTCTGACTTCGAGAACAAGTTTGTTTGTGGTGAAATCATGGCTTTCGCGGATTTGCATGAGCACGGAACAGAAATTGCTACGAAGGCTGCTGGCAAATTGCGTCAACAAGGCAAACCATACGAGAGTACGTCCTGTGCCAACTTCTTCTGCTTTTCTGCTCACTGTTTTCGTAGTGGTCGATGGAGACATCGTGTACTGGAAGGCTGGAGGTTGAAAAGCGCACGCCTATTCCTGTTTGTACATAATTTGTGTAGCAAAATGCATTGTAGTATAAGAACACCCTAGTCGCGAGAACCTCGTTCATATCGACGATCTGAATCTCTAGGTCGATCTCTATCCGAGGAGCGGTAAGGGCGAGAAGGTGGGGAGCGAGAGCGCCTTCTGGGTGGTGAGCGAGAGCGAGAATATTGTCTGGGACGTCGAGGGGATTCCGAACGTGGTGGAGGTAGTCGATGAGAGGAATGCCGGGGTGCAGGAGATCTCGAACGAGCTCTACTGTCGCGTTCTTCAAGTTCTCGCCGCGAATGTTTTTCAGCTCGTCTGGCTTCTTTCTTCGCTCGTTTCTCTTCCTTGCGTTTGCGTTTCTCCTCCTTCTCCAACAGCTTTTCCGAATCCTGCTCTGACATGGGTGCTCTTAATGCTGACGTTGATGCAGCTACTGTTCCATCCACCTTCTTTGGGTCCGGTGCGAAGCCCCTGTTATGCACCTATTAGATTCCATCATAACCAGAAACATTTAACGAACTCACAAGGCAATAGACAAAGCCTCCTCTTCCGCCTCTTTTATCTTGCGAATTTCAGCTGCGCGTTCATCCTCTGTGCCGTTCTTATCCCGATTATACCAATGGACGTCTTTATTTTTCTGCCATCGGCCAGTAGGTGCGTTGATACTGTGCCCTAGATAGTTCTAACAATAATACTGTATGAGCACTACACACTGGATAATACCGTGTTCAAGTGCCCACCTCTCTGTCTTTATCTGCAGAAACGTCTGACCACTTGAATTCTCCCTGTCCACCACGAGTCCCTCCACGAATTGGTTCGAACATGTTAGCAGAAAGCAGTGAGCGTGAGTGTGTGAAGCAAGAAGACAGCGGGAACAAACAACGACCAAACAAAGGAAACGCTCAGCCTCCGCTTTCACGTGCTCGGCGTTCCTCTCTTTCCCCAGCTACCAACCTCTGCCCTTTCGCAGCACGCTCTCTGTTCACTATGCACAGACTATGGATATTCGCTGCTCTCATCGCTAGTGTCTATGCGCAGACTCGAACGATCACAGATGCGTAAGCGCGCTGGTTAGCTCATGTATGGAGATCCAGAGAGCCTGATGTTCGTCCGCAGTGCCGGAGACGTTGTCGTGATAGACGCTACTCTTGACGAAGACGGTCTGCCTGTGACAGAAACACTGTATGCTTTGTGTCTTCTATGGCTAATGGCTCTTAAACTAACACTACGATTCAACGCAGTGAAACGCTAGATCCAGCTGTGGAGACAACTCCAATCGGCGAAGAAACGACTGCTCTTACCAATACTCGTACCACCACTACTCCTGTTACCACACCCACTCAAGGACCAGTGGACCAGCCAGGTGCCACCAACACCGCCTTAGAAACGCCATACACCTACACCACTGTCGTTGACGGAGTAACTACGGCTATTGAAGCTACATTCACACCGACAACTCCACCAACACTTTCTACGGTGGATCCTGGTGCTGGGACAGCTACAATCTGGGATTACGATGAGTGGAACTCGATATATGGCAACAACGCCGGCAACCCGCAAGATCAAGTAGATGCTGGTACGCGCACGGAAACGATGAGGCTTGGCTTCGTCATGGCGCTCCTTGGAGGCGGGTGGTTGGGGTTGGCATAGGCGTTGATACTCTTGTTGTTTTCTTTCTCATTATCTAGCATGGACATTCTTTCGGTAATGCTGTCCAGACCTGCCTATATTATGAACATTTGCATATTTCAAACTCGAGCTGAACGTTGAACGTCTGCATGCTGGCGTCTCCTTGTTTCATGATATGCATTGAAGACTGTTGATTTCAAATTTGCTCAAAGCGACCTTCAAGAACACATAATGTCAGGAGCATGTTATTCATATTTACTATCGCCGTGACCGCGTAGCTTTTAGAGCTCCCCTGGCTTCCACCGTTTGCGCTACTGCCTTTGTCACGTTCGAGCCCACAGCATTTAGTCCATCTATCACCCCTCTCCTATCAGCTTCATTATCTTCCTGAGACATCTTGAACTTCCCTTCCAATCTTGTGATTTCCACCTCTATGCCAACAATCGACCGCGATAGCAGATCAACATAACGCTCTGGCGCCTCTTCCACGGTCCATGGTTCCTCTGCGCCATTTTGTCCAGTATATCCCATGATTTTGGTTTCCGACTGATTGGACAAATCCTTGACTTGCTTGCTTATATACTCGGACGTCGCTGGGTCTTTCAAATCATAGTACACTTTCGCAGTGCCGTAGACCTGCACAGCACTGTAGTTCCAAGTCGGAACTACTTTTCCAGTGGCAGGCTTGGTGTCTACATACCACTTTGGAGTGATATAATGGTGTGCTGGGCCGTTGAACAAGATGGATACTTCTTCAGATAGTGTTTGTGAAGATGAAGCTTTCAAAGTGTCCATGATATTTTTGCTCTGCGGATTGGCCCGAGCGATATGCCCCCGGAGCTTTCCTATCTCGCTAGTATCTTCTGTATCGAGGACCCATGGGATATGTGAGAGCTGAATAAGTGGATACTGTTCGGAAGGGATAGCGGTGAGCAGGACACCGAGCGCATTGTCTCGAATGAACTGCAGGAGTGTTGGGATATCAGTATCGGTGTGGATGGTTCTGAGATACATGTTGGGGGATCTTTGTTCCTATGCTAAGCATTTTATTTAAGAGATGGGAGATGACTCGAGCAACTTGAAGACCGACTGTCAGTCACGTGTGAATTGTTGAACTGAAGGACTTCATTTCGTCCCATTGACAGCTTGCTGTCAAACCTCCATGTCTTCGTGGTAAGCCTAAAAAAACCCCCAAAGTACTACAAACCTTGCTGAAAGAAACCGTAATGATTAGGATACCCCCACGAGATGTGCTCCTGGATACTACCAGCGTATTCACTATTCTTCTACCCCCCGTTCTAACCTACTTCGGCACGGCATTTCTTAGTCTTATCCCCGGAACACGGCTACTCAAGCTAGCTATTCTCCCTGTCCACCTGTACTTGAGCTTTCGAGCCGGGACGATGTTGGAGCTATCAGGAGGAGTACCAGGTCGAGCGTTTTTGAACCAAGTAATCATGGTACGACTCTGTCTTCCACTCAGTTTCTACGTCGATGTTTAGGGATTTCTTGCAAACTCTAGCTCTCTATGTTCACGTCCTCTATGAAAACGATTATATTCGCTTTTCATTCAGAGCCATATCGTCGAAAGCGGCGTTTGTCGTCAACGAAGACAACCGGTTTCACCACCATGTTTCTCGATGCAGCGGACCTCTGTGCCAGTTTTCGTGGCATGAACTGGGAATGGTCTAAAGGCTGCTACATTCCTCCAAGCTCGGGGACTCCGCCCAGCTTATGGAAGTCTTTAATAGGACTGATCCTATTCGATTTTCTACATTATTACGTCCAGAGCCTGTCACCCACAGGATTTGGTTCGCCAAATGGGGGCTCAGTATGGATGGAAGGATATCCTCCTCTCCAGCGCTACTTCATGAGCACGTATGTTACATTTCTAGCTGGCATTGTCATTTACTTGGCCATCGACATTCCATACGCCTTCCACTCTCTCTTAGGTATTAATGTTCTCGGTCAGAAACCAGAAGAGTGGCCCCCAGTCTCAGACTGCCCTTGGAAAGCAACAAGCCTCACGGACTTCTGGGGTAGACGATGGCATCAACTCTTCAGGTTCAGTTTCGTGGGAGTGGGCTACAAGCCATTTGCTTGGGCCACAGGAGGTAACAGGGCTGCTGGAGTCATGGGAGCGTTCATAATGTCGGCTTTCTTGCATTACCTGGGAGCATGGGGCCAGTACCCGGATGTCAAATTCTGGCAAATGGGTGGCTTCTTCATTCTCATGGGTGTGGGCATTGTATTAGAGCGTGGCTGGCAGGTGGTGACAGGTAGGAAGGTGCAAGGGGCGTATGGGGCGATATGGACATTTGCTTGGCTGTTGTCCTTCGGACAGCTTGCCGCGAATGCTTGGGGGATGTCAGGCATGATGGCAAGTGAATTCTATCCAGATTGGATGAGACCGTCCTACATAGTTTTTGGTAGACTCCACTGAAACGAAGCCTCACCAGCCTTGCTATCCGAAACTCGAAGGATTTATCCCATGGCACTTCCCCCGACTACTGGCCAGCCAGATACACCGATCCTAACTAGCTTACGGAGTTTGAAATTTCACGCGAACATCAATAGGTCACTCGCAGGAGATACGCAGCTTCTTGGCTATACTATTACTAGATTGTGTCCCTATCGTCTTTCCTTGGCTTACTATCTACATCTCGCACTCTTCTGCCAATCTCAAATGGGTAAAGGAAACTTCCTGAGGCGTGCACCCCAATCTCCAAGCTAATGTCCTCAGTACAAGATTCCGTCGACCACCAGACGGCGACAGATGACTGTGGCTGGATTTTACCGCCCGCACCCCATCCTGCAACTAGCGTAAAGCGCTGACAGCTGAGGCCAACTTTCATCTCGAACCTCTTTTTCGTCTTCGTTCGCTACAAAGCGTTGTCCGCGATGGAGAACCTAGTTTCACA
>Ga0247734_1002820_pt1 | contig 10870 bp, 10 predicted proteins | sample UWRJL103311B2_FD_180933 | JGI IMG/M metagenome (GOLD analysis project Ga0247734, IMG submission 180933) | Plant litter microbial communities from Arlington Agricultural Research Station in Wisconsin, United States - UWRJ-L103-311B-2 | ecosystem: Environmental > Terrestrial > Plant litter >... | reverse complement strand
CTTTGTAAAACCCGGCTCTTTGATTTACAATGACCTCAGCAGCAATGATTTTTCCGGAAGTAACGAATTCAGGAAATTTGATTCCCGCAGCCTGCGTTATAAAGGCATACACGTACAGAACATATTTACTGACAGCACCAATAACATTGTGCTGTTCCAGGACCTGAACGGAAATGCACCAAAATACACACAGGTAACTGATGACAATGGCGCGTTCTTTATCCGCAACCAGGATAATGTGGACAACGATACGGACAGCGATTATGAACATGTGTTGTTTACGCTGAACGCGAAGGCGCCGGATGAAAACGGCAGCGTTTACGTAGTGGGCAGGTTCAATAATTATACGCTTACCGAAGAGAGCAAACTGAACTACGACGCCTCAAAAAAGAAATTCTATTCCAACCTGTACCTGAAACAGGGCGTGTATGACTATCAGTATGTGTGGAAAGACAATACTTCCGGAAAAACCGACAATACCATATTTGAAGGTTCTTTCTTTGAGACTGAGAATGACTACCAGACATTCGTTTATTACCACAGGCCCGGCTCCCGCTGGGATGAACTGATCGGTTACAGTACCATCAGCACTGTACAGAAATAACATATTTCCAATACATTAATATTTTTATTGTTTTTATTTTTTACTTTCATGAAAATATAATATGTTTGTAAAGAACATAACACCGCTAGTTTAGTTAATAATTTAAAATCGGTAAAATGACCACACAAGCATTAAATCTTTATGAAGTTCTTAAAAAACACTCAATGAAGACAGTGCCAGAGCAGTAGTACACTATTTAAATGAAACGTAGAGATCATTACAGTAAAACAAATAGATATGAAAATTGAACATTTGGCAACTAAGGAGGACCTGATCAAAGCAGAAACAAGGCTGGAAAGTAAGATTGCGCAAAGCCAGACGGAACTGATGAAATGGATGTTCATCTTTATTATGGGGCAAACCGCTTTATTAATCGGGCTGATGAAATTTATGCATTGAGTTAAAGTATATTGTTAGTTGAACTAACAATATACTTTATTTCTTTTATTCAGCTTTAAGTACCCATATGGATACACTGCCGGCTGCACAGAAGAAATCCGCCCAGCCATCTTCATTCACCGTCACTTCTTCAGTCCTGTATCCCAAAACATCAACAAAAGTTTTTCCGGCATGTCGCTGCCCCATTTCCATGTGCTTATTCCCTTCATCACCATTACTCAAGACAACAGCAACACCTGAATTCTCATTTTCATCGCTCCCCTCTCTTGTCCAGCCGATGCAGTTCGGATGATCGAAATATTCCCGTTGCAAACCATGGGCCGCATCTCTGCGTGTTCTGATCATTACATCGAGTTGTGGTACACCGATCAGCTCCACGTCTGCATCATTCCCTTCGGTATCTTTATCTATGTATTTGGCGCCGTACAAATCAGGATAGAAGATGCAGGGAATGCCCTGCTCTCTCAACAGGATCAGTGCATATGCTAAAGGGCGGAACCAGAAATCCACATAGGCTTCCAGCGATTGCAGGGGCTGAGAATCGTGGTTGTCTATAAAAGTAACCGAAAGCTGCGGATGTGACTCTACCAGAGTATCCACAAATATCTTGCTCATATCATATCCGTCGCCCTGCTGTGCCGCCTGGTAAAAGTTATGGTGAAGCATGGAGTCAAATAGCTGCATCCTCCCCTCAGTGAGGTCTACATAACTTCTGAGCTTATTTACATCATCGAGGATCCAGTTTTCGGCCACGATGAAAAAATCTTTATCAAATTTGGCCTTCATATGGTCCAGCCATTCTTTCAGGTACCTTGGCGAAATATGCTTTACGGCATCCAGCCTGAAGCCACCCATACCACAGGTTTCATGGTACCATTCTCCCCACCTTTTCAACTCTTCACGAACGGCTTTGTTCCTGAATTCAATATCGTTGAACATCAGGTAATCATAATTACCCATTTCATCTGAAGGTACATCTTCCCAGCCATCGCCATATTCATTTTGTATAGAGAATATAGCGGTTTCCTGCAGGTCTTCTGCCCAGTCAATACCGCTGAAACAGCTTTTATCCCAGATGAATTCCGAGTATTTGCCCTTTCTGCCGGGGAAAGTGAATTTTGTCCATGCTTCTATCTCAAAAGTATCAGAAGTAAATTCACTGCGGTTATCCGGGTTAACCCGCTTTACATGTACTTTTTCAAGTTCATCTGCTCCGGCTTTGTGGTTAAATACAACGTCGGCGATGACCATGATCTGCTGTTCATGCAGGTCTTTTATTGCCTGAAGATATTCTTCTTTAGTACCATATTTGGTAGGCACGCTGTTCTTCTGGTCGAATTCGCCTAAATCATACAGGTCGTAACAGTCGTACCCGACAGAGTTATCTCCTTCTGTAGATTTATATGCCGGCGGAAGCCAAACTCCGGTAATCCCTATTTCTTTTATTGTTTTAGCCTCCGCAGAGACTTTTTTCCATAATTTCAGTTCGTCATTGTAATACCAGTGGAAATACTGTACCAGGGTTTGATTGATCATTATATTTATATGTGTGATTTTTAAGCGTGCAGTACAATAACATGAAGTCTTAGTTTTTGTTTACTTTTGCAGGGAATATGAGTACAATAATTAAACATCCAAAGAATTCATTCACTGTTATGAATGAGTTAGTGTTACCCAATGATACCAATACGCTGAATAACTTAATGGGGGGCAGATTGCTGCACTGGATGGATATTGCCGCCGCGATTTCTGCACAAAAACACTGTAACAGGATCGTAGTGACAGCTTCTGTAGATAATGTTTCTTTCCAGCATGCAATCAAACTGGGAGATGTGATCACTATTGAAGCCAAAGTGACACGTGCGTTTCATACTTCAGTGGAGGTCCGTATGGATGTATGGGCAGAGAACATCCCCTCGGGTAGCCGGATAAAATCAAATGAAGCCTATTACACTTTTGTCGCTGTAGACCAGAGTGGCAGGCCGATACCGGTGCCGGAACTGTCTCCTGAAACTGAGGAGGAGATTGAATTATTTGCCGGTGCTTTAAGAAGAAGGCAGATCCGCCTGATCCTGGCAGGTAAAATGAATGCTCATGATGCCAAAGAATTAAAAGCCCTGTTCTTCAACGAATAACCGCAGCATTAAAAGCCTAAGGCAGCCGTTTAGCTGCCCATTTCAAGAATTTTATCGAACTCTGTTGCTTTAAGCTGCATTACCGATAACCGTCCCTGTTTGACCAGGGAGATGTCTTTCAGGCTTTCCTCTGCCTTGATCTGCTCCAGGGAAACCGGATTTTTCAGGGTTTCTACCGGTGACAGATCCACCACTACCCAATTGGCATCATCAGTAGTCGGGTCCTGGTAGAACTCCCTTACTACCTTAGCTATCCCCACCACGTTCTTGCCCTCGTTACTGTGGTAAAAAAGGACCAGATCACCCTCTTTCATCAGTTTGATGTTGTTACGGGCCTGGTAATTCCGCACACCATCCCAAAAAGTACGTCCGTCTTTATTAAACTGTTCCCAGCTGTATTTGAAAGGTTCTGATTTGACTAAGAAATAGTTCATTGTTGTTAAATGCTTAGTTGTATATGATGATGGAATAATGGCCAAAACTACTAAAACCGGACAATATCAGGGTAAATCAATAAACATTAATGTATCATTTTAAACAATAACTCTTTCAGCAGTTCCCCGTCAGTAACGTTGCCTGTGCTGTCTACCCCCTTGCTTTTCAGGTCATATTCCCTTAGCAAACTGATAATATCGAAAGTTTTATTCAGGTTGTAGTTCCGCGCTGCCATTTCGTAATCCTTTACAAAATACGGGTTCACACCCAGTTCTTTGGCTGCGTCATTTTTATTCTGGAGATAATGATATTTAAGGATCTTGGAAAAGTAGGAGTTCAGATTGGCCATCACCATCACCATAGGGTTGGCTTTAGGGTTATCGGCAAAGTAATTAATGATCTGGTTTGATTTCAACACGTTACGGGAGGCCAGTGCCTTCTGCAGTTCGAAGACATTATACTCTTTACTGATTCCGATATTCTTTTGAATCAGATCGGTATCAATAGTAGTCTCCTTACTGATGTTCAGCATCAGTTTTTCCAGTTCATTGGAGATCTTGGACAGGTCTGCACCAAGGTATTCGGCCATCAGGGCAGAAGCCTGCGGGGCAATCTTCATTCCTTTTTCTCTCACCAGGTCTTCGATCCACTGGGCAAGCTTATAGTCCCTTACCGGGTCTGACTGAAAAACCAGTCCGTTTTTGGTGATCGATTTGAAGATCTTCTTCCGCTTGTCAAAGTTGGCATATTTAAATCCCAGAACGAGGATCGTGCTGCTGAGGGGGTTTTCAAAATAGCTCTGTATAAATTCGGCTTCTTTGCTGCTTCCTTCCGTTTCTTTAGACCACTTCAGGTCCTGTGCTTCCTTTACTACGATCAGCTGATAGTCAGACATCATCGGATAACGTTTTGCCGCATTTAAAATTGTAGCCATATCCGTGTCCTTACCATACAACACCGTTTGGTTAAAGCCTTTCTCCATCTCAGTCAGAATATGCTGTTCCATATAATGAATGATCTGGTCAATATAATAGGGTTCCTCACCATGTAAGAGGTAAACAGGCTTAAACTTTTTGGCTTTAAGGTCTTTTATAATATCGGAAGCAGTCATAAATTATTCCAAATGTAACCGCTTAAAACTAATTATTAAAGGTTATTTTTGCACAAATGGCATTTACTCCCACAGTACTAAACCTACCGCCGTACCCTTTCAAAATCACTTTGAAAGAAAATCAGCATTTCATCTTTGATGAAGTGAGGAAAAAGCACCTGGTTTTAACCCCTGAAGAATGGGTACGCCAGCACTTTATCCATTACCTGATCAGGGATAAAAAATTCCCCAGGTCACTGATACAGATTGAAGGCGGACTGAGCTTAAACCAATTACAAAAGCGTACTGACATCGTGATCTTCAATACCGCAGGAGAAAGAATCATGGTGATCGAATGTAAAGCTCCCGCTGTTAAGATCTCCCAGGGGGTATTTGACCAGGCCGCAAGATATAACTCTGTGCACCAGGCCAAATGGCTGGTGGTAACGAACGGACTGAAACACTGTTATGCGCAGATTGATCATGAAGCTTCGAAGTTCTCGTTTTTTGAGGAACTGCCGGAGTATGGCCTGTTATAAGTCAACCCATCAGAAATAAAAAATAATTTCAGACGAAGGCAACCTATAGTATGTACATTGCGTAAGTGTATTTAGAATCAGACTGAATAACTAAGTAAACGTGATCAAAGTACTCCTGGCCGATAACCAAATATTAACCCGTGAAGGGGTCATATCAGTATTATCTGATCATGAGGGCATTGAGGTGCTCGGAAGTGCCGGCTCCCCTGAGGAGCTAAAAAGGATGTTATGGGCGCTTAAACCTGACGTGATTATCATGGACCATAATTATGGACATGATTATTCAGCGAATGATATTCAAAATATCTGTGCGGCCTTCGATTTTGCACGTATCCTGATCCTTTCCAACAGGCAGCATAAAAATGATATTCTTGAGATCATTAACCATGGCATTAAAAATTATGTATGCAAGGAATCTACTGTTGAAGAACTTCTCGATGCCATTCATGCCACCGCCAGGAATGAGCAGTACTATTGCAGAAAGACACAGGAAACCCTCTTTGGCCATAAGCTGCCTGCCAGAAAAGCGGATGGTACTCCCCTGCTTTCTTATCGTGAAACAGAGATCATCCAGCTGATTGCCGAAGGCAAAGCCAACAAAGAAATTGCAGAAAAGCTGTTTCTGAGTGTGCACACCATTAAAACACACCGCAAGAATATCATCAAAAAACTGGGTTTCACCTTCAAACATGCTTCAGAATTAATTTTTCTGCTGAGTTATATCAACGACATCTTTATTTAGACTGATTATTAATATACCCCCTGGGGGGTATTGCCGTGCCCCGTTCCCAAATCTAAATTTGCGTTATTATAAAATCAACTGATAACTCAAATATGAAAAGAACATTTACAGCACTTGGCCTTTCGGCACTGGTACTGATCGCAGCAAGCTGCAGCAAGGACTCAGAAAACAGTGGAAATGCCATTCCGGTTTATACCGTCCCGACAACCTATAATTTCACCAACGTAGATTTTTCAGCTTCAAATACCCGCCTGGGAATGGCTACTGAAATGTCTAACCTGATGAAAAATGCAATCTCAGGTCCTCTTGATGGAGCAAAGCTAAAAGCGATGTTCAGCAACACAGGCGCACCATTCGCCACAGCAGCATACAATACATCAGGCATCCAGATCAAAGATCAGACTGCTGCCTTGTTCCAGACAGACGTACTGGGTTTTATTGACAGCCTGGTAAAGGTTAGCCAGTCTACCCAACCAGCAAGCAGAGGAGTTGCAGGGGTAGGTAAAAACGCAGCAGGTGTACCTACCTACGCATTAACCGGCTCGGGCATTAACTATGCGCAGATATTTAACAAAACCATCATGGGCGGACTGATCACCTACCAGATTGTAAGCAACTATATGGATGGCGGAATCAACTCTTCAGTGAACAATACTACAGTGGTTACAGGAAGCGGAACGGCCATGGAACATAACTGGGACCTTGCCTTCGGTTACTGGGGCGTGCCTATCGACTTCCCAACCAATAAAACAGGCGTAAAATTCTGGGGAAGCTACAGCACCCAGGTAGATGCAGGTTATCCGGCCAACAAAACCCTGATGGATGCCTTCCTGAAAGGAAGAGCAGCGATCAGCAATAAGGATGATAAAACCAAGCTTGCCCAGGCTACTATCATTCTTGAGGCGTTCGAAAAGCTAACCGCTGCAGCAGCCCTTCAGGAGGTGAAAGAAGTAAAAGAATCTATCAATGATAACATTGTAAGAAACAGCAGGCTTTCTGAATGTTACGGGTTCGTTTACTCGTTGAAATACAATCCAAAGAAAAAAATCACTGATGCAAAGATCAATGAGATACTTGCTCTGTTCCCCAAAAACTTTTACGACCTGACCCCTGTACAGCTGGATGCGATCAGGGATGCAGTTGCGGCACAATACGGATTTGAAAGTGTGAAAGACATTTTATAATCTTCCGCAGGTTCCAAAAATCAGCCAGCCTCAGTAGCAACCGGGGCTGGCTTTAAACAAAAAATTTATGATGCGAAAATCCATTTATGCAGCTTTAATAGCTGCTTCGACACTGCTGGCTGTCCAGTCCTGTAAAAAATCCGGCAGCTCCTCCTCTACTGATAATTCCTCGTCCTTTGACAATAAAGGCATGCTTACGAACATCAGTACCAATATCATCTTACCAGCATACACCTCCTTCCAAACCGCTACAGTCAATTTAGACGCTGCGGTTTCAGCATTTAATGCCAGTCCGGACAACACCAAACTTCTGGCGCTACAGGCAGCATTTCAGGCAACTTATAAACAATGGCAGGCTGTGTCTGTCTTCGAATTCGGCCCGGCAGAGACCGCAACACTGAGGGTCAATGTAAACACTTATCCAACAAGTGTATCCCAGATCAGTTCAAATATCAGTTCAGGAACCTATGACCTCAGTACATTTGCAAATCTGTCGGCAAAAGGCCTTCCTGCAATGGATTACCTGCTATTTGGCCTGGGTGCTGACAATAATTCTATTTTGCTGATGTACAGTTCCGACATCACGGCGGCGAACAGGAAAGCTTACCTGGCCAAACTATCTGCAGAAATTAAAGCAGAGGCCGCAGCTGTTCTAACCGGCTGGTCAACTTACAAGGCCACATTTGACAATTCTGCCGGTGTTGCTACGGGCAGTTCTACCAGCCTGCTGATCAACCAGCTGGTGTACGACTACGAGATCCTTAAAAATTACGAAGTTGGTATTCCTGCAGGTGTACAATCAATGGGCACTACCTTCCCCACAAAGGTTCAGGCATATTATTCAAAAATGTCTGTTCAACTTGCCATCCTGCACATTCAGGCCATACAAAACATCTATCTGGGTAAAAGCGCCCAGGGCGACGGACCGGGTTTAGATGATTACCTCATTAAGGCTGATGCCAAAAAAGACGGAACATCGCTAAACACCACTATCCAGAATCAGTTTGCAGCTGCACTGGCCAAACTGCAGGGATTAACAGATCCTTTGTCAGATCAGATCAAAACCAATCCAGCTGCGGTAACGGCCGCATATACCGAACTGCAAAAACTGACGGTATTGCTAAAAACAGATATGACCTCCTCACTGGGCGTTTTAATCACCTTTGGAGACAATGACGGAGATTAACACCTCAAAACATATAGCCCCGCTTGCCGTTCTAAGGATCGCATTCGGGGCAATTATGCTCATCAGCACTGTCCGCTTTATTTTAAGGGGCTGGATAGATGCATTTTATATTCATCCGAAATTCCATTTTACATTTTATGGTTTCGGATGGGTAAAACCTATGGGAGCAACAGGTATGTATGCACTGTTCGCATTACTCATCACTGCCGCCATTTTCGTGACCATAGGCTTATTTTACAGAACTGCCATCCTGATCTTCTTCCTCTGTTTTACCTATGTGGAACTGATTGATAAAACCACCTATCTCAATCACTACTACTTTATCAGTGTCATGTCTTTTCTGATGATACTGGTTCCTGCAAACCGCTATTTCTCTGCTGACGTGATCCGGAATCCCGGAATAAAAACTACCCGGGTTCCTGCCTGGACCATTAACATCTTTAAACTACAGCTGGTGCTGGTCTATCTTTTTGCGGGGATATCCAAATTAAATCACGACTGGCTCATCGCGGCCATGCCACTCCGGATATGGCTGCCGGCAAATAGCCAGCTGCCCGTAATAGGCGGCCTTTTAAGCAAGCTCTGGATAGCTTACGTATTCAGCTGGTGCGGAGCGGTATTCGATCTTTTTATCGGCTTTTTACTACTGAACCCCTTTACAAGAAAACCAGCTTACCTGATGGTGATCATTTTTCATCTGGTAACTGCCGCCCTCTTCAGGATAGGAATGTTCCCCTATATCATGATCTTTGTAACCATTATTTTCTTTTCAGAGCAGACACATCTGAAGATCATCAGCCTGCTCAGAAAGATACTTCCCGGTACGGCAGGGGAACAGGAAACACAGGGTATACCTTATGCACTCCCTGTTTCCACACGTAACATCATATATGCGATTCTGATCCTCCATTTTACCATTCAGGCACTGCTGCCCTTCAGGTATTTACTCTACCCGGGAAGCCTGTACTGGACGGAAGAGGGCTATCGTTTTTCATGGCGTGTCATGCTGATGGAGAAAGGGGGAACAGCTTTCTTTCATGTCAAGGATCCGGAAACGGGCAGGCAATCGGAGATCATCAATGCACAATACCTTACCCCCTTCCAGGAGAACATGATGGCTACCCAGCCCGATATGATCCTTCAGTATGCACATCTGCTGGCCCATGAATACCAAAAGAAAGGGATTAAACATCCAGTTGTTACCGCCGAAAGTTATGTAACACTGAATGGAAGCGGCAGCAGGTTATTTATTGACAGTACTGTAAACCTGGCAAACGAAAAAGAAACTTTTGACCATAAAAAATGGATCCTTCCATTTCATAGAAAATAAGAATGAAACAAATCTTCACACTGATCTTTTTACTATTAACAATCATTTCCTCCGGACTGTCGGCTCAAACCTTTACTGTACAGGGCCAGGTAAAAACGGCTTCGGGCGAGGCCATCCCAGGGGTTTCAGTGTCTTTAAAAAAAACACATTATTCCGCAATTGGCGACCAGGCAGGGAATTACAGCCTGACCGGCGTAAAACCCGGCACCTATGCGCTGGAAATTTCAGCTGTCGGCTATCAGTTGCTGGTCCGCACTTTAAAAGTGAACGGCAGCCTCACCTTAAACCTGGTGATGGAGGAATCGGTAAGACAGCTGCATGATGTGAAAATAAAAGCCGAAGATGAAAAGACCTTCGGCGTTACGCGCTTAAAGGCAGTAGAGGGCACCACCATTAATGCCGGTAAAAAAAGTGAGGTCATTGTGCTGAATGATGTGGTAGGCAATATGGCTACCAACAATACAAGGCAGATCTATGCGAAGGTAGCAGGCCTGAACATCTGGGAAAACGATGGTGCCGGTATCCAGCTGGGCATCGGCGGCAGAGGATTAAACCCAAACAGGATCACCAACTTTAACACCAGGCAAAACGGATATGACATCAGTGCCGATGCACTGGGTTATCCAGAGAGCTATTACTCGCCACCGGCAGAACTGGTAGACCGCATAGAAATTCTGAGAGGTGCCGCTTCCCTGCAATACGGAACACAGTTTGGCGGACTGATCAACTTCAAACTTAAAGATGGCCCCACCACAGACAAACCCATAGAGATCATATCCCGTGAAACGGCAGGATCATGGGGGTTTTTCAATACCACCAACAGCATTGCCGGTAAGACAAAAAAGGTGCAGTATTATGCACTTTTCCAGCATAAGTCTGGCGATGGCTGGCGGCCCAATTCCGGTTTTAACGTCAACACCGGCTACGCATCCGTAATTTATACCATCAGTGATAAACTGGCCCTTACTGTTCAGTACACGCATATGAACTATCTTGCCCAACAGCCCGGCGGACTCACCGATGCACAATTTGCTGAAGATCCGCGTCAGTCTGTAAGGGCCAGAAACTGGTTTAAGGTAGACTGGAACCTCGGCGCAGCAATCCTGGATTATAAAATCAGTGATCGTTTAACACTCAACTCAAGATTCTTCGGCCTGTCGGCAGACAGGGATGCACTGGGTGATCTGGATTTTATTAACCGCCCTGACCCGGGTTTGCCAAGAGAC
>Ga0247734_1002819_pt1 | contig 10870 bp, 9 predicted proteins | sample UWRJL103311B2_FD_180933 | JGI IMG/M metagenome (GOLD analysis project Ga0247734, IMG submission 180933) | Plant litter microbial communities from Arlington Agricultural Research Station in Wisconsin, United States - UWRJ-L103-311B-2 | ecosystem: Environmental > Terrestrial > Plant litter >... | reverse complement strand
GCCGCTCGAGCGCCGCCACCGCGCGGGTGATCGCGGGCGGAGACGTGTCCAACGCCCGCGCCGCCGCCGCAAAACCGCAGCGATCCGCCACGGCCACGAAGGCGGTCAAAGTTTCGAAGCGATCCATTGTTCTCCGAATCGAAATAGTGAACGTCACAATGCGTCGATTATCACGATCCGGACAATGCTATAGTCTATGCACATGGCACAGACTTTTCTTCATACCCTGTTCGGTCCCCGCACCCGCGCCTTGCAGGAGGCGGCAGGTTCGCGCGCATCCTACGCGCGGATGGAGGCGAATGCGGGCGAGCGGGACACGCTCACCGAGCGCGAGTTCGAATTCATCGCCGCGCGCGACAGCTTCTACATGGCCAGCGTCAGTGAGGACGGCTGGCCTTATGTCCAGCATCGCGGCGGGCCTGCGGGATTCCTGCGCCACATCGCCGGCAACCGCATCGGCTTTGCGGACTATCGCGGGAACCGGCAATATATGTCGACCGCGAACCTCGCAGCCGACGATCGCGTCGCGCTGTTCCTGATGGATTACCCGCACCAGCGCCGGCTGAAACTGATCGGCCACGCCTGTACCAGCGAGGACCCTGCCGACATCGCCGCGTTGATGGTGCCCGACTATGCCGCCGAACCCGAGCGTGCCTTCGTGATCGACGTCATCGGCTTCGACTGGAACTGCCCGCAGCACATCACCCCGCGCTTCACCGAAGCCGAGGTGAGGCGCGGCACTCAACCCCTGATCGACGAAATCGCACGCCTGCGCGCCCGCATCACCGAACTCGAAGGAGGCGAACCATGACTGACAAACTGACCCGCGGCGTCCATCACGTAGGCCTGACCGTTCCCGACCTAGACGAGGCGCGGGCGTTCTTCTGCGGCGTCCTGGGTTTCGACGAGGTCGGCGGCGTGCCCGACTATCCCTCGATCTTCGTGTCGGACGGCACCGTTCTGCTCACCTTGTGGCGCGCTGCCGATCCGTTGACCGCCCGCGCCTTCGACCGGCGCGCCAATATCGGACTGCACCATCTTTCGCTTGCCGTCGCCGACGATGCGACACTGGACCTGGCGTGGGACAAGGTGCGTACGCATCCCCAGGTCGTCGTCGATGCCGCGCCCGGCCCGATCCGCCCCGGTGCGGCGACCCGCCATTTCCTCGTGTTCATACCAGGCGGAATACGCATAGAATTCGCCACGCCCTTCGCCTGAAAAGGATCATCGCCGTGTCGCGTCCACCGCTCCCGCCTTTCACTTACGACAGCGCCCTGCAAAAGGTGCGCGCCGCCGAAGACGGCTGGAACAGCCGTGATCCCGCGCGGGTCGCGCTGGCCTATACCGAGGACAGCGTGTGGCGAAATCGCGCCGAGTTCCTGCAGGGCCGCGCGGCGATCGTCGATTTCCTCACCCGCAAGTGGCGTCGCGAACACGACTACCGGCTGATAAAGGGCCTGTGGGCGCACGACGGCAACCGCATCGCCGTCCGCTTCGCTTACGAATGGCACGACGATGCTGGAGCATGGCACCGCTCCTACGGCAACGAGAACTGGGAGTTCGCGGCGGACGGGCTGATGGCCCGCAGGATCGCCAGCATCAACGACTTGCCGATCGCGGAAAGCGAGCGGCTGTTTCACTGGCCATCCGGCCCGCGCCCGCAAGACCACCCCGGCCTCGACGAACTGGGGCTGTAGCAGCTCTATTCCAAGTAGCGCTCGATCGCCCGCCAGGCCGCCAGCTTGGCGGCGCGCGGCATGCCGGCATAAGCCGCGCTCGACGAGGGAAGGTCGATCAACGCGATCCCGCTGTCGAGCGTGGCGAGTTGCCTGCGGCCTCGCTGCGCCGCCGTGCCGCCATTAAAGCTGATCGCGCGCAACTGGGGAAGCTGGCGAGCGAACCCGACGAGGTCGCGGTGGGTGGCATCGCGAATTGCGGTATCCAGACTGCCGCTGCGCCGCGCGCTGGCGATCACGTCCCACAAGCCCACGCCGTGTGCCTGTAGCCGCGCAAGCCGCTCCGGATACGGCAGCCGCGCGAGGTCGGGTTCGGCCACAACCTCGCCGATCAACCACCAGAACGCATTGGTCGGGTGCGCGTAATATTCCCGCGCCGCCAGCGACCGCTCCCCCGGAAGACTGCCCAGCAGCAGGACGCGCGTTTGGGCGTCGACGCTGGCCGGCAAGGCGGCCTTCAAGGGGAGGTCGGCCGTCATCGCGGCGTATCTCGCCTCAGACGTTGGCCACCACGACGGCGCGGGTGTTCAGGTAGTTCTCCATGGCTTCCGGCCCGCCTTCGGTGCCGTAACCCGAGTCCTTGATGCCGCCGAACGGCAGTTCCGCTGTGCCGGCCGCAGGCGTGTTGACCCACAGCATGCCCACTTCCACGCGGCGAGCCAACACGTCGGCGTTGGCCAGGCTACGAGTGAAGGCATAGCCAGCGAGGCCGAACGACAGGCGGTTGGCTTCCGCGATCGCCTCGTCCAGCTTTTCGAAACCACGAATGCCCGCGACCGGCCCGAACGGCTCGTCGTTGAACAGACGCGCGTCGAGCGGAACGTCAGTCAGCACGGTGGGCGACCAGAAGTTGCCCGCTTCGCCGATCCGCTCCCCGCCGGTGAGCACCTTGGCCCCGCGCGCCACGGCGTCTTCCTGGAACTCGGCCATCGCGGTGAGGCGGCGGGAATTGGCCAGAGGACCCATCTGCGTGCCCTCGGCCAGACCGTCGCCGACCTTGACCTCGCGCGCCAGCGCCGCGAGCGCCTCGGCGAACTGCTCCTTGACGCTGTTATGGACGAGGAACCGCGTCGGCGAGATGCACACCTGCCCGGCATTGCGGAACTTGGCCGAGCCCGCGCTCTTCACGGCGAGATCGACGTCGGCATCGTCGCAGACGATCACCGGGGCGTGGCCACCCAGTTCCATCGACACGCGCTTCATGTGCTTGCCCGCAAGCCCTGCGAGCAGCTTGCCCACCGGCGTCGAGCCGGTGAACGTGATCTTGCGGATGATCGGGCTGGCGATCAGGTATTCGGAAATTTCCGCAGGGTTCCCGAACACCAGGCCCAGCACGCCTTCGGGAAGCCCGGCGTCCTGGAACGCCTTGATGAGCGCCGCCGGGCTCGCCGGGGTTTCCTCGGGCGCCTTGACGATCAGCGAGCAGCCTGCGGCAAGGCCGGCGGCGATCTTGCGGACCACCTGGTTGATCGGGAAGTTCCACGGCGTGAAGGCGGCGACGGGGCCGACCGGGTCCTTCACCACCATCTGGCGGATGGCAATGTTGGTGCGGTGCGGCACGAGGCGACCGTAGACGCGGAAGCCTTCCTCCGCGAACCATTCGATGATGTCGGCGGCGGCCAGCGCTTCGCCGCGCGCTTCGGCGAGCGGTTTGCCCTGTTCGAGCGTGAGCAGTTGCGCGATAGCGTCGGCGCGCTCGCGCATCAGGCCCGCGGCGACGCGCATGATCTTGCTGCGGGCGGCGGGGGTGAAGTCGCGCCAGGTCTCGAAACCGCGCTGCGCGGCCTCCAGCGCCCGGTCGAGGTCTGCCTGGCCGGCATGCGCGACGCGGCCGATTTCCTCGCCCGTCGCCGGGTTCTGAACCGCCAGCGAGCGGCCATCGGCGGCATTGTGCCATTCGCCGTTGATGAAGAGCTGGGTATCCAGATAAGCCATGCGACGCGTCTCCTTCGGGTTTGCTCGTGATGCCGGACCGGGCCGTGCATCGAGCCTCACGACGAGGCGCCATATCGGAACTGCACCCCGCCTTCGCAACCTTGCCGGCCACGATGGACCACTGTTCGGTCAGAAGTTATAGGCGAGCCGTTGCGGCGGCCCGGCTAGATCCAGTCCCGCCACTTGAACCACAAGTAAGGCACGACCGCCGAGGCCAGGCACAGGGCCAGCGCGAACGGATAGCCCAGCGGCCAGCTCAGTTCGGGCATGACGTGAAAGTTCATCCCGTAAATGCCCACCACCATCACCGGCGGAACCCCGACGACCGAGGCGACCGTGAGCACTTTCACCACGTCGTTCTGCTCGATGCTGATGAAGGCGGTCGCCGCGTCCTGGAGCAGTTGGATGCGCCCTTCCAGGCTCGTCTCGAATTCGTCGAGCGAGGTGATGTCGTGGCGGATCGCCTCGAACCTGTCGCGCATCGCGTGGTCGAGCTTGGGCGTGCAGCGATCGAGCACGAAGCTGACGATCCGCCCGATGCTCAGGAACGTGTAGCGCACCCGCGATGCCCGGTCGCTCGCCTGCCCCATGTCGCGCATCAGCTGCCTGATCTTCCTCGTCTCGCGGCTGAGGCCCGGCCGGTCCTCCTCCTCGAAGAACAGCGACTGCGATGCCTGGGAGACGATCTCGGACGCATGTTCGAGATGATCGGCCGAACGGTCCACCACGTCTTCGAGCAAGGCCGCGAGCACGAAGGCCGGCGTCAGGTGCGCCTTGCCATGCGCGTCGCCCGCCACCGCATCGAACGGGTCGATCTCGTCATAACGGATGGTTATCAGCACCTTGGGCGTAAGGATGAAACCCGTCGGCGCGATCTTCCAGCGGCTCGTGCCGATGCCCGTAATCAAGGGTGCACTCATGTAGAGGACGTCGTCTTCCGCGCGCAGCCGGCTCGACAATTCGATCTCGCGAAGCGCGTCGAGGTCGGGAATACGGACGCCGTAGCGTTCCTCAACCGACGCCCTTTCGCCTTCGTCGGGCGAGAGCAGGTCGATCCAGATGGCCTTGGCCTCTTCGGCGCCCGAAGGAAACGATCTCAACATGGCGCCTTCCTAGCCGCAGATGCGGGCTTGGGCCAGCGGCCGCTTGGAGGCGCATGCGGCGCCAGATCACCCTCCCGGCAGGTTGGGACTGCCGGGAGGGTGAAGCGCCCAAATCAGAACTGGAAGCCCGCGCTCAGGCCGATCGTCCGCACCGAATTGAACCCCCAGACCTGCTGCGAGCTGTTCAGGTTGGCGACGGTGGCGTCGATCGAATCCACGCCGATGAAGGTCGGCACTTTCTTGTCGGTGCAGTTCTTGCAGAACACCGAGAGCTGGAAGCGATTGTCGATGTCGACGCCGATACTCGCGCCGAAGGTGTCGACGATGCCCAGGCGGGTGAGCGGATTGCCGTTGCTTGAGAAGTTCACCGGCGAACGGTGATACCAGTCGCCCGAGATCGACAGCGACGCCGCCGAGGAGATCGGCTTTTCGTACACGGCGCTGACGGTCGAGGTGAATTTCGCCGAGCTGGGCGTTCGGTTGCCGCTCGAATCGACCGCGCCGGTGGCGGTGCACCCGGTCTGGCCGGGGTAGCAGCGGTCGTTCTGGTAGTCCTCGAACTTGGAATCGATGAACGATGCGGCGGCGGTGATCGTCAGCGCGCGGACGGGCCGCGCTTCGGCGAGCAGTTCGAGACCCTGCGCCTTCACCTTGGCCGCGTTCTGCGTCAGGTACGAGGTCGTCGCGGGGTCGAAGCCCTGGACCTGGAAGTTGTCGAAGATCTCGCGGAACGCCGTCAGGTTCAGGCGCAGCTTGCGGTCGAGGAACGTCGACTTGATGCCCACTTCGAGGTTGTGGACGGTTTCCGGCCCCACGCCCAGCTTGGTGTTGGCGGTGGCGGCGCTGGTGTTGAACGCCGGGCCCTTATAGCCCTTCGAATACGTCGAATAGGCCATGATGTCGGGCGTGAATTCGTATTGCGCGCCCACCTTCCAGCTGAAGTCGGTGTTCGCGATGCTCTCGTTCGCGCTGTAGTTCGACGCGCCGAGCGGAACCGGGTAGAACTTCTGGTTCTGGACCAGCGCGATCGAGTTTTCGTCGCGCGTGATGCGGCCGCCCGCCAGCAGCGTGAACCGCTCCATCGGATGGATGTTGACCTGGCCGAACGCGGCATAGCTGTGGTTGATCGCGGTCGATGCCAGATCGGTGCCGAACGCCGGGTTGGTATAGGAATTCGCCGCGCCGTAATACGGTGCCAGAAGCGGGTCTAGCGCGCCGTAACCGGCGGCACCGACGTCGAACCGATAGTTCAAGCGCGAGCGGAAGTAGAACAGGCCCGCCTGCCCGTCGATCAGGTTGCCGGGCTTGAGCAGCACGCGGAACTCGTTCGATAACTGGTTGTAGTTGTTGTGCAGTCGGTTGACGTCGATGCCGTCGCTGGTCGTGAAATCGAAGTCGGGATTGCTGTCGAGCGTATAGTGGCGATAGGCCAGGATGTTGCTGACCGACACCGCATCGCTCAGGTCGTACGTGACGTTCGCGCTGACGCCGCTGGAGTTGACGGAAACCCCGCCGCCGGTGCGGCTGCTTGACCCGAACGACAAGTTGTCCGCACCGGGCGTGACGCCATCCTTGGCGACCGCGGCAGTGTTCAGGCTGCCCACCGCCAGCGCGCGATAGGTGCGGTCGAAGGACGTGGCGAGCCCGCGGTTCTGGGCGTAATCGCCGATCACGTAGATCGACAGGCGGTCCGTCGGCTCGGCCAGCAGCTTGCCGCGAAGGCCGAACTGACGCTGGTAGTCGGCGACTTTCGCGCCCGGCGCTTTCGCCACCACGGCGGCGACGGCATCCTGGTCAGAATAGATCGCATTGAAGCGCAGCGCGACTTTGTCGCCGACGGGGAGGTTCAGCGTCCCCTTGACGATCTGGCCCCAACCGCCGCCCGGCGTACTGTCGCGATAATCGCTTTCGGCGTAGACCCGGCCGGAGACTTCGCCGAGCTGCGGCCGCTTGCCGATGATGCTGAGCAGGCCCGCCGAGGCGTTGCGCCCGAACAACAGTCCTTGCGGACCTTCAAGGACTTCGACGCGCTCGATGTCTTCGAAGCCGAAATAGTTCATGTAGACCGGAATGCCGAGCGACACTTCGTCGACCGAAATCCCGACGCTCGAATCGACCAGCGGGCTGCCGGTGGTGCTGCCGACGCCGCGCAGCGAGAGCGTGTTGTCCGAACTCATCTGCAGGCTGGGAACCGCGGTCTGGAGCTGGTTGATGTCGTTGAGGCGGCGGCGCTGGAGATCCTCGCCCGTCACCGGCTGAACGCTGACCGGGACCCGCTGGATCGACTGTTCGGTACGCTGCGCGGTGACGATGATGTCCGAGACGCCTTCGCTCGAATCGTCCTGGGCAACGGACTGGACAGGCGCGCTCCGTTCGGAATCAGCCGCCGTCTGTGCCTGGGCGGACGAGGCGACCGCTCCGATAGCCGCTGCACCCGCCAGCCAAACCCACTGCCTTTTCATCAACCTTCTCCCATCCAGACTTGTGTCTTTTCGACGTCCAGAGTGGGTTGCCGTGCCGCCCGATCGCGGCCTGCCGAGGCGTGGTTCAAGCCACGCGCCCGCTTCCCTCTCCGTCCGATGCCCACCTGTTACCGAGGGCCGGGCGCACCTTTAGCAGCGCCCCCAATGCAACTCAATACACAAATGCACCGAATGCCACATTGGACTGAAATATAACCTGACAGGAAATCATGCCCTGACGCGAACGACCCGTCCGCGCCGCAGGGGCACGAACGGGTCGGAGTGAATCGCGACGGAGACGATTCGCTCAGTGGCCGTGCGCGTTCCAGAAATCGCAGCGATGGGCCTTTGCGAAATCGGCCACGAACGTCTCGCCCTCGCCGGGTGCGAAGGACAAAGGCTGGCGGCCGTCGAAGGTCGGCCACGGCGCCTGCGACGCCGCCGTCGGCTTGGCGGTGGCCGCGAACGCGCCCCAGCGGTTCTGCATGTCCACCGCCAGCTTGCGCTGCACCGGGGTCAGCGTCGAAGCGTCGGTCCCGGCCCATGAGGTCTGGAACACGTAAGCGAGTTCGGCGCCGTGATAAGCGCGCGGATCTGGGCCACCCGGCGCCTGCACGAAGGCGCGCGGGGCGTGCGGATCGCTGAACTCGTACGCATAGAACGGCGCGCGGCTGCCGATCAGGCGATGGAACGTCAGGATCGGGCAGGCGAAATGCGAATCGGTGATGATCGCGGTCAACGCCTCGGGATAGGACTTGGCGGCGAGGTCCTGGTACTCGGCCATGACCGCGGCGACATGCGCGGGCGGGATGGCCTGGGCGACCATCATCGCATAGCCGGGCTGCGTCGCGACCAGCGGCATGAACTGGTTGACGAACACCGTGCCTTCGTCGTGGTTGCTGCCGACGATGACCGGCATCGCCGGCGCACGCCCCGCCTTGAACAGCGCCGCCGGCGACTGCGGCAGAACGTCACCGCCCGCCATCGGCGCCCAGCCGTTCGCGCCGAAGGAGCCGCGTCGCGCGCTCTTGGCCGCCAGCAGCGCCTCGACCGGCAAGGCGCGCAGGCACGCCACAGCGTCGGCATCGTCCTTGCAGCCCAGCTCCGCCGTCATGGTGCGACCGCCGCTTTCGGCCTCGGCCTTGTCGACGTAGGTATCCGGGAAAATGCACGTATCGCTCTCGAGGATCGAGCGTTGGAACAAGCGGTTGGAACCCGGCATCAGCATCTGCGTGCATACCGCCGAAGCGCCGGCGGACTGGCCGAACATCGTCACGCGCTTGGGGTCTCCGCCGAACGCGCGGGCATTCGCCGCCACCCAGCGCAGCGCCGCCTGCAGATCGAGCATCCCATAGTTGCCCTCGCCGCCCGCTGTCGCCAGCGCCGGATGGGCCAGGAAGCCGAACGCCCCCAGGCGGTAGTTGGGCGACACCACGATGACGTGCTGGGCATCCGCCAACCGGCTGCCGTCGAACACCGCGTTCGAACCCTCGTTGTAAGCACCGCCGTGCACCCAGACCATGACCGGCAGGCGCGCCCCGGGGCGCGCGTCACGCGGCACGAAGACATTGAGATGCAGGCAGTCCTCGCTGAAATCCTTCAGTGCGCTGACTTGCGGGCAGGCGGCGGCCGGCAGCGTCGCATCGCGCACCGTCGTCCATTTGTGCGCGGGCGCCGGCGCGGCGAAGCGCAAGGGTCCGATCGGCGGCGCGGCGAATGGCACGCCCAGATAGACGCGCCCGTTCTCGGTCGCCCTGCCACGGACGGGCCCGTTCGTCGTTGCGACGACCAGGGTGTCGGACGCCGGCCGGTCCTGTTTGGCGACCGCCGCGCCGATCGTCGCGCCGATCGTCGCGAGTGCCGCGACGGTGAGCACGAGCATGCGCTGTTTGAGTGGTTTCACCGAATGTATCCTCTGACCTGATCGTTAGCGATCGCTTTGCTCCGGCGCGCGTGTCGCGCCCTGTCGCACCGTGCGTAATCCGATCCGCGTTGCAACTCAATACACCTTCGTCTTGAGTTGTGAAGCCCATGCTCCTATTGTGTCGCGAGCAGCGGCTGGCTAGGCCGGCCAATGTGGCAAGGGGGAAATTGCTCGCCCGGCGACTCGGGAAAACAGGATAGATGGCTCGGGTTCGGACAAGACCAACGCGGCAGGAAACTGCGGAACGACTGATCCAGGGGGCGAAGACCGCCTTCCTCGAGCGCGGCTTCAACGCGGCGAGCGTGGAAGACATCTGCGCCGCCGCCGGCCTCACGCGCGGCGCGTTCTACTCCGGATTCAAGTCGAAAGAGGACCTGTTCTTCGAGCTTTACGACCGCAACACCGTCGAGGTGCGCCGGTTCATCGAACAGGCGCTCGTCGAAGGGCACGCGTCCGGCGACGATGCGGACGACAGCATCGACGCCTTCGTCGCCAGCCTTGCGCGCACCTATCCGCTCGATCGCGACTGGTACATCCTCAACGCGGAGTTCACGCTCCACGCGCTGCGCACGCCTGCAGTGGTCGACAAGCTGGTGGAGCACCGGCGGGCGATGCGACAGGTCGTGGCCGAGGAGATTTCGATCGCGGTGGAGCGCGCTGGGCGCAAGCTCTCGATCGACGCCGAACTCGTCTCCCGCGCCTTGGTGGCGCTTACCGACGGCGGCCTGGGGCAGAGCCTGATCGAACCCGAAGCGCTGACCCGGTCGACGCTGATCGAGCACGTCCTTGGGCCTTTGCTCACCGGCCTGTCGGAACCTTCATCCCCGACAGCCTAACGCCGGCCGGCCGGTCCGGCCCTTTCATCCCGGCCCTCTCACCAAGCCACCCCTGACGCGGCCGCACCGAGCGACGGCTTGACAGCGCTCGACTCATGTCGATACGATACATTGTCGTATCGGATGCCAAGACAAATCGAATTGCGCAGGCTCGATACCGCTGCGGAGAGAGATCATGCGCGAATACGCGCCTTATGCCGGCCGAGGCTGCGGCCAGGACGGTTCGTTGTGACGGGCCACGGCGAAATCAGGACCCTGGCGGACTGGCGCGCCGCCAGCGCCGGCGGCTTGCCTGCCGACCTTCCGGAAAGCACTTACGCCGTGCTCGCCCGCACGGCGCTCGCCGCGCCTGACGACACGGCCCTCACCTTCTTCGCGAACGCCGCCGCGCTCGATCAGTGCGAGACCTGGTCCTACGGCGATCTGTTCCGCGGCGTCACGCGAACCGCGAACTTGTTTCACACCCTGGGCCTCGCCGCCGACGAAGTGGTCGCCGTGGTGCTCCCCAACCTGCCGCAGACTCACCTCGTGCTGTGGGGCGGCGAGGCGGCGGGCATCGTGATGCCGATCAACCCCATGCTCGACGCTGACACCATCGCGGCGCTGCTGACGACCGCGCGCGCACGCATGTTGGTGACGCTGGCACCGGACTTGTCCGAGGACTTGTACCGCAAGGCCGTCACAATCTGCGGCAAGGTCGCCTCGCTACGCTGTCTGGTACTGGTCGGTGCCCCTGTAACGGGGCTCGGTGCCGGTGTGGACATGCCTTTGAGCGTCGAAGTCCGCGGCTTGGAGGAAAGCGCCGCGCTCCCCGACGACCGCCTGCTCAGCGGACGGCGCATCGCTGCGAGCGATCCCGCGTCGTATTTCTGCA
>Ga0247734_1002816_pt1 | contig 10873 bp, 10 predicted proteins | sample UWRJL103311B2_FD_180933 | JGI IMG/M metagenome (GOLD analysis project Ga0247734, IMG submission 180933) | Plant litter microbial communities from Arlington Agricultural Research Station in Wisconsin, United States - UWRJ-L103-311B-2 | ecosystem: Environmental > Terrestrial > Plant litter >... | reverse complement strand
CATCATGGCGACCTCTTTTCTCAATTCCAAGTTCTCGATTCCTGATTCTCAGCTCTCAAGAATCAACATCTCGAAACTCCCATCACCATCAAATTCCGCTCTCATCTACGGAATAGCGACACTCTGAACACACCGAGAGAAATAGCCGAGGAGAGAATAAACCCATCATGTTTTCGAGGAGCCTTGCCCTCATCGCGACCATATGCCTGGCAGTGGCGGTGGATGCGCATACAGTCCTGACATACCCAGGATGGAGAGGAGATAACTTGATCACGAATGACACCTTTCCATATGGCATGCAATGGATGTATCCTTGTGAGTATTCGCCATGTTTTCTTCCTTGAGAATCAAGTCTTCCCCAGGTTGTTGGTGGTGCTCAGGGTTATCCGGAAGCCCGAGCACTCGCTGAGCTGCGCGAGGGATTTCTTGGCAACATGAAGACCAACCTCATATTTGTTGTCACTCCTCTAAACAGCTAGCTGTGGATTAGTCTGGCTCTTTGAGAAAATTCATCCAAGTAGATTTTAGCTAACTCACATTTCTTAGGTGGCGGCCATCCAACAACCACAAACCGAACCCTCTGGCCCGTAACAGGCGGGGCAATTGCTCTACAGCCTGGATGGTTCCAAGGCCATGCCACAGCATTCTTCTACATGAATCTCGGCTTCGGTACTGATGGACCTGGAGGCGGGCCCCCAAACATGTCATTCCCCATGGTGCCGCTCTTCCAGATCGTCGGCCCTTCGAAGAATCCATACCCAGGCACATTCTGTCTACCTCAAGTACCGCTTCCAGCTGGTGCGAATGTGAAGATTGGAGACAATGCCACAATCCAGGTAGTGGAAACTGCTATTCATGGTGCCGCACTTTACTCGTGCGTTGATATCACATTTGCGGACCCGAAAGATGTTGCAGAAGTCAACAGCTCGAATTGTTTCAATAGCACGGATCTATCCTTCAACAATGTCTACTCTATTCCTAATGGTGAAGGCATATCCACCTCATTAGCGACCAAAAACATCGCTTCCTTCTCGTTTGTCTCGATATCGGCGTTAGCGATATGGGCATTCCTATGAGCGAGTTTGGCATCTTTGTGTGCTTCCTGTAGATATCAACAACTTAGCTATTGTACATTTGGAGTTTGGAGCGGGAGGGGTACGAAATTTATACAATTATAATTTTGTCTTTTTATCAAGGTGGGCTTGGGTCCCGGGATGTTGGAGCGAAGGAAGCTCAATACAGACCTCGATGGCATTGCTGGGCGTTTGGATCATGTTTTTAATACCATACCAGACAAATACAGAGAATATCAAACTAGTTCTGCTCCTCACATTCACATCTTTTCCACATCTTTATAAATATGAATTACCGACCCTGAGATTCTCCATGCTGGAGGCTCTTGCATCAAAGCCCAACGTCTCCTTCACCCCTTATACTAGCCAGCATCTATATTTGAACACCAACTCATGCTACCCCTTACTCCTCCATCTCCACAAAGTCAATAAGCGAGTTGGGGGTTTAAAATTAGCCGAGCTATCAAGAAGCTCAGTCTTGTTGTTAACCATTGAGGCGTTCTAATCACCATCGGCATTTTTTTAAAAAGTATCTCCAGCCGCAGCCCTCATCTCAAGGTCAGGTATCACCTATCAACAAACTATAGCATTTTGTTTGTCGACAGTACTGCCGCTAATAAGTTTCAGCAATGCTGGATTTGCTTTATGAGAATCGGGTTGATTTTCAACGCCCCGTACTTGCCGGAACCTTAACCTCAATTTTCAACTTCCACATAATGATACTCCTGTCTTCAAATCGAGAACTGTAGTCGACATATGGAAAACGAACCTTGAGATAAGCCGTACATCTTAGATAGCAATCGCAAGAAATATATTTAGAGCTACATATAACGAGCAATCATTATGGACAACTGCAAGGCCGTCATACTTTCTTGATGGCTAGTACTGATCTATTTACTGTATGATACGGAATACAGAAGGCATCTTCGAAGATCTTCCGTACCAGGATATTTGATAAAAATCTGAAGTACGTACTAGGTGAATCACGGGCTATTCAAGCAAAGGTATCCGTTACCATCCTTCTCGATCATCACTAGTTCATTGCTGGTAAGGCGTGAATATGCAATTGATGTACCTCCAGAGATCATACTATTACTCCAGTCATAATGACTCTAATTTCTTACAGAGCCAACTTACGGCCTGCATCCGCTGCCTTAAGAATTTATTCTCCTATTCTTTTTTATATGAGATATCTCTCACACTGGTATTCTCTCATCGCAAACTCTTATTCTCTTTTGCTTTTCCGTGGAAAACATTACCTCAAGAATGTATGCGAGAGTTATTAATTTTAGAAAGGCACACCTCCGTGATATGATTTAAGATTGAGTCGATTTCCACCTTAGTTAACCTTGCTAGAGGTTAGAATAAAACAAGAAGAATAAAAGAAGAAGAGTACTAATTTTCTATACATCACATAAAGCACGTTCATGTTACTGTTATATTATTAAAGGCTCACTGAATGAGGATGAGTTAAGGACAAGTATTGCGCATACAGTAGGATTCGGGTTCAGGGAAGGATATTTTGTCTTTATTGTAAGACAGGGAATACTGTGACTTGCCATGGACTTTATATACTATACACCTCTATCTTCCGTATACCCCAAGATAACGAACGCTGTGGTACGGCCAATCGCATACGTTTCCTTGTATCATGACGTTCAATTTACAAGTTCACTCAGCACATCGAACTGCAGGAAAATGACCTCTTCGTGTGTGGTTAACCTTAAACAGAAGAAACGCTATTGTTCAATTCATTCGCTCTAACCAGGCTGGAGGCTGGAGGCTGTTCCATATAATAAGTAAGACTTTTTCACAGAAACTTCATTGGATTTGTCGCACCTCGTATGATTCCCCTAACTTAAGCCCACCAAGAAAGCCATTAGAACTATAGCCAAGTAACGCTAGAATTTTAAGTGAATATGTATCTCTCAGGTCAAGTATGATATCACGTGAGAAACCGCAATGCCCCTGTCACTTCCTGTCTTGGCGACCCCTCCACGACTTCAACTTCAATATTCCCCGCCAAAAATAAATATCTCCCATCTTTTTTTCTTCTGCATACCCAACTTTCACGCGCAACTCTGTACTGTACTCTTTCACACATCACAGATCTTGTAATCCAACTTCTCCACGCACCTACTTTTTGCACAAAGCTGTACTCTGCCGCACACAACAGAACGAACCCAAACTTTCTCATCTTTACTTCAAGAAAGACGACGAGATGCCGCACACAAATCGCAAAAAGAAGGCTTCAGGGCCTGTCGGTGCTGAGTTCGCACATAGCAATCGACGCAACATTCAAGATGATGCTGGATGGTCTCACGTCGTTAACATTCGAGGAGGTGCGGGAGGTCGGAAGACGAGAGGACCTGCAAGCAAGCTTCCAGCTGGAAATGGTGAGTATGCCTATACCAGATCTTCGTTAGCGGAAATGCACAAGAATCTTGCCTATTACTCTGAGAAATGGGCTGGCGATCGAGCAAGTCATGAGTTGCATATGATGCTCGACGACAGCAACTCTGGGGTGGAGAATGTTCTGTGCCTTGGCCTTGGTAGTTTGCAAAATGCAAATCTGGAGGGCCAGAGAGCCAGCTGGATGCAATTGGTCGCACTTAGAGCTATCTTGGACACTCTCGGTATGTTTCTCACTCTGTGTGCTGGTCAGCTTGCTAACTCGACACAGGAGACATCGTCAAGTCCCCAGTCGTCTTCCAAGACCCGGCCTTCAGCGCCTTAGACAGAGAGTTCTTAATGTCTCTCGGATACAATGTTGTCGACCCCCCATTCGCTTGGGACAAGGTCACCAGAGAGAGCCTTGTCTATAGTATTCACTGCTACAACGATATTGTCAGATCAGTCCTTGATGATACGCGCCCAGCCATGATGATTCGAAACATTTTGTACAGCGAGCTTTGGTATATTAATCATCAAGCATACAACAAGCAAAGGCTAATTCGTTTTAGGAACCCTGAGACACATGGAAACCAGGCGTACCATACTCAGCTACGAAGTGAATATCATGAAGACGACTTCCCACAACCACAAAAGGGCAACGCATTCTCCGACACTAAGATATACTGGCGTAACATTGTAAAGCCCGCCACTCCACCCACCACTCCCCCTCCCACCGAGCAAACTACAGTTGAAAATGAGAATATAACCATCGTAAAGGTTGTGCAGCAAGCCACCATCCCAGCATCTGTGACCCCTGTCGTTACTGCAGAGACTGTAGAGGAGGTTATCAAGCAAGAGGCCTCTTCTGCAGCTGCTGCACCTACAGTTCAAGGAACTCTTTCGGCAGACAAAGAGAAGGTCGAAGGCACTGTTATGGAGAATGATGAGAAGGCTGAATTACAGGCTGAACTCGAAGGTGACAAGGCACTTGCAAGACCTGTTTTCCAAGACAGTCCAGTGAACGTCACGAAGCCAGAAGCCTCCACGGTAAATCCACTTTCCGCTGTTGATGAGTCTGTCTCTGAGAGCATACAAAATCTTTCGCAAGAGGACAGTTCCGCGGCTATCCTTACCCCAATTGCTGAAGAGCCTATTGCGAACAAGAACCTTCAAGAAACTAATTTCCCACTAGTAACCACCGGAGCCTTTCAATTCAACCCAAAAATCAGACAGGAAGCTTCTATTGTCGTTGGCGGTATTGTGCAACAGGTTGGTATGATTATTTGTAACAATGGCATTCCAGATCATCGATCAGCATCCCCAGCTAGTGTTGGCGGCAAGGCTAGCAAGACTACTTCTATCTCTGGTGCTCCGATTTCACCTATGCGATCCAACTCTTCCCGTCTATCTAACAGTCCCCAAAGTAATTTCTCACCAATTCCTCAAGCTCGATTGGTTCAACGAAACAATTCTCCGGGTAGTTCTCGGAGTTCTTCCTCAAACACTACTTTGCAGTGCCAACAACGTGAATATATCGAGGCAAAGGCCGAGGAAACGAAGGCTCGTGTGCAGACAGAGAATGCTGCTTACAGCGAGAAAGCCAGCAAGCAAGCAGATGCATTTTCAATCTGGCTCCAACGCAGACGTTCCACATCTCCAACCAATACCGACGCAAAAAAGGCAGTCAATCTAGAGACACGAGGACCTCAGCAACAACCTCCGCCCTCTATTAAAGGTGATCTTCTCGGTGAGGACGTTGGGGAGAATTCTGGTGCAGCTGAGTTGAGGGAAGCAACCATCAAGATTGAAGATGGCGGTCAGGCTGTGGATGCCAGCACGTTAAATACCTATGTTATCAAATCTGAACTTGTGAAGGAAGCTAGAAAGTCGGATGCAGTTGTTGTTGATGCTACTGTCATCAAGCAAGCTATTGCCGGAGAATCTAACGAATCAACTACTCCTGTCGTTGACGGCCAGTGTTCTAAGGATGAACCTGCCAACTTGGGAGCTATTGCAGGTGGGGTCATCGAGAACGCCAACACAAAAGAGGCTACTATTTCAAGTCCTCTTGTCAGTAGTGATGCTGTCGAGGAGCCCACAGTCGCCAAGATTAAAGAGCAAAATGCTCCCGCCGTCGATGTCGAGTTGATCGACAGGCCCAAAGCCATTGAGAACGCCCATACCGTACTATTCAAAAATTCCCTCAGTTTCACTGTTGATCATGAAATTGTCGATAATCTCAACGACTCGAGTGATCTTGTCATTGACGTTCACCTCACCAAACAGGCTAAGTCAGGTTCTCTTGAGGTTGATACAGAGCTTGTAAAGGTGGCCAGTGAACCAAGTGCGTCAGCTGCTGCGTCTCAAATCATCGATATGAGCGGAGAAATATGCCAATATGATGCCTCCAGCTTCAACGAACCTGCCGCTGAAGGAGTCGATAACCAGCATCCAAAGACATCCGTTCATACTTCCGAACTCGAAAATAAGGTTGGTATCATCGAGAAAACTACCACAGACGTTACCAATATGAATGAAAAACAGCCTACCATTAATATCAAATGTAAGCGAACTACGAGTTTGCCCGTGGATTTCATCAGACTTGAGATTGACACCCCAAAACCCACCACCTTTGGTAACACTGAACTTTCCATTGAGTCCTCCAGCGCTCACACACCAAATATGATTGAGGTCTTCAATGATGTTGCTGTTGCTGACAAGGCTACCAATGCCTCTAATTCGAACGAGGAGCAACTCGCTAGATTTAGTTTGGACGATCAGTCTCCAAACAGTTCCATCGTTGCTACCAAGTTCGTTAACAAGGTTATCGTGGCTGAAAAACACGATGCTAATGGCTCCGGTACCAGTGAATTCTTCAGTGGTGTTAAGCATGGCCACTCTACAGATGTGTTCATCATTGAAACCTCCAAATATGAGAAGGTGGTTGATGGATCTACAGGTGAATACTCTGACATCAGTATTCGCTATTCAAATGAATTTGGCATTAGCACTGAGACGGCGAAGAACACCGTCGAGAGATCCACAGCCGACACTTCTAAATCCGACGAGAAAGGGTTTTCAGATGACCATAAGCCAGCCACCTCCGTTTCAGAGAGCAACGAGGCAGGTGAGGGAATGGCCAATAATATCAAGAATATGGATGGCGAGCCTTATAAGATCACTCTTCAGGCAGTTAGAAAGGGGGAGTTCATGTTCAAATTCATTAAGTTTCATGGGCCGATTATGATGAAGAATTTGAGCGTCGGACGCATCCATTTTGGAGAGGTTGAGATGCCAAACGGACTTCTCATTGAGGTCAGCGAAGGTTGAGAGCCCTGGTGGAAGTGACAAGTTAAAATTCATCATGATCTTGCGGGTTGGCGTTGCTCATGTCTAAGCTGGGAGGAAATTGATGACGGCGTTGTAAGAATATGCTTTCGTCTGGGCACGATCTCGTTCGAGCCTTTCTTTTTTCTTTTCTCGCCACAATTCGTAGCTAGAATTTGGTGTTACTGCTCTGGGCGCAAAAGTCATTGCTCTTCATACAAAAGGTATTTTAAGCGATACCCACAATGAACATGAGCGAGGCTCTATTGCATGAACTTCAATATTAAAGTCGTTGCATGTCTTATGAGACATGTTTGGAATGTAGCTAGACTTGATAGTAATCAATCGCAGTACTTCTCACAACCCTCCCTCTAGATTAATTGATGTCTTACCCCCAGGCCTTAATCACCGCGACAAATATGTATTTCGTATTTGTTTTAACTAGATTTTAACGTTTGAACTAAAGATATCTCGATTTTTACTCGAATCCTTAGCCATTAAGCTATCACCAACATATCTAAACAAACTTTCACCTGATATCTCCAGCCTTGACCACTGTACCAAACACATCAGCTAACTCTGCTAAAGTTGTTCTAACCAGATCTTCGGCATCTACCCCGGGTATGTTTCGATCTCCAATCGCATCTTCGGCAAGTATAACATCATAATCTTTTTCTGCGGCCTGTCTCGCAGTCGTGCTGACACAAACATGAGCCATGTATCCCGTCAACACTAGCTTCGACTTTCCAGTCCCCTTGATAAAGTCCTCAAGATCCGTCCCCGTAAAGGAACCCGGATGCAGTTTCTCAATCACCTTTTCCCCATTCTTTGGGGTAAGTTCCTCGAACTCCTTCGCCAGATCGGTATCTGGAGTAAAGACTGGAGCGCCAGCTGGAGTTTTATGTACGATGTGGACAACGGAGTCTGAGGCATTTGCTGCTCGGTATTTCTCGAGGAGAGTAGCTATGGCCTTACGGGTGGAGGCTACATTTTCAGTTTTGAGGTGACCGTTGGCATATCTAGAGATATCAGACTACTTATTTTCTCTACTTTGATGGACGATGTGGTACAAACTCATTTTGGGCATCTATGATGAGAAGCACACTGTCTGCTGTGGAAGCTGTAGAAGGAGGGACTCCAAGGATATCTCTGAAACCTTTTGCCATTGTTGCTGCTGTTGCTGCCGCAGCTTGTTTATTATATTGGTTACAAGTGATTTTGGGTAGCCACTGCTCAAGTTGCGGTTCCTACGAGCTCTTAATATGTTCACCATCCGTCTGCGGGGTAGGAGGTACTTCTCCTCCCACAATGACAAGCTTTCACTCGTGGTTTTATTAGCGCTTGGCGATGTCAATTGATGATAAGTACCTCTTCCCAGAGGCCCGATAGAGGGAAAAACACGAGGCATCAATATCCAACCTCCCATCCTCCTATCCTCCTATCCTCCTATCCTCCTATCCTCCTATCCTCCTATCCTCCTATCCTATAATATCCAATTGCCCAACCTCCGTTTAATGGTGTCGGTGGTGTTGTTACTTCACCACCCAGCCATTCCACGTTAGACGGGCGCCCCCAGTCTGTTTAGCCTGCCTTCACTGGCTGGTACTGTCGGCCCCCAGGAGTCTGTTTATGTTCCTGCTGTGCCTCTGATACGCCCCCGCCACCTGCTCCCGTACCAATCCACTTCCAACTGACTGTCACCTCGTCAACATGTCAATCAGCCTGTGGCTTGTCTTTCGCCTCGCACTACTGTAGCTATATGCAGCTGCCAGCCAGAACATTATACGGGCTCACGGGCTTATTTTGGGAATACGTGAATCGTCAAACCTAATAGAAAGAAAACCGGCTTTCTTCGCTGCACATTTTCGCCCCTTCACTAAATCCAGTATATACGGAATAGATTGTCTTTTCATTCTATTGATCTTCGACCTGGGGTGCAGTAAACAAACCCAGCTTCAGGGAACGTCATTGCTTGTTCCTGTGGTTCGAAACAAGAATCAACATCCCCCCTCCCCCCTTGACTAGCGACCTTTATTTGTTTTAGATACAGTCATCTGGCTTATTTGGATCAGCACACCTCGTTTTACTCTTCTCTCAACATGTCAAGACGCTATTCTTTTGAAGAACCTGGAGAGCCATTGCGTCCAATCTACCAACGTGAACCAGAGCAGGCGCGATCTCCTTCTCAAAACCACCCGCAACCACCTCCGCAACCACCTTCCTACTCGCCAGCAACACCCACTCGAGGTATGTTGCAGCAATGCTATTACGGAACTGCGGCGTGTCTCGTCTCCTTTTTTATACGTTACTAACTTCGGAACCTTGCAGGACAATCATACACCTCACAAATACCAACTTTGCAAACCTCTCCTGTCTACCAACAATATCCTCCACAGGCATATTCACCTCCTCGAAGCCCGGTGAAAGTAGCCAGGGACGGTTCGTTGAATCAATTACGAGCAGCGCGAAAACAAAAGCAACAAGAAATCTTAAATCAGTCACACCACGATCCTAGATCAATCGGTGCCGTTCCCGCTCCTCCACTTCATCGAGACTCAACTGGAAGAGGCTGGGAGCGTGAATCAGGCTACACCAACTCAGCTTACTCCAACATTACTCCCGGAGCTGATAATTTTGGAGAACAAGCTGCCGGTGGGCTTTCTGGAGTCGCAAGAAGCGTGGCAGATCAACGCGCAAGAGAAAGCGGACTAGAAGCCATGAGGAATACTCCGGGGTATGATGCAGATGAGATGCATATGAATACCTATCAAGATTCGCCATACAGGCATCAAGAAGACGCATTCACAGACTCATATTCAAGACCAGCACAAAGACATGACCCATCGCAGTCGTCCCTGACTCCTTTGGGTGCAGCTGCGTTCCCTCCAGGAATAGCTACCCCACATTCCCACTCCACGGTTTCACGTTCTCCACCTCAGAGTTCGAATAGTGAGCCATATGTCGATAATCCATATCGGCAGCAAAATCATCGATACTCTCGCAATCTTGACCCATCGTTGGCCAGCGATTTTGACCCAAACAGCATCGAAGATGATGGAGATGATGGATTGGAATACAGAAACGGACATAGGGGGTCTATGTTGAGCCTAGCAAACCAATCAGATAGACCACGTGGAGTAGGTGCTGGAGCAGCTTCAGGCGGGATCATCGGTGCCGTTGGCGGGATATTGGGAAAGGGTACGGGTGGAGGCAAGGCTGGATCGCAATACAACCCCGTTCAAAATACTGCTTATGGTGGGCCGAACGATTACGAATTGGGATCAGAGCAGGAGAAGAGCGCTTGGCTCTCTAAACAATCGACCGGATCAAAGAAATTAAGATGGATTGTCGGTGTTGTTGTTGTGCTGATAGTTATTGGAGCAGTTGTAGGAGGTGTTGTAGGATCTCTTTTAACCAAAAAGAAGTCCGATACCACCACTCCATTCGGATCATCTGCTTCTTCAGATACCGCGACCAACGGAGATCTGAATAAAGACTCTGCGGAGATCAAGAAACTCTTGAACAATAAGAACATCCACAAGGTGTTTCCCGGCGTCGACTACACCCCAATGTACACTCAGTATCCTGATTGTATGCACTACCCGGCCTCACAGAACAATGTTACGCGCGATCTTGCGGTCTTGTCTCAAATGACAAATATTATTCGGCTATACGGTACGGACTGTAACCAAACAGAACTTCTTATTCATGCTATTGATCGGCTTGATTTGAAAGGCAAAGTCAAGATTTGGATGGGGGTCTGGCTCGACAAGAACGAAACAACCAACACCCGTCAGATAACGCAGATGTATAATATTTTGGACAAATATGGCGCAGATCCATTTGTAGGAGTTATCATTGGCAACGAGGTTCTATTTCGCGAAGACAAAACGGAGACGCAAATGGCTACTTATATCAAAGACGCTAGGGGCAATTTTACTGAGAGAAAGCTCGACTTGAAAGTTGCTAGTTCTGACTTGGGAGACAATTGGGCCAAAGTACCAGCTTTTGCAGCACAAGTTGATGTGGTGATGTCAAACATACACCCTTTCTTCGCAGGCATCACCGCCAAAGTAGCT
>Ga0247734_1002815_pt1 | contig 10890 bp, 8 predicted proteins | sample UWRJL103311B2_FD_180933 | JGI IMG/M metagenome (GOLD analysis project Ga0247734, IMG submission 180933) | Plant litter microbial communities from Arlington Agricultural Research Station in Wisconsin, United States - UWRJ-L103-311B-2 | ecosystem: Environmental > Terrestrial > Plant litter >... | reverse complement strand
TGCAGGCCGCCGACGTACTCGAACTCGACATCACCGGCATCGACATCCTGTTCGACGAGGAAGGCTATCGCATCTGCGAGGCAAACTCCGCGCCGGGCTTCCAGGGGCTCGAACGCGCGACCGGGATGGACGTCCCGACCGCGATCCTCGAATGGGTCGTCTCGACTCAGGCGGCGGCGCGCGAGAGCACGCCGGCCCCGGCGGAAAGCACCGCGCTGGCCGACATGGTCTTCGGCGGTCGTACCGGCTTACGCGCGCTTAGCGACCGCAACACCGAGTTCCGCCGCTTTGCAAGCGCGGTCGGCGTGCGCATGGTCGCGGCGGGGATCGGCTGCATGGTCCAGGGCTCGTTCCCGCGCCCGCTGGTCGATCGCCGCAGCCCGACCGGGATCGGCCTGCGCAGCTTGTTCGAAGGCCGCATGAAGACCGACCTCACCGACCTCAACGACCGCGCGCAGGAACGCACGTTCCTGATCGTGCTGGCAGTGGGGCTGTGGGCCGCCGTGCTGCCCTGGCTGGCGGGTGCGCAGCCCGTGCTCAGCGGCGTGCTTTCGGTGCTGGCGCTGTGCTTCCCGGTGCTGTTCCTGCTGACCGCGCCGGCGGGCCGGCTGACCGGCGGCGGCGCGCGGCGGCGCAAGGGGGGCGGGGCATGATCGACGTTTCCGCGATCCCCTGGGAGGCACTGGCGCCGTTCATCGTCGTCGGCTTCCTCGCACAACTGGTCGACAGCGCGATCGGCATGGCCTTCGGGGTCATCGGCAATGCGCTGCTCGTGGTGATCGGCCTACCGCCGACGAGCGCCTCTGCGGTGACTCACGTGGTCGAAGGTTTCACCAGCGGGGTGTCGGGCGTGTCGCATGCGCTGCAGCGCAACGTCGACTGGCCCTTGTTCGCGCGGCTGGTGATACCGGGCATCGCCGGGGGGCTGCTGGGAGTCTGGGCGCTCACGCACTTGCGGCTCGACATCCTGCGTCCGGTGATGCTGGTGTATCTGGGCGCGACCGGCATCTACCTGATCTGGCGCGGTTCGCGCCGGGCGCAGGCTTATCGGCGGATGCGCGCGGTGGGGCCGATCGGCTTCTTCGCCGGCTTTCTCGACGCGTTCGGCGGTGCCTGGGGCCCGGTGACCACCGGAAGCCTGATCGCGCAGGGCATGACCCCGCGCATGGCGGTGGGCACGGTCAACGCCGCCGAGTTCTTCGTGACCGTCACGGTGCTTTCAGCCTTCGTCGGTCGGCTGGGCTTCCACGCCTTCTCGATCGCGGCGGCGGGGCTGCTGATCGGCGGGGTCGTCGCCTCGCCGATCGGGGCGCTGGTTACGCGCCGGGCCTCGCCCCGTTCGCTGACGCAGTGGATCGGCGGGGTCATGGTGGCGCTCGGGCTGTGGGGCCTGTTCGCGCTGGCGCTTGGCCACAGCCCGGTGCTGGCGCGGATGTGATCCGCGCTCAGCCGGGCTCGAGTCGCCCGCCGCTAAGTGTCCCGGCCAGGCGAGGTGCGACGCGCAGCAGGATCCGCGCCGCCAGCACCGATACGCCGAGCGCCAGGAACGGCTGCGCCAGCAGGTAGACCGGGTAGAGCGACGAGCCGATCGGCCCGGTGAGCTTGCCGATCATCGGCCCGCCCAGCCATATCAGGATCAAGTGCGCGCAGAAAAAGAAGAACACGTAAGGCTCCACGCGCAGCAGCGGAGGCGCCGCGCGGGTGGGCACCAGCGCCCATGCCAGCCGCCAGACCGCGAGCGAGGCGGCCATCCGCACGGCGAGGTCTAGCGCGGCGGCAGGCGCACCACTCGGCAGGCCGACGGTCTGCAGTGTCAGCGCGAGGTGGATAGGCATGAGCGCCGCGAACGGCAGCAGCGCCAGCGCGAGGGGCCACTGCGCTGCCCGCTCGGCCAGGCCGGCGCGGCGGGCGATGATGCCCAGCGTGAAGAACATCAGGATCGACGCGCGCAGGATCACCGGCGGGCCGAGGCCGAGGATGTGGCAGGCGCCCGCGGCGACGGCGACCGCCGCCAGCGCTTTGCTCCGCAGCCGCGCCAGCAGCGGCGCTAGCATCATGCACAGGAACAAGTCGCGCAGGAACGGCATCTGCACGTCGATGTCGGGCGGGCGGGTAAGCGCGAGCAGTTCCTCCACCACCCAGCGCAGCGACTGCGGCTGCGGCGCGCGCAAGTCGAGGAACCACGCCGCGCCCGAGACCAGCACGATCGCGAGCGCGTTCCACAGCACCATCGGCAGCAGGATGGTCCGCGCCTTGCGCCCGATGTGCGAGCGCCAATCGCGCGTGCGCGACGATCCGGCGACCAGCCAGCCCGAAATCAGGCCCAACAACGGCACCGAGCTACGGCCGAACACTTCCATAAGTATCCACCGCAGGTTGTCCTGCGCGGTGCCTTGGGCGAGGTCGAGCCGGTAGCCGTCGAGGCCGGTCCAGGCATGGACGTAGACTACGCCGGTAATGCAGATGACGCGCGCCAAGCGAATGGCGTCGGAGCGTCGGCGCTGTTCGGCTATCGCGATTTCAGCCAAGCGGCGGCCTGTTCATGGTCGTCGTTCCTCTACCCCGTGTGCGGGTACTAAATGCAGCTCGCCGGGTAGGGTTGCCTGCGCCATGAGGGCAAGTTCCAGGGCGACGAACGGGTCGTAATTGCGGGCCGTCTGCCAAGTTGGCTGTTCTCGTCGGATCACGAGACAGGGGCGGGATGATGCGCGGGGGGCAGGTTTCAGGCGGGGGTCGCGCCTGTTTCCGGGCGCGGCCGCAACAGGCCTTCCTGGGCGACGCTGGCCACCAGCGTGCCGTGCCGGTCGTAGATCGAGCCGCGCGCGAAGCCGCGAGCGTGGCCGGCCCACGGGCTGTCCATGGCGTAGAGCAGCCAGTCCTCGGGCGCAGGGGTGGCATGGAACCACACCGCGTGATCGAGGCTGGCGGCCTGCAGGCGCGGGGTGAAGAAGGCGGTCGTGTGCGGCAGCGCGGTGGTCCACAGGATCGCGAAGTCGCTGGCATAGGCGAGCACCGTGCGAGCGAGCGCGGCGTCGGCTGCCGGGCCTGCGAGCATCGGTGCGGCGAGCCGGAACCAAAGGAACTGACGCGGCGCGCCGCCTTGTGCGGGCACCGGCGGGCAGGGGCGAACCTCGAACGCGGCCAGCCGGTCGAGCATAACCGGCGGGAACTTGCGGTCCATCGCCGCGAAGGCGGCGGCGATGTCCGGGCAGGCTTCGGGCTCGGGTATTGCGGCGGCCGGCATAGCTGCCTGGTGCGCGAACCCGTCCTCGATGCGGTGGAACGAGGCGGCGAGGTTGAGGATTGGCTTGCCATCCTGCAGCGCCATGACCCGGCGGTTAGCGAAACTGCGGCCGTCGAAATCGCGCATCACGCGGTAGTCGATCGGCGCGGTCGGATCGCCGGGGCGCAGGAAATAGGCGTGCAGCGAATGCGCCGGCTGGTCGTCGCCCACGCTGCGCGTGGCCGCGGCGAGCGCCTGGGCGATGACTTGCCCGCCGAACACCCGGCCGGGTCCTTCAGCCGATGCGATGCTGCGGTAGAAGTCGCTCTCTAGTTCCTCGACGGTGAGCAGCGCGCGCAGTTCCGCCACGGCCGATGCGCGGTCAGCCAAGCCCGGCATCCTTGTCCTTCGCGCGGCGGACGGGCTTCACCGGCGAGCCGTCCAGCCAGGCCAGCGCCTGCCGGTCGATCGAGAGCAGTTCCTCGATGGTCTGCTCGATCGCCAGCTTCTGATGGCGCAAGTCGGTGATCCGCTCGCCCACTTTGGCCCGCAGCGCGCGCATCTGTTCGTGATGCTCGGGATCGACGTCGTAGAGGTCGAGGAACTCCTTGATCTCGCGGATCGAGAAGCCCAGCCGCTTGCCGCGCAGGATGAGCTGCATGCGGCCGATCTCGCGCCGCGAATAGATGCGCGTGGTGCCGACGCGGATCGGGGCGATGAGGCCCTTGTCCTCGTAGAAGCGCAAGGTGCGCATCGTCACGTCGAGTTCGCGCGCGGTTTCCTGGATGCCGAGCATCTGCCCCTGGTCGGTCGAGGCGGGGGTGGCGCTCAAGCGGAAGGACCGGTGGCACCGGCGCCTTCGCGGCGGGCGGTTTCCTCGGCGGCGAGTTCCTTCTTCGACAGCTTGCCGATCATCGTCTTGGGCAGGCTGGTGCGGAATTCGATCGCGGAGGGGAGTTCGATCTTGTTCAGCCGCTCGCGCAGGAACGCGGTCAGGCCCTGTTCGTCGAGGATGTCGCCCGGATGCAGCACCACGAAGGCCTTGGGCGATTGGCCGCGATAGGCGTCGGGAATGCCGATCACCGCGGCTTCCGCGACCATGGGATGTTCATAGAGCGCTTCCTCGATCACGCGGGGATAGACGTTGTAGCCGCCGCACAGGATGACATCCTTGATGCGGTCGACAAGGAAAAGATAGCCGTCGTTGTCGAGATAACCGATGTCTCCGGTGCGCAGGGCGCCGTAGATGAAGGTCTTCTCGTCCTCCTCGGGGCGGTTCCAGTAGCCCTTCATGATCTGCGGTCCGCGCGCGCAGACTTCGCCCTTCTCGCCGGGGCGGCAGATGCGGTAGGGATCGGCAGGGTCGCGGATTTCGAGCGCGGTGCCGGGGAAGGCGGGGCCGCACGAGTTGTCCTTGACCGTGCCTTCGAGCGGGTTGCAGGCGATGATCGGACTCGCCTCCGAAAGGCCGTAGCCTTCGACCACGCGCACGCCGGTCTTCTCCTCGAACTCGCGGCGGACCTCCAGCGGCAGCGGCGCGCCGCCCGAGATGCACACGCGCACGTTGTCGAACTCGCCGTGCAACTGCTGGCCGTTGAGCGCGGTGTAGAGCGTGGGGACGCCGAAGAACTGGGTCGGCTTGGTGCGCTTGGCGGTGGCGAGGAACGACTTCATCTCGAAGCGCGGCAGCAGGATCATCTCGGCGGCGGTGTCGATCGAATAGTTCAGCACCGTCGTCAGCGCGAAGACGTGGAACAGCGGCAGCACGCCCAGCGTGCGCTCCTGCTTGTCGGGCATGTGGCCGACGTGCGCGACCATCTGCGCCGAATTGGCGGCGAGGTTCGCGTGGGTGAGCATGGCGCCCTTGGGCACGCCGGTGGTGCCGCCGGTGTACTGCAGCACCGCGATGTCGTGCGGCGAGCGCGCGACCGGGTCGGGCGCGGCGTTGCGGGCGATGAGGTTGGCCCAGCGGGCATAGCGCAAGTCGTGCGGCTCGTGCGCGATGTCGCCGCGCTTGAACAGCTGGAAGGCGCGGCGCTTGAACGCCGGCAGCGCGTCGGCGAACGGGCACACGACCACGCGCTTGAGGCAACTGTTGCCGACCAGCGGCTCCAGCTTGGGCAGGCACAGCGCGAGATCGGTGGCGATCATCACCTCGCACCCGGAATCGATCACCTGGTGCGCCATTTCGCGCTCGGTGTAGAGCGGGTTGAAGTTCACCACGACCGCGCCGATGCGCAGCACCGCGAAATAAGCGATCACATAATAGGGGGTATTCGGCAGGCACAGGCCGACGCGGGTGCCCTTGGTGACGCCGAGATCCTGCAGCCCCCGCGCGGCGCGCCGCGAAAGGTCGCCGATCTCGGCATAAGTCCAGCGTCGGCCCATGAAGTCGACCGCCGGCCAGGCGCCGTGAGCGGTCACGGCGTGGTCGAGCAGGTCGGTCAGCAGCCGCGGCGCGATCGGCGGCATCTCTTCCGCCGCCTGGGGGGAGGTGGTTTCGGGAGACATCGCTCCGCCGATCGTCGCCGCGGCGTTCATCAGAAGCCCACCCGCGCGCCGAGCGAGAACACCAGCGCCGAAGCGTTGCGCAGCGAGCCGTTCACGAGGATCGGCGTCTGCACGACGGTGCCGGCATAGGCCGCGGTGGTGCGATCGATGCTGGCGTCGTCGAACGTGATGTACGAGGCGGCAGCGTCGATCGTGAACTTCGGGCTGAAGGCGTAGCTGGTACCGGCCGAGAAGTTCCAACGGTTGCTGTCAGGCACGCGCGCGTCGCGCTGGCCGTCCTGCGTGGGGGTGATGCCGCGCTGGAAACCGCCGCGCACCGTCCACTGCCGGCTCACGTCGTAATCGAAGCCGAGCGCCCATGTCCAGCTGTTGCGGTAGTTCTCGGGGATCGAGGTGTTGAGCGGCGAGCCGATGTCGATGGTGTCGAACTTGCTCCAGCCCGTGCGCACGACCTGTGCGTTCAGAGTCAGGCTCTTGCTCACCTTGGCGCGGGCGCTGCCGATGATCATCCACGGCGTGCTGAAGTCGGCCTCGGCCTTGATCGTGCCGTTCTGTGCCGCCAGCGGGCCGAGCAGGCCTTCGAGCGTCACGGTGCCGTCGAGCTTGTGCTTGATCGCCGACTTGTAGGCGAAGCCGAGCGAGACGGGGCCTTCATGGTACTGGATGCCGGCCGACCAGCCCACGTCCCAGCCCTTGCCCTTGAGCGTCTGGTGCCCGTCCGCCAGCAGCGGCGAGAGGTTGGGCAGGTAGTTGCCCAAGGTCGCGTCGACGTGCTCGATGTTGGCGGCGCCGCCGATGCTCAGGTTGTCGGTCAGCGCGATCGCGACACTGGGCTGGATGTCGATGGTGCGCAGCTTGGTCTTGTCCGCGGTGTAGCGGGCCCAGCTGTCCGAATCGTAGTCGGTGGTGAAAGAATAGGGCGACGTCACCGCGACGCCGAACGCGACCCTACCGAAGCCGTAGGCTACCGCGCCCGAAGGCAGCAGGCCGTTGTCGATCGGGTTCTTCACCACCGAATTGCCGCCGACCGAGCGAGCCGCCTGCGCCGGGCGTACGATCACGGTGCCGTCGTCGACCACTTTGCCGCGCGGACGGATGTAGCTGGCGTGGACCGAGGCCTCGCCGCCTTGCATGCCGGCGATGGAGGCAGGGTTCCACCACAGCGAATCGACGCCGGTGTCGGCAGCCTCGCCCGAAAACGCGCGGCCCTGGGCGCGAACCGACTGCTCCTGCAGGTAGAACGCCTGGGCGCTGGCCGAGTTGGCCCAGGTCATCGCGGCGGCAGTGGCGGCACCGGCAAGAAGGATGCGCCGGGAACTGATAGGCATTAGGTACTCTCCCTTTATCATTACTTTACATGCACGTGTAACGACCGGAACGATCACTTGATCCGGGTCCACGTCTGCGTCTTGCACAAGGGCCAGACGATGCAGCCCTTGAGTTTGAGGGTGTCGACGCCGGCCGGGGTGACGGTGGCCTTGTATGTGCCGCCGTCCTCGGGATTGTAGATCGTCCCGCCGGACCACTGGCCCTTGTCGCGCGTGAAGCCGCCTAGGATCTGCAGCCCCTTGAGGCGGCGATCGCGCTTCGTCGCGTCCTTGTTGTTGACGTCCTTCAGGTCGGGATTGGTCCTGATGTGATCCGACGTGAGCAGGTTCCCGCAGATCGAGCCACCGCAGCGAGCGATCTCGACGACGCCGTTCTTCGACGGCGTGTGCCACGTGCCCAGCACCGAGTCGCCGTCTGCGGCCAGGGCAGGACTGAGCGCGGGGGTGATGACGACGGCGCTGGAAACCAACGCGAACGCCACAAGTTTCGTGAAGTGCATGTGCGACCTCTCCATCTCTCTCGCCTGGTCCTTTTGCGTGGAACGTGCCCCTGGCTTCGCAGGTGGCGGCGTGTTCCGGACCGGATGGACTCGGCATAACCCACAATTTGCTTGACGTATAGGGAAAGATTCGCACCTTAAGGGAAGACGTTCACGAGGAACGAGGATCGCCACGGATTCGGTGCCAGCCGGACCGGTCCGCCCACGGAGAGAATGCATGCAAAGCGTCGTGATTGCGGGATATGCCCGCTCGCCATTTCACTTGGCCAACAAGGGCGCGCTCGCCCGCGTCCGTCCCGATGACCTCGCCGCCCAGGTGATCCGCGGGCTGATCGCGAAGACCGGCGTCGAGCCCGCCGACATCGAGGACGTCATCGTCGGCTGCGCCTTCCCCGAGGGCGAGCAGGGCCTCAACGTCGCGCGGCTGATCGGACTGATCGCCGACCTGCCGCAGTCGGTGGGCGGGATGACGGTGAACCGCTTCTGCGGCTCGTCGATGAGCGCGATCCAGATCGCCGTCGGCCAGATCGCGATCGGCGCGGGCGAGGTATTCATCTGCGCGGGCGTCGAATCGATGAGCCGGGTGCCGATGATGGGCTTCAACCCGCTGCCGAACCCCGCGCTGGCGAAGAAGAGCGCCGCGTACATGGGCATGGGCGACACCGCCGAGAACGTCGCCACCAAGTATCAGATTTCGCGCGCCGAACAGGAAGCGCTCGCGGTCGAGAGCCAGAAGAAGGCCGCCGCCGCGCGCGATGCCGGCAAGCTGGTCGACGAGATCGTGCCGATCGAAACCAAGGCCGGCCTCGTCAGCGAAGACGGTACGATCCGCGGCGAAACCACTGCGGAGGGCTTGGCCGGGCTTAAACCCGCTTTCGACGCGCAAGGGTCGGTTACGGCGGGCACGTCCTCGCCTTTGACCGATGGGGCGAGCGCGGTGCTGGTCACCACCGAGGACTATGCCCGGGCGCATGGCCTGACGATCCTGGCGCGCATCAAGTCGGTCGCGATTTCGGGCTGCGCGCCCGAGACGATGGGGCTTGGTCCGATCCTTTCGAGCCAGAAAGCCCTTGAACGCGCAGGGATTTCCGCCACCGACCTCGACGTGGTGGAACTGAACGAGGCCTTCGCCAGCCAGGCGCTCGCCTGCATCAAGGACCTTGGGCTCGACCGTGCGAAGGTCAACATCGATGGCGGTGCGATCGCCATCGGCCACCCGCTCGGCGCCACCGGCGCGCGCATCGTCGGCAAGGCCGCCTCGCTGCTCAAGCGCGAGGGCGGCAAGTACGCGCTCGCCAGCCAGTGCATCGGCGGCGGGCAAGGCATCGCCACCGTTCTGGAGGCGGTGGAATGAGCGATACGATCACGAAAGTCTGCGTCATCGGCGCGGGCACCATGGGTGCCGGGATCGCCGCGCAGGTCGCCAATGCGGGCGTGCCGGTTTTGCTGCTCGACATCGTCCCCAAAGACGCGGCGAACCGCAACGCGGTGGCCGAAGGGGCCGTAGCGAAAATGCTCAAGACCGAGCCTGCGCCCTTCATGAGCAAGGCCGCAGCCAGACTCGTCGAGACCGGCAACATCGAGGATCATCTTGAAAAGGTTGCGGAATGCGACTGGGTGATCGAAGCGGTGATCGAACGGCTCGACATCAAGCAGGGCCTCTACGCCCGGCTCGAGGCGGTCAAGCGCGCAGGGACCGCGGTGTCGTCGAACACCTCCACGATACCGCTCGGCAAGCTGGTCGAGGGGCGTTCGGACGCGTTCAAGAACGACTTCCTCATCACCCACTTCTTCAATCCGCCGCGCTATATGCGGCTGCTCGAGATCGTCACCGGGCCCGAAACCGACGCCGGGATCGCCGCGAAAGTGGAGCGGTTCGCCGATGTCGCGATGGGCAAGACGGTGGTCCACGCCAAGGACACGCCGGGATTTATTGCAAACCGCATAGGCACTTACTGGATCCAGCTTGGCCTCAACGTGGCGTTCGACATGGGGCTGACGGTGGAACTGGCCGATGCCGTCGCGGGCAAGCCGATGGGCGTGCCCAAGACCGGGATCTTCGGGCTCGTCGACCTCGTCGGCATCGATCTGATGCCGCATCTGCAGGCTAGCCTGACCTCGACGTTACCCGCCGACGATGCCTATCACGCCATCGCCCGGACCCATCCGCTGATCGAAAAGATGATCGGCGAGGGCTATACCGGCCGCAAGGGCAAGGGCGGTTTCTATCGCCTTAACAAGGAGTTGGGCCGCCGCAAGGAGACCATCGACATCGCCACCGGCGAATACCGCGCGAGCATCCGCGCCGCCGGCCCGTCGGGCGCGGCGGGCCGGGGCGACTTGCGCGCGCTGGTCCAGACCAAGGGCCCGATCGGCGACTACGCCTGGGCGGTGCTGGGCGGCACGCTGGCTTATGCGGCAAGCCTCATTCCCGATGCCGCGGCCGACGTGGTGGCGATCGACGAGGCGATGAAGCTGGGGTACAACTGGAAGGCCGGCCCGTTCGAGATGATCGACAAGCTGGGCGCTGCCTGGCTGGTCCAACGCCTTGAAAGCGAAGGTAAACCCGTCCCGGAAATCCTCAAGATGGCGGGCGACCGGACGTTCTATCGCATCGAAAACGGCCAGCGCCAGTACCTCGACCACAACGGCACCTACGTCGATGTCGAGCGCACCGAGGGCGTGCTCAAGCTGTCCGACGTAAAGCTCACCGGCAAACCACTGCTCAAGAACGCGTCGGCCGCCCTGTGGGACGTGGGCGACGGCGTCGTCGCGCTCGAATTCACCGGCAAGATGAACGCGCTCGACGGCGAGGTGATGAAGCTGATCGTCGAGACGATCCCGCTCGTCGCCGCGAAGTACAAGGCGCTGGTGATCTACAACGACGCGGCCAACTTCTCGGCCGGCGCGAACCTGGGCCTCGCGCTCTTCGCGCTCAACATCGCTGCGTACGGCGAAGTCGAGAAGCTGATCGCTGGCGGGCAGATGGCTTACAAGGGCCTGAAGTACGCGCCGTTCCCGGTGGTCGGCGCGCCTGCGGGAATGGCGCTGGGTGGCGGGTGCGAAATCCTGCTCCACTGTGATGCGATCCAGGCGCATGCCGAGTTGTACATGGGCCTCGTCGAATGCGGCGTCGGGCTGATCCCCGGCTGGGGCGGCAACGGCGAACTGCTCGACCGCTGGCAGAAGAACAAGTTCCTGCCCAAGGGCCCGATGCCCGCGGTCGCCAAGGTGTTCGAGACAGTCTCGACCGCCACGGTCTCCAAATCGGCGGCGCAGGCCAAGGAGCTGCTGTTCCTGCGCCAGGACGATGCGATCACCATGAACC
>Ga0247734_1002814_pt1 | contig 10890 bp, 8 predicted proteins | sample UWRJL103311B2_FD_180933 | JGI IMG/M metagenome (GOLD analysis project Ga0247734, IMG submission 180933) | Plant litter microbial communities from Arlington Agricultural Research Station in Wisconsin, United States - UWRJ-L103-311B-2 | ecosystem: Environmental > Terrestrial > Plant litter >... | reverse complement strand
TGTTGCTTCTCGTGGAGGAAATTTGGTAAGTCATTGCTTAGAATATAGTATTAAACAATTTGTTAGGATCAATATAAGAAATTAGTTTGTTAAAGGTAGATACATTTATGCTGACATTTCTACAGTCATGGTCGCACTTCGATCCTCCCAAAGCATGCTAAAAAGGAAGACCTACTTGCTATCCGGCAATTTATCTCAGATGCAAAAGTCTCCACAAAGGTTTCCCAACGAATTCGATTATTGTTTCCAGAAAAACCAGCTGTTAAGCAGATTGTTTACTTACTAAGAGGCCTCTTGGTCCATAGAATTCTTCTTATGACCTTAAAGAAGCGTTGGAACGTACAGTATGGTCTCCATGCTGACCGAGATCCTATTGCTGTTCCTTTCATGGCAAAAGGAATCCCAAGTGAACAGGCAGAGTGGGGACACCCCGATGTTGCCATTTTGTTCACTTGCCTTTCGTTCTATTATTATGGCTTAAGTATTGATCAATTACGCCAAAGCCTAGAACACATTCTAAAGTCGGACGACCCATCTCAACTTTACGATCGAGTATCACAGGACTCAAGCCTTCCAGACTCCCTCAAAGAATGGAATTCAATAAATGTGGATGATCTAGCACAATTAGCAGAAATCTGGAAGCACCTTCGTGTCAACTCCACTATCATTAATTATTTCTTGAATAACTTCGTATTCCCAAAGCATGCAAAACAGTTTCAAGTCAAGCTGCAAGCTTCCGGTTGGGATATCCCCTTGTTGGCAGATGGTGGCTCAAACGGTAATATCACGACGGGATTCTCTGGAACAAACGATTCACGTGGGATGCTACCTCTCACTATTAGCCAACAAGATCTTCCTGGGCTCGCTCATACGAATGCGGAAGTACTCACCTATCTGTTACAGCCGCGCAACCGGGAGTATGTCCTTGCTGCGGATAATCATGGAAGACATCTACCAGAGATATATCTCCTCCACTCAATCAAGAATCGAGGCATCAGAGTTTTAATAGACGCCGGCGCGCAAATTCTCGAGATGGATAACAAAACCTTGGCCAACGCCTGGTTAGGGATTGATTACGAAGCATCCGCAGCTATATATTTTGACCAGGAGAATAAGCCTTGGGTTCTGTATCGGCAAGGACATTCGCTACCTCTTTTGGCCTCGCCATTTGCAGACGATTTGAGTGAATGTCTTGTTTATCTTGACGAAGCCCATACTAGAGGTACTGATCTCAAAATGCCCGCAAATGCAATAGGCGCTTTAACTCTGGGCCTTGGTCAAACAAAAGATCATACTGTCCAAGGTATGTGTAGATAATGACCAAAAGCGCATGACGCAATCGGCGCTATTTCTCATAGAGGCGCTTCATTCTATTTACAAGAAATAATCTTCAAAGCTAACTTTAAATAGCGGCAATGAGACTTCGTCAACTAGCTACCACCCAATCCGTTGTGTTTTTCGCGCCACCAGAAGTACATCAGAGTATAATTGATATGAGAAAGGATGCCACACATACAATTGATTCGCGTGATGTCGTCCGATGGCTTGTTGAACAGACCTGTAGTGGGATTGAGCAGATGCAACCACTTCATTATGCTCAGGGTATTGACTTTTGTTGCCGAGTGAATGCCGCGATGGCAAACCCAGAGTTTCTTATTGAACAAGATCAACGAGATGCATATCTGGAAGTGTTGCGGCAACCTGAACAGCAAACTCTCCAACAACTCTATGGTTTGAAGTCAAAATCAAAAGTCGGGCCTTCCTTTGTCTCGAAATCAAAACGATTGCTTGGATTCATGAATGATCTGAATATTCGTAAGAAGGGATTCCAGGATACCGGTAATGCAGTCCATGCTTCGGCATTACAGGAGGTTGAGCAAGAAAGAGAGGTCGCCCAGGAGATTCAGACAGTTAGAGAGGTTCAGCGACCTGTTTTTTATGATGCCTTCAACTTCCCATCCTTACACAAAGATCTGGAAAGCTTTGCAAGAACTGGACGCCTTGTTGCTGACTCAACCGGCTATGTCCACGCTTTTATGTCATTGTGTCGATTGACAAGTTTGGGTCGAAAGTTCGGGATCAATAGCGATGCAACATCCGGCAAGCTTTACGTCTCAGCCGAGTTTACCAAAACCATCAAACCTCCTAAGGACGGTTCTCGTATGCCGGATGACTTTCAACGCCAAGTAAACTGGGTACTTTGGAGCAGTGTCACTGAAGTAGCAATTGTTATCATACCAGAAGAAGCAGAACGTCTACTTGATATCTTCCGGCTTACACAATCCTCTCCTACTTACTTATTATCGTATGCTGCTCCAGTCACCCGGAAGATGCTTCATTTCGATAACCTCAAGTATTTCTCTGTACCATGTCTCCCAGATGGCTGGCAAGCTCCCACGTGGCTTAAAATTGAAATCGGCATCTTCTCAGGTCGACTTTACTTCAAACACTCCGAATACTCTCATATATGCGAATATCTAGGCATTGCCGATGATTTTTCCAAGCTAGATCAAGATAAAAGTGAGGTAATTGATAATAGCACCGATATGGGGACAGGGGTCAGTGATGGGATGCCCTGTGTTTTCACATCAAAGCCGCTTAACTTTTTGCAAGAATGGCTTGCTTTACGACGCAAAGGCCAGGATTTTGCACACACCCCCATGGGTCATGTTTGCCAAGGCAAGGCAGTAAGTGAACGTCAAAAAAGGATTAACGCTTTCTAATTTGGTTATAGTTAGCCGAGAACCACCCTTTTTTCTCAGCCAGTACCAACTACAAGGCAAATTTGAGAGCCCCAGTTTCTGGTACAGTCGGAACTCCTGTCGAGGAGGACTCCGAGGAAGAGGTAGTTTATGATGATGATGATGATGAAGAGAAGTTTGGGCATTGTATTGGGAATATTGCTGATGGTTTTGATGACGAATTCGATGTAAAATATGAAGTAGAGTGATCGCTGTTGCGTTAGCTTACAAATAGCATTTGCTAATTTTCTATACTTTGCCAAAGCCTTATTAATACGTTCAAAACTGTATCATAATGAGACTGTTGTTCATTCGTATCTCGATTCACGCTTTTTATAAGCATACATATTTCACTTAGGACAAAAACTGCTGAATATGGGAGAATGGACATTGAGCAGATAACGGTTATGCTGGTCGATGCTAACAAGTACCAGATATCCTTCTAATTTAGGGCCTCTTTATAAACGCCGAGAAGATCCTGTGCACCCACACAGCAACATCAAGAACTAAAATGTCTCCTTGTCCATTTTCAACCTTACACACTATTCCGGCGCACTATCATTTCCCGTGGCTTCGGGATGATCTCGAAGGTATTGATCATCTCGGATAACCAACAGCCTTCTTCTAAGCCAGTCAAAATACAAACGACTGGCCTGGTCCATCGAGACCGTGGATATAACATCGAGATACAATGCACTTGGGGCCCCTTCCACTTCTGTGAGTATATGCCTCATAGCACTGACAGCCCTCCGTGAACTCTCCAAGTCAGCACGAGCAGCTGCAAGGTCTTCGAGTCCAGCAGAGAGCGGAATTGGGCGAAATGAGTCTAGTGTTATGTCGTTGCCTTCGTCCAATTGCTCTCTCAATAATGAGATCCTCTCCTCGATTCTCAGCACATATCGTCGATGTGCTTCCAGTTCTTCCACTAACCCCATGCTACCTGGACCTGTTCCTAAAGCACTGAAAAGCTGACGTTGTCGCACCACAACTCCTGCTCTCGCAAATCGCAAAAGCTCGCGTAGTTCTTCAAGATCTTGTCCAACCAGCGGTGGAAAGTGAATGACTTCTCCGAGTGGTGTCTCCTCGACATGGTACGTTTCTGTTGCTTCTTGAAGTGTTCTGCGTATTTCTCTTCGCACCTCCTCTTGGTCTCGGTTCCTTTCAGTCAGCCATTGCAAGAACGATTGGTTTGGTAGTCGTGTGGAAGTTGGCTCGGGCCCATCTCGTCTTTCTACCCTTCTGAGTGCTTCTGCAAGTCCTGGGCTGGGTGACCATTGAGGGCTAGATCTTGGGCGCACTTCTCCTCCATTTTGTGACACATTTGATCTTTGGCTTCCTTGTATACACTCTGTAGAGTTGTCCTTACGGGGGCTGACGAATATAGGCAAGCCCATTGTGCTACTGTTGATGTTGTGTTTGTACGCCTTGGGCTTGTTGATTGCTAACGAATTATGTTGAAAATCAAAACGAACTATAAAGAGAGCTAGTTTCTAGGGCATGCCAAGAATTGTCGCTGAAGTGGTGAATTTACTGCTTTGTCAAAAATAAATTACAGCAACTGTTGTTATTGTTGTTGTTGACTGAAGCTTATAGGTTCAACCAGAAGAATGGAAGCGAAACGGATCACTTGCAATATTTGATTCTATCAGCCTCTCAAAAGGACATGGGCAGAATATCAAGACCTCAACATGCCAATGTTATTCTGGTATCTGTCTCTTTTGTTTTAGGGCTACCATGTCACCAAAAGCTTAAACGCCGATAGAATGCACTCATTTGTAAAAAGAAAAAGACGCGGTCAATAGCCACTGATTTCTGAATTGCAGAACGAGGTACTCCACATTCTGCGACAGAAACTCTGCGCAAAAGTCTCGTTGATAATAAATTAGTAGGAACACAGCCCCAATGGAAGGTGTCATAGAGAAGAATTAGAAGAGCTGCTATATCACAAACGACTAAGCTGAAGAGCAATAAAGAGACGACGGAGAAAGGTGAATAGCGCACAAAACCGCTTATACTTGAGATAGAAGAAGAGAGACTACATACCATGGACGAGGATGCTAAGACATTACATCTTTTCACTCTTAGTATACTTTAAGCCAGGTGCATCGGCGACGTTACCTTGCACTAGGTGTTCCGCAGGAAGACATTTACCGAAGCCGGATCGTTCCTGTAAAGAGTTTTCGCATAATATTTTGAGCATGGTAATGTGGCTAGAGGCTGTGCTTAATTCACCAGCATCGTAAAGCAAGCCCTGAATAGCTGAAAGGAAGCTACATATACTTTACGGGGGCAGAACTTCAAGAACACAGAATGCAGAAGGAAGGTACAAGGTAATTTGATTAGCTGGTGGTGAGCATTATGCCTATGTAATTCGATATCGCAAAAGGTAAATCACCGACAAGAAATGGATGAAGCGGCCAAAAAGCTATTCTCTCCCTTATGTTTAGTTTTAAGAGACATTTAATTCTCTATATCTCTCAATATATATATACAGAGAAGTCTCTGCGTATATTAGCCTAGGCTCCTACAAATTTCAAGAAGAGATGCTAGTGAAGCTGTCCGATAACGTGTATGGTCCTTGGGCGTCAAAAACCAGAGTGGCTATTTTCTTGGAGTCTAAATTGAATTAGAACCTATCGTGAATATTAACTTAGTGAGGCCAAATGTGGATTTCTAAGAGAGAATCCTAATTCAAGAGCCTTCAAAGCGCGTATGCGATTAACATTCGTCGTTTAGCTAGCCTCGGTTTATGGGGAATGATCTTAATATCAGCTGGACGTCCACCAGATTATCAAGATTTCCCAGCATCAGCAACAACAGCGCTGAGTGACTTCACAACTTCCACACCATCATCCCTTCTCCCCCCCTCGCCACCAATCCACACGTAAGCACCCTCACTATTGGTAGGTTCCTCTGAGACCCATTCCCATTTCGCTCTACATCTGACTGACTCTTTTCCCTCCACTTTCTCCAATTGGAATCCGAGAAATTTTTGCTGTTTGTGTTAGTTTCAGTACCGCTGAAAGAAATAATACAATAGATGGCTTACCTTGCCAGTAGCAGTGTAGCGCTTGCAAACAGTGTTTGGGTTCACGGCTGGTTGCCATAAATCTGACTCTTCTTCGAAAATGTCTTCGGAGTTGGGCAACTGGGAAAATAGGACTTGTGATGCCAGAGCACAGCTTGTAGCAAATAGAATGTAATCTTGTACTTGGTCCCATGTGTCGAGAGGGAAATCGGGGGGAGGACATGTTGAGTGTAATGGATTGTCTGGAGGAGAGAGAGAGATGATGTGTTTTGTGCCTAAATAGTGTTAGCTATCGAACCAAATTTCTCTCGATCGTAAATAGAGCATAATAATTGAGACAAACTGCTCAACAGATTGAAAGATACATCAGATGATATATGTAACCCCAATTTTAAAGTCTCAAAGCGATTGAGACAATACGAATGGGCATGTAGAGTGGGAGGTACGGTATCGCAGAACTTAGCGAGAAAAAACAGAAGTAACTTACTGGCAATAGGGTACATGTCGGTTTGTGAGACAATAGACATGGATATAGTGGGCAAGATGTGGTAGATTGTATTGACTTCGAGTTTGTCAATCAGAGAGAGGACTACTCGCTCCGTAGGACTGGTATCTCTAGTAGGGGTTGCAATACTAGTGGACTGTGTAAATGATGGTGAAAGACCTGCCGATTTCAGGGTTCTGGTAATTGATTTCATCAGACTTCGTATAGAATCTGTAGATTTTTGATGATTAAGGCGAGTTAAAAGCGGGCGAATTAGAGAATACACAGGGAGTTCTTCTTTGGTAGCTCTGAGGGGCGGAGGGATAATCGTTCGCCGATGGTAGTTTCGGCGATGCGCATGCGAAAGTAGGAGTTGGAAGCCTAATAAGAGCCCATTTGCCAGTTTATCATCAGGGTGGGGGATGGTTGGCTGGCTCTCCTCAAGTGATACTAGATCAAGAATAATTTTTTTGTTGCCGATAAATGGACAGACAATCGTATCTTCATCAAAAGAAACGTCAAAATCTAGTAGGGTCCTCGCTTCGCGAATAAGTTCTTGCCATAGCTCCAAGGCAAATACTGTATTTCTTGCTTGGAGGATGTGAAATTGGATGGGGCTTTCATCCTCAATCAAGACTGGAACTGTGGAAGAAGCCAGCTGACCACCGCTCTGGATTCGAACTCGAAGTGCCTTGGGTTCTGGGCCCATGCCTCCATCCAGTAGAACACTTCCATCCTGGCCTCGTCGAAGCGCCGCCATACTGAGGTTCCTAAAATTGGCTGCCCCTTCCAAGAACCCAAACCTAACTCCGAGGGTATGTTTTTCTTGCGGTATGCGACAAATAGCCCACCCCTCCTCGTCGATAGAGAGAACCTGATCCCAGTATTTTGTCTCGAGTTCAATCTCCTTTTCCAGCCTCGTAGCAGATGCGAGGATGGAGTCCACAGTCTTGTTCAGATTTTGAATTTTCCATCCTCTAGCAATGCTTTTGTTATCCTCTTTCTGCTCTTGTGTGATCAGAGGCTCGTTTGTCCTGTCCATGCCTAGTGAACCCATTGGCAAGTTCTGCCGCATGAAATCCCACATTTGGGAGACCTTGTTCTCCTGACGAGCCGCCGCGTGTGGCATATGTTTTGAGAGGAGGAATGACATGAAGTCATGAGCACCCTGTGCGCCATAAAGCAGTCCACTATGCTTCATCAGCTTTTAATCATACACACAGCTTAGGAAACGTACCCAATGTGTTGCAGCATTTCACCTTTTGCAACATGGATTTCTCTGATACGGTCTGCGGGGTCTGCTTCTTGCTCTTCATCAGATTCATCTTCCTGCTCAACTTCTTCCTCCTCAATCTCCCGCTTGAGACCTTCTTCTGTGAGCGCGCGAAATCCACCTCGGTCCATTCGTTCATGGTTGATACGACCAACAATGGTAGGCAGAGCGGCGGTGCCTGAATTGGCTGATGGCCATGACTTCAGGGAGACAGGAAAGTCTGGTGGAATTGAACCCATCCTGCAGACTGTGCGAAATATTTAGTATGCGGGTTTATAGTTGGCGGAGTTGGTTGGTTGTAAATGAAGCCAAAGGCTGAGGCTTGAAGTTGAAGAGGCTGAATGCTTGGAGCTCAAACCGAATGCATCCCGGCTAGGAATATGCAAATGAAAATGAGAATGAATGTGAATGTGAATATGCAATCCTACCCGAAATTCTGAATCCAGATCTCCACCCAGCCAAATGCATGCATGTACTACATGCAACTGTCGTTTTCTTACCTGTACCCGTGGTCTGGTCGGGGGTTACAATGATGTCGTCGTCTCCCACCCGGGGGATGCTCAATGTTGTCAGGGCATTGCCAATAGCATCACCACCCCACCAATTAAAACCCCAATTCAGCGTTGCATCCCCCCACACAAGATCTCTTCTCGGGTGCTCCGGGGCCTATTAAAGAGGAGGCATGCGGGATGATAAAAGCCTCTTCTATTCACAAGGCTGAAAAGTGACAAGACGCTATTAAAACTCGATACAGGGAAGAGCTTATCATTATCGTGGGTGGTGGTGGTGGTGGGTAACGATAAAAGCTCCATCTACGTAACTGCCCCTCACTTCTGCAAGTAACCGGCCCTTTCTTTTCCATATCTCACTTTTTACCTTACTTGACCTGACTTGAGCGTGCAATCCCTCAACCTACCTACGACCTTTGCTTCTTTACCTTTACCATTTTCTACTGTTATCCACGAACTAAAGCCTTTCCTTCACCCCTCGCACATTAACAAACATGCCTCCTACTCCGGTGCCAGCCCTGTCGGGCAAGAAAAGACGAATTGCCATGATGACCAGCGGTGGTGATTCCCCTGGTATGAACGGTGCTATTCGCGCGGTTATTCGAATGACAATTGAGACTGGGTGCGAGGCATACGCCATTATGGAAGGCTACGAAGGTCTCGTTCAGGGCGGAGATCACATTAAGAGAATGGGCTGGACGGATGTTCGAGGATGGCTATCTGAAGGAGGGACCCTCATCGGCACAGCAAGATGCATGGCTTTCTACGAACGCCCAGGACGATTGAAGGCAGCAAAAAACATGGTTTTGAATGGCATTGATGCCTTGATTATTTGTGGTGGTGATGGTTCCTTGACGGGAGCAGACAAATTTCGTTCAGAATGGCCCAGCCTCCTCGAGGAATTGGTCAGTACTGGGGAATTAACTCAGGACCAGGTCTCTCCTTTCAGACATCTTAACATCGTTGGCCTCGTTGGTTCCATCGACAATGACATGTCTGGCACCGATGCGACGATTGGTTGCTTTTCAGCTCTTGGCAGAATCTGCGAGATGATTGATTATGTGGAAGCTACAGCAGCTTCACATTCTAGAGCTTTTGTGGTAGAGGTTATGGGGCGACATTGCGGATGGTTAGCTCTCATGGCTGGTGTTGCAACTGGTGCAGATTTTGTCTTCATTCCCGAAAAACCTCGCGCTGAAAATTGGAGAGAGGAAATGTGCCTGGTCATTGCCAGAGTAAGTCCAGAATTTTACATCCTATGAGAAAGATGATCATCACTAAACTCCAATAGCACAGAAAACTTGGCAAGAGAAAGACAATTGTAATTGTTGCCGAAGGTGCCAACGATCAGAATGGTAACAAGATAACATCAGAGATGCTTCGAGAACTCCTCGCGGATAAGAAGGGCCTGGCATTGGATACCCGTATTACAACTCTCGGCCACGTTCAGCGGGGAGGTACAGCTTGTGCGTACGATCGATACCTTGCCACATTGCAAGGTGTGGAAGCCGTCAAAGCAGTGCTTGAAGCTACACCAGAGACACCGACTCCTTTCATTGCAATTAATGAGAACAAGATTACCCGCAAGCCGCTTGTTCAAGCAGTCATAGATACACAAGAAGTTGCCAAGGCCATTGAGGCTCGTGACTTCGCAAAGGCGATGTCCTTGAGAGATACTGAGTTTTCGGATTTCCACGAGGCATACATGACCACCACCACAACTGATCTTGATGATTCCAAGCGTCTTCCAGCCAAAAATGTGAGTATTTCTATCTTTGGAGGTAGCTTTGCTGACATAGCTAGCGTATGAGAATCGGAATTGTGCATGTTGGAGCTCCAGCTGGAGGAGTCAATGCAGCAACAAGAGCTGCAGTTGCTTACTGCCTAACCCGTGGTCATACACCAATTGCGATTCACAACGGCTTCGCTGGCTTTGCCAGACATCACGGTGATAAGCCGCTGGGTGCAGTACGTGAATTCGACTGGTTAGAGGTGGACGGGTGGGCTAGCAAAGGAGGTTCGGAAATCGGTATGAACCGCGAGTTACCAGAGGAGTCAGGTATGGAGCTTATCGCATCACTTTTCGCCAAGTACAAATTTGATGGCCTGTTCATCATCGGAGGTTTCGAAGGTTTCCATGCCTTGTCTCAGCTCCGGAAAAGCCGGGAAAAGTACTCTTCTCTTTGTATCCCGATGACCCTGCTACCAGCAACAATCTCAAACAATGTCCCCGGGACCGAATACTCACTTGGATCCGACACTTGTCTCAATGAGCTTGTAGCTTATTGTGACAAGATCAAGCAATCCGCGTCAGCGTCCCGTCGACGTGTTTTTGTCATCGAGACTCAAGGAGGACGTTCCGGCTACATTGCTACACTAGCCGGTCTATCCGTTGGCGCAGTCGCAGTCTACACCCCCGAAGAAGGCATCAACATCCAAATGCTTGCCGCTGATATCATGCACCTTAAAGATGTCTTCCAACAAGACTCTGGCCAGTCACGTGCTGGTCGTCTCATTCTTGTCAACGAGAAGGCGTCAACTGTCTACAGCGCAAAACTCATCGCTGATATGATTAAAGTTGAAGCAAATGGGAGATTTGAATCAAGAGATAGCATCCCTGGGCACGTGCAGCAGGGAGGTGTCCCTTCACCGATGGATAGGACAAGAGCAGTTAGACTAGCTATCAAGTGTATCGAACACTTGGAGACATATGAGGACAGAGCCGACGGGACAATTCTGGGTGATCCAAACAGTGCAACTGTCATCGGAATTAAAGGCGCCCAGGTGGTGTTTAGTCCCATGAAGGTCCGTTACCACCCCAGTTCCTCCCCTTCAAATACATCACCCCTACCCAT
>Ga0247734_1002813_pt1 | contig 10890 bp, 11 predicted proteins | sample UWRJL103311B2_FD_180933 | JGI IMG/M metagenome (GOLD analysis project Ga0247734, IMG submission 180933) | Plant litter microbial communities from Arlington Agricultural Research Station in Wisconsin, United States - UWRJ-L103-311B-2 | ecosystem: Environmental > Terrestrial > Plant litter >... | reverse complement strand
GATAACTCTACCGACGATACCTATAAAATCTGCACCGACTTTGCAGCTACGCATCCCAAATTCAAAGTAATTAAAGGAAACTTGCTGCCTGCCGGTTGGCTGGGTAAAAACTATGCCTGCCACCAATTGGTGCAGCAAGCCACCGGGAAATATTATTTGTTTTTAGATGCAGATGAGCAGGTAAAGAACGGATTGATCAACAGCGCTATTCACCGGATGTACCTGCGGGAACTTTCGCTGCTCAGCCTGTTCACCAACCAGGATATGCGCAGCACCGGTGAAAAACTGGTAGTGCCGCTGATGCATTTTATATTGCTGAACCTGTTACCCTTACGACTGGTTTACCTGGTTAAAAGCGCTTCCGTTTCTGCTGCCAGCGGACAATTTATGCTGTTTAATGCCGCCAACTATAAAGAATACCAATGGCACCAGTTGGCAAAAGATAAAGTGGTGGAGGATGTAGAGATTATGAAGCTGGTGAAATCTGCTAAATTAAACGGCGAAGCATTGCTGGCAAACGGGATGATCAGCTGCCGTATGTACAAGGGTTACAACGAAGCCATAAACGGTTTTGGGAAGAATTTTTTGGCTGCGTTTAATTATAATATCATCGGCTTTTTGGTTTACCTGCTGCTTATCATCGGCGGGCCGGGCATTATTGTAATGACCATGAACCTCAACCTTATTTTTATTATGGCGGGCCTTATTGTTCTTACTCGTGTCATGATCTCGCTGTCAGCAGGGCAAAACGTTGGATTGAATGTACTTTTACACCCGTTGCAGATGCTGAGCCTGCTGTTTATAGGCTTAACTTCCATACAAAAACGTCTCACTAAAACTACCGAATGGAAAGGCCGAAAGATATGAGCATAACGCCGCGCACGGCCATCATTATTATCATCCTGTTCCATGCCGTAGGATTAGTTGGTACGAGTCTGGCTATTTCAAGGCCGTTATTTTTACAATTGGTGCCCTGGCATTTGTTGCTGATGCTGCTGGTAATTGTATTGGCGCACAAGAATTTTAATAAACCATTTGTTACTTTTCTTGCAATTGTATTCGTTTCCGGTATAGCTGTGGAATGGATAGGCGTACACACAGGCTGGCTATTTGGAAATTATGTCTATGGTGCAACGTTAGGTACAAAGATATTTGACATCCCGCTTACCATCGGCGTAAACTGGTTTTTGCTGGTTTATGCTACGGGGATAACCATGCAGCGGAGCAGGTTAAAAAGCATCTTCCCGCGGATAATTGCAGGTGCATTGATACTGGTAATACTGGATGTGCTGATAGAGCCCGTTGCCATCCGTTTTGATTACTGGCATTGGGTGGGCGGCGTTATCCCCATCAAGAATTACATCTGCTGGTTTTTGGTGAGCGCAGTATTGCTATTTGTGTTTGAGAAGTTCAACTTCAAAAAGCAAAGCATTGCCGCCCCGGTGTTACTGATAACGGAGTTTGTGTTTTTTGGAATACTGCTGGTGTTAACGAGAGGGTAAATGTGTAAAAGCTTGTCTTTGCAAGGAGAACGACGAAGCAATCCCGTCGCTAATGTCTAAGCATGTTTGCTGCCTGTCTAATAAGATTGCCACAGACAGCCAACGCAATTCCCCCCCACACGTGGTCTTCGCAATTACATGGTTTATTAGCATGCCTACTTCAAACATGCTCTTCACGCTAAATTAGAGGAGTTGTTATCTTCTTTAATTTTCCCTTACCATTTTCTCCAGTGCCTCGATCCATTTGGGTGCATCGTTAAGGCTTTCTACCAACTGCACGTGCTCGCCGCCGAGGGCTTTAAACTCATCGCCGTATTCGGTGGTTACTTCATAAACGGTTTCCAGGCAGTCGGCCACAAAGGCAGGGCAAAATACCAGCAGGCGTTTTTTACCTTCTTTAGCCATTTGGGCTATGATTTCGCTGGTATAAGGTTGTACCCATGGGTCGCTGCCCAGGCGAGATTGAAAGCAAACGGTATATTTTTCTTTGGGCAGGTTCATTTTAGCGGCAATCAGGCGTGCCGTATCATGCGATTGTGCCGAGTAGCAGAGTTTATTGGTGTCGTTCAGCGTATTGCAGCAGCCATCTACCTTTAGGCAGTAGTTGCCGGTATGGTCGCATTTGATAAGCTGGCGCTGTGGCAGGCCGTGGAAACTGAACAGGATATGGTCGTATGTTTCGGGCTGATGTTTGGCCGCATTATCTGCAAAGGTTTCTATCATCAACTCGTTATCATGAAACGAATTGGTGAAGCTGATATCGGGAATGGTTTGCCAGTCTTTAACCAGATTCATCACCTTCTCGTGTACCGAACCTGTACTTGCCGAAGCATATTGCGGGAATAAGGGAATCACCTGGATCTCACTCACCAGGGCAGCTTTTAATTTACTTAAAGCGGTTTCTATCGATGGGCTTTGATAACGCATGGCCAGTTCAACCATATATTCATCGCCAAGGCGCTGCTGTAACAACTGCTGCTGTAAAATGCTGTAGTGTTTAAGCGGCGAACCTGTTTTATCATCCCAGATGGCCCGGTAAAGCTTGGCCGATTTTGGTGCTCTAAAGGGTACTATAATGGTTTTTACCAAAAAGGTACGCAATACGGGGTTAACATCAATAACCCGCGGGTCCATTAAAAATTCATCAAGATACTTGCGTACATCTGCTGTAGACGGACTATCCGGTGTGCCTAAGTTTACGAGTAAAACTCCCTTTTTCGCCATAATAATTTAAGAGCGCAAAAATAAAATAAATTAGCCCTTTAGGGCGCGTGCCGGGGCATAAATTACAAATATATGATGAGTATCACTATTTAACGCCATCTGCCTTAGGCGGAGGCGGTGCCTGCCATAGCTTCCACCAGGGCAGCCATGGGGCATCGTGATGCTCGTAATGGTACCCAAAAAAATAACAGCTAAAAAAAGCCACCAAGTGGTTGCGCGGTAAACTGCGCGACTGATGCTTATTATTGTGTTCGCCCTTATGTGGCAGGTAAGTGCCAAAGTAAAACAGTTGCAATGTACTTAATAACGATGGCGCTACCCAAAATAGCAGCAGGTTAGCTTGCGGCACCCAAAGCTTCAGCAGGTTAAACAAGGCTGCCATCACCACAATTTGCCAGATGGAAAGATAGTTGCGGATGAATTGCACATACCAGGCAAAAAAGTTCCCATGGTGATAATCCGGGTCCTCGTGCGTATGCACATGACTGTGGTGTTTGTGGTGTTTGGTGTACAGTTGCGGATACAAGAACGCAGCATACAAAAACGTGCAAATATATCCTACAAGGTTATTTAGCTTTTTATTCGGAGCAATGGTGCCGTGCATAGCATCGTGCGCTGTAATGAACAGTCCTGTGTACAGGTGCATTTGCACTAAAATGAACACGTAAAGTAGCGGATTAGAAAAATTTACCTGCCATTGCATCAGCAACAAAGTAGAGGCTATCCAACTGCTAATAACCAGCAGGGCAATAAATAAACCGGTGTACGAAGGTGTTTTTTGCAAAGTAGCTTCTTTAAAAACGGAACAGTACAAATGCCGTTCCTTATTTAACGCGTTTACCGGTTTTGTCTACATAAAGCCAATTGTCGCTTTCCCAGTGCCAGTGTTCTTCATCGGAGTGAAAAACACGGCAATTGTTACTTACCAAGGCAATGCCTTTTTCAAACGGCTGAGCACAATCATAAGTTGGTTGGATAATAATGTTGCCAAGGCTATCAGCATAACCAATTTTATTGTTTTTAATGATCCTGAAGTACCCGTCAGAAATTTCATCTGGGCCATTATCAAACACAAAAACTTTATATAGTGTCTTCTCCTTACGGTTAATGCCAATCATTCCAAATCCCGGTTTTGATACGATTGCATAGTTTTTAAAAGTATCGGTAAAACAATATGTATACTTACCAGGACGTATTACTGTGTCGCCTTTAAGGTTTACATAACCAAGGTCACCCGAAACGTTATCGCTAATTCGAAGTAAGTAATCATCATGAGCCTGGCAGGCACTAATAAAAAGAAGCAAAAAGATTAGTGCAGGCTTCATAAAAGTGTTTTATCAATACGTTTCCAGTTCGGCTTTTACCTGCTGCATCAGCCACATTGGGCTTGAGGTAGCGCCGGCAATGCCTACTTTATCGCCCGGGGCAAACATGTTTTTATCCAGTTCGCTTACGCTCGATATAAAATAGGTATCGGGGTTATGCTTGCGGCATACCTCGTAAAGCACCTTTCCGTTAGATGATTTTTTGCCCGATACAAATACGATCTTGTTGAATTTGGCAACAAAAGCAGGCAGGTCTTTATCGCGGTTAGATACCTGGCGACAGATGGTATCGTTAGCCTTTACCTCATATCCACGGGATAGAAGCTGTTCCTTAACATGGTAAAATTTTTCCATGCTTTTGGTAGTTTGGCTGTAGAGAGTAAAGCTGGCAGGTAGTTCTGCATTATCCAGTTCGGCCAGATCCTGAAATACCAGGGCATCGCCATTAGTTTGGCCCTGTAAGCCCACTACCTCGGCATGGCCATGCTTACCGAAGATGAGGATCTGTTCTTTATTATCGTAAGATGTTTTGATACGGTTCTGCAGTTTTAAAACCACCGGGCACGATGCATCAATCAGGGTAATGTTATTCTCTAAGGCAATGCGGTAAGTTTCGGGTGCTTCGCCGTGCGCGCGGATGAGTACCTTTTCGTTATGCAGGTTTGCCAGTTCGGCATGTTCTATAATGCGGAGGCCCTGTGCCTTAAGGCGGTCAACCTCTTCGTCGTTATGCACAATATCGCCAAGGCAGTATAAATAACCATCTTCGGCCAATATTTCTTCGGCCATATCAATAGCATAAACCACCCCAAAGCAAAATCCCGAATCCTGGTCTATAGTAACCTGTAGTTGATAATCACCCATTTGCTTGCAAATTTACGGCATTAATATTAAAGTAAAAGTAAAATCTTACGGCAAATCAACCAGGTCGGCGGTTATCCTAGCCGAAAGCAAACATAGCGGGATGCCGCCGCCCGGGTGCACACTACCACCGCAAAAGTATAGCCCTTTTATTTTGGATGATTTGTTGGCATGCCTTAAAAACGCGGCAAACTGGCTGTTAGAACTGGTGCCGTAAATAGAACCTTTGTAAGAGGAGGTTTTACTTTCGATGCTGCGCGGATCGAGAATGCTTTCGCATTCTATCAGTTTGCTGAGATCTTCACCCAATGCTTTTGATAACTTGATTAGAATATCCTGTCTGGCTCCTTTGATCAGTTGGTCCCAATCCTGGCCGTTATTGGCCGGTACGTTAATCATTACAAACCAGTTCTCACATCTTTCGGGCGCATCATCGGGTTTTAATTTAGAGCTGATGTTTACGTAAATGGTAGGGTCGTGGTAAATGGTTTGCTTTTTCCACAGGTGGTCGAACTCGTGGAGGTATTTATCACTGAAGAAAATATTATGCAGATCGAGCTGCTGGAAACTCTTTTTTATCCCCCAGTAAAATATCAGTGCCGAGCTACTGCGTTCCTGGCTCAGCGTTTTCTGCGGATGCAATTGCGGGTGCTTGCTCAAAAGGCGGTTGTAGGTGAACCAAACATCCATGTTGGAGATTACCAGGTCGCCAAAAACGTTTTGGCCTTTTACCCGCAAACCTTTTACTACTTGGTTTATGATCACTATTTCATCAACTTTTGAATTGTAATGAAATTGTACATCCAGTTCTTCCGCCAGTTTTATCAGCGATTGGGTAATACTATACATGCCACCGGTTGGGAAGTAAGCACCAAAATGATGCTCCAGGTGGGGGATGACATTTAATGTAGCCGGTGCCTGGTACGGGTTAGAGCCATTATAGGTGGCGTACCTGTCGAAAAACTGCACAATGCGCTCGTCTTTAAAAAAAGTAGAGTTGGCTTTATGCATGGTGCGAAAGGCATCTATCTGCGGCAGCTTAAATACCGAACGTAAAGTGTCCCACCGCAAAAAAGTTTGTAAACGATGTAGCGAGCGCTCTAAAAAAACGTGGTTGGTAATGTTATAAATATCGGTGCTGTTGGCCAGGTACTTTATTACAGATGCGGCAGATTCACCAGTGGTGTCGCTGATCTCTTTGGCAAAACGCTGCGTATCTGCGTAGGCGTTTATGCGGGTGCCATCCCCATAAAAGTATTTGCAAACCACATTAAGTTTTTGGTATTGAAAATAGTTCGATGGTGTTTTGCCTGCCAGTTTAAACAATTCCTCTACATACTGCGGCATAGTAAACAGACTCGGTCCCGCATCAAAGCGGTAGCCTTGTTGTTCTATCTCCGAAAGCTTGCCCCCAGGGTAGCCGTTGGCCTCAAAAACATCCACTGCGTAACCTTTTACGGCTAAGCGGATAGCAGTTGCAATACCGGCTATACCGGCGCCAACAATGAGGGCTTTTTTATTTGGAGGCATGCGGTAAAGATAGAACAAAGCCCATTAGCACCCTAAAGGGAGAGCGAAATAATGCTTTTCACAAATCCTCCCTTCAGGGAGCAGCGGGTCTTAAGCTTCTTCGTGAATGCCTTCGGCTATCTCTTCAATGGTTTTTTTATTGAAGGCATCCAGATCATCGGGGCGGCGACTGGTTAGTAAACCGTTATCTACCACAACTTCTTCGTCAACCCAATCGGCACCCGCATTTTTAAGGTCGGTTTGGAGGGATGGGTATGAGGTGAGCCTTCTACCGCTGATCATGCCGGTTTCTATCAGCATTTGCGGGCCGTGGCAAATGGCAGCCACAGGTTTGCCTTCTTCCAAAAAAGTGGACACAAAAGATACCGCCTCTTTATTCTGGCGCAGTTTATCAGGGTTGAGCACACCGCCGGGCAGTACCAGTGCATCGTATTCATCCGGACTAACCTCGCTCAGCACTTTATCTACATCTATTTCAATTCCCCAATCGGTATGATTCCATGCTTTAATTTTGCCGCCTTTGGGCGATATTACGTGCACGGTTGCACCTGCTGCTTCCAGCGCTTCTTTAGGGCTGGTTAACTCTACCTGCTCAAATCCTTCTTCGGTTAGCAACGCAACTTTTTTATTACTTAAATTAGCCATAACTGTATAATTTGTAGTTTTCAACTCTGTGTTTATTAACTACAGCATAATGAAATTATAGTTTTTGGAAATTTTAATTGGCTGCGATCCTTTACCAAAGGATTACTTATCTGCTATAAATTGGGCGGCATAAGCGGTAAAATTACTCGTTAACCCGTAATCTTCGGTGCCTTTTCTGCGGATGAAGTAAAAATCGCGGGTGATCTTTAAGCCTTCTATCGGTACTTCCACCAATTCGCCCTCGGCAAGTTGCCGTATAATGGAGGGCCGGGGCATAAAGCCCAGGCACTGATCGGCTAGTAAAAAGTTTTTTAAGGCCTCGGTACCACCTAAACGGATCTTTACAGACAGATCAGCCGGTTTAATATTTAAGGCAGACAGTGCTTTAAGTAAAGCGGTCAATGTGCCCGAGCCACGTTCGCGCAGGGCAAGCGGAGTTTTCACAAATTGTTTCAGGGTAAGTGATTTTCCTGCCAGCGGACTCTTAGCCGAACATACCGGGATCACCTCATCGCTCATGAAATGTTTATAGGTAACGGTGGTAAGCTTGCTATCGGCTTCAATAATTCCCAGGTCAACTTCGTGACTCAGCAATGCATTTAGTATATATTCTGAATTGCGGTTAACCAATTGCACACCCACGTTGGCATACTCCCGCTGAAAACCGGATAGGATATAAGGCAGAATATATAACGCAATGGTGGTACTTGCACCCAGCCGTAAATGCCCGGCAGCGTTGGAGGCGTTGCTGAGGATAGAAAGGTCGTATTCTATCTTGCGTTCAATCTCTGATGCCTGCTGCAGGTAATCGTTCAGTTTAACACCCGCACCGGTAAGCAGGATGCTGTTACCCTTCCGCTCGAAAAGCGGTACTTTATACTGATCTTCCAGCGCTTTAATGTGTTTACTAATGGCCGGTTGGGTAACAAATAAAACCTGCGCCGCCTTACTGAAACTAAGGTTGGCGGCAACTTCCATAAAAACACGGTGAGCGAAAGAGATCATTCTCAAAGATAGGAATCAGTATAATGTAAAGTTATAATGATGGGTAATAGTTAGACTAATTAATTAGCTTTTCCCTTTTTCGAAATATTGTCCGTTAAATTTGTAGGTTATAATCTTATTAGTGACTTTTCCATTGGCGTTAACCAGCGGCATACGGATTGTCTGTGTAGCCGTGTCAAAGGTTATGGTAGGCCGCTTTTCAAAAGCAATATTAACTACAGAAAAGAAATCATAACTGTAATACAATTTATTGCGCAGGCCGGTTGAAGTCTTTATAATTTTAACAGCATCATTTAATTTGCCGTTTTCGATAGCGAACACCTTAATACCCATACCAGCATCTTTACTGGAGGAGATGGTACGGTATACGCCGAGATAATAGGTTTTACCTTTACTTTTAAACGTGTACAACTTTGCATACGACGGCTCATTATTACCATCAAGCCCCATAAGCAATTTTGATGCTGTTCCAGATCCGGATCTATATTGCATTACGTTTGCAAAATCGTGCATGGTGCCGCCCTGCCAGGTATCCCAGGAGTAGATCCTGAACGATCCATCTGCGGAGGTAGAGATATCAAGCCGTTCTTTTTTAAGTAAAGCGAACGTTTGTGTAATAGTAGATGGATGCCGTTCGGTTATTTGTTGTAGTTTCTTCCCAAAAACCTCATTTGCTTTAACAAGGGAATCACTTGCGCCATTAACCCCTGTACGTTGGTTTGTATCCCATTCCCCGATTTTTTTAAATGATCTTAAAAGATCGGCTTCTATAGCCTGTGGTGTTTGAGCCGCAAGACTACCACATAACAAGTAGAAACCGACAAAAAGGAATGATTTTAAAAATTTCATCACAATAGTAATTACATAAAAATAGGGACAATCTCCGATCATCCCTATTCATTTATTTTAAATAATCCCGAAATTTATCTCCGGCCCTTAATCTCTAACTTACGCCTCTACAGCCTGCCCAATTAAATGATTAGCTACCAGATACTCGGCAATTTGCACGGCATTGGTTGCAGCGCCTTTACGCAGGTTGTCAGATACTATCCAGCAGTTTAAGGTGTTCGGCTGAGTTTCATCACGGCGGATACGGCCTACAAAAACCTCATCTTTATCGTGCGCGTCTAAAGGCATTGGGTATTTAAGGTTGGCAATATCATCGGTCACTACAATGCCCGGCGATTTCGCCAGCAGTTCTTTTACTTCTTCTATATCAAAATCGTTCAGAAACTCAATGTTAACCGATTCTGAGTGGCCGCCCATTACCGGGATGCGTACTGTGGTTGCGGTAACTTTAATGCTGTCGTCGCCCATTATCTTAACGGTTTCCTTCACCATTTTCATTTCTTCCTTGGTGTAGCCGTTTTCGGTAAATACATCAATTTGTGGTATCACATTCAGGTCGATGGTGTACGGATATGCTTTTGGTCCGTCGATACCTTTGCGCTCGTTAAACAGTTGGTCAACAGCTTTTACGCCGGTACCTGTTACCGATTGATAAGTAGATACTACCACACGTTTAATTTTATAAGCATCGTGCAGTGGTTTTAAAGCCACAACCATTTGTATAGTTGAGCAGTTTGGGTTAGCAATTATCTTGTCATCGGCTGTAAGCACATCAGCATTTACTTCGGGCACAACCAGTTTTTTGGTTGGGTCCATACGCCAGGCCGATGAATTATCAATAACGGTTGTACCCGTTTCGGCAAACATAGGGGCCTGCTCTAAAGAAGCGCTGCCGCCTGCACTAAACAAAGCAACATCCGGCTTCTGCTTAATCGCATCCTCAACAGAAACCACCTTATACTGCTTACCCTTAAAAGTGATTTCTTTACCAATACTTTTAGCGGAAGCTACGGGGAATAATTCTGTAACGGGGAAGTTGCGCTCCTCAAGGATCTGCAACATTTTAGTGCCTACCAGCCCGGTGGCACCTACTACTGCGACTTTCATTTGTTGTTAAATTATTTAATAAACTAAACCCCAAAGATGCGATTTTTTTATGAAATGACTACCAACTTAGTATGCAATTTTGCTTTGTCTGTACTTGAATTTAATGAATTTGTATAATTACCAGAATTTTGAAAAGCAGGACTGTTTAATTGCATTATTTCTGCCAATTCTTTTAATTCAAAAAATTCCGGTTCAGACAAATTCAAATTCAGACAAAAATTCGGGTTTTCGCCCAATTTTTTACCTTTGTAGCCAAACCAGCATCTGCATGACCGAAAAGATTTTAGTGATAGGCGCAAACGGACAAATAGGTACCGAACTGGTAACTGCTCTACGGAGTAAATACGGTACCGAAAACGTTATCGCATCTGATATTAACAACCCTAATTATACCCTGCGCAACAGCGGCCCGTTTGAGTTTGCTAACGTGCTTGATAAAGACAACCTGCACCACCTGTTTGATAAATATCGCCCTACCCAGGTTTACCTGCTGGCGGCTATATTATCTGCCGTAGGCGAGCAAAAACCTAAAATAGCCTGGGACCTGAATATGACAGGCCTGCTGCATATACTTGATTTTGCCGTTGAGTTTAAAACAGCCAAGGTATTCTGGCCAAGCTCTATAGCGGTATTTGGCCCGCATTCGCCGCAGTATAATACACCGCAATATTGCGTAATGGATCCTAACACTGTGTATGGTTTTAGTAAATTAGCAGGCGAACGCTGGTGCGAATATTATTATGTTAAACATGGTTTAGATGTACGCAGCATCCGTTACCCGGGGCTGATAGGCTGGCGCGCTTCACCGGGCGGCGGCACTACAGATTACGCGGTGCATATTT
>Ga0247734_1002812_pt1 | contig 10891 bp, 12 predicted proteins | sample UWRJL103311B2_FD_180933 | JGI IMG/M metagenome (GOLD analysis project Ga0247734, IMG submission 180933) | Plant litter microbial communities from Arlington Agricultural Research Station in Wisconsin, United States - UWRJ-L103-311B-2 | ecosystem: Environmental > Terrestrial > Plant litter >... | reverse complement strand
TATGCAAGATCTTGGGTGCATATCCGGTCTCAGCCAATGCAGTGAGAGTTCGAGATCCGGCGTAAACACAGGACAATCCAATGGACAATACTGAGATACAGATGGTCACGTTGACCAAATCTAATCGCAGGAGAGTTGGTTAGGATCTGCGGAATGGATCAGAGAATATGAATGACGTACGGTTAATACCAGGGATCTTAGCACGGTCGAGAGCAATAACGAAAGGAGAAGCACCGGCACCGCTTCCACCCAGTCTGTCGTCGGTGTAAGGGACCATGACTCCGATGATGGTGAGAGAGGTGATATAAATGAGGGTGATACGCCAGAAAGTTCCCTTGACGGCAGCAGGCATGGTTTTACGGGGGTTGGGGGTTTCGGAGGCAGCAAGACCAATCAACTCTGTTCCAGCTGGAGAATAATACAAAATAAGAAAAACGAAAGAGATCCAAGCAATGGACAAAACGTACCGAAAGAGAAAGCAGCGGTGACGAACACAGCGCAAACACCTTTAAATCCGTTCGCAAACGAACCAGGATCATGGAAATTGCGAGCACCGACGTAGGAACCAAACTCTCCATCTGATGGGCCTCCTCCTGAAGCGCAAATGATACCGATGAAGATAAACATGATGACGACAAGCAATTTGAGGCAAGAGGACCAGAACTCTTCTTCAGCAAATCCAAGGGTACCAAAGAGCGATGCAATCACTGTTTTGGAGATCAGTACTGCTGTACGGATGGGCATATGGAAAACACGTACTAATGACAATCCAAAATATCGTGATCCATCCCGCTAAAGGTACGTTCCGCGCGGCAGGCCAGTATTGTACTGTTGTTCCGGCTACTGTGATTTCGAGTGGCAACGTGACAGCCCATTGCAGCCAATAATTCCAACCCATAGCGAATGCATACGAAGGATCCAAGAACCGAACTGCGAGAGTGTAGAAACCACCAGAGACAGGGTAGAGGATACACATCTCTCCCAAAGCCTGTTCCAGATGGATGGTTGTCAGAGAAGAGGCTGCGGATGCAGATGGTGCTTGCTCACCTGAGTAACGTTGATCAACATGATTCCGATGAGAATCCATGCGATGAGAACACCACCGGGGCCTCCAGCTGCCAAGGCGGAACCGGTACCGACGAAGAGACCTGTACCGATACTTCCACCTGATGATTGAAAATGAGACTGCGGTGGTCGGTGTCAAAAGTGTGCGAGAGCCGTACCGACTGCAATCATGTTCAGATGCCTGGGCTTCATCTTCGCTTGCAGCATGGGTGCATCTGCCTGTAGCTTTTCCGCATCAACAGCAGTTCCTGCTATGTGATGGTTTCTGGCGAGGTCGGGTGAGTACAAGCAGACAGACTCAGAGCAAGCCAGACGTACGCGACAACACCAGGAGCCCTCTTGAAACTCTCCAAGGAGAGACCCAGACGGGTCATCTGAGTCTCCTTGGACGGATCGTAAAACTTGGTCTCATTGCGAGCAGCGACAGGGTATACGCCCTCCTCAGAGCCTGTTGAGCTGCCTGTTTTCTTTTCAGCGTCCATCGCTGAGGAAAGAATACTAGGGACGGTGGTGGTGATGACGGTAGGAGGAGAAGGAGGAAGAAGCTGGGCCGCACCTGTGAAAACCGAGCCGGGTTTTTATTGGAGTGGACCATGTGCACACAACTTTTGAAAGTGTCCGCATTGATCGATTCTTATTGGACAGCGATAAGCTTCTGAACCGTGGCTGTGCACATTCGCGTCCCTGTGAAGTTCATTGTTCTTCCTCATTTCTTCCACTTTGTTTTTCCGCATTTTATCAGCATCTCTTCTTGCTTGCCTGTACTTCCGCTGCGAGAATACACGTATCTGCTTCACCTGTCAAGAGCCTTAGACTGTGCGCATGTGCTGCAAGCGCTTGTTGATAGACTAGTCTTGGCCAAGCTAACTGGAGCCAAGCGGAGCCAAAGCACTCCATCATGGGTTATGTAATCCCGGCAGGATATGTTCCTTGATGGCCTTTCCAATTCGTACAACATTGTCGCGCGGCAGGGACTACACCAGCTACAGGACAGCACACACCCCTTGGCGAGCATACAGACGCTCGGAGCTTCAGGAGGAGACTGCCAGAGTGCTGTAGCTGAGCTGTACTATCCTTAGCTCTATCTAGTCATTGGAAGATTATTTATATCTGTTGACGTCGACTGTAACGCCACCACCATCGAAACGTGAACGACGAACTGTTCAGGGTAATCGATTATAGCATAGGAATAATGAATAGCAGATATCCATTAACCTAATGTGCTAGTCTCAGCCTCGATGCCGACTCCGGTATACACAGTAGCGGTGGACCGTACTGGGGCATGACCAGCAATGCTGTCGCGGCCGTCCAAAGAGCCGACAATAGAACCCACTATACGTAGTCAGGGAATGAACATCAGAAAATGCACACCAGGCGCTCTGAATCTTTGCATCTGATCTATACATTCTGCACACGACCACTATTAGCGCGCGTTTCATGCCGCACCCTGTGTTTTGATAAACAACCGACGAGCATCTCTATTGGAGTCACAATCATACGCGTTCTACCGAGGAGTAGATAACAGCAAACAGGCGGCCACAAATGTTCAGAAAATATCGAAAGGTGGATGCATGTTTCCATGGACACCAGACCTTTCTTCACGGTCGCACGAGGACATGAACTGCGCGACATGTGTCCTATGAAAGCTCGGATCTTTGTAGGGCAGCTGAGCCCGTTCTCTCTTTTGTTCCAGCCGAGTCTGACAGCGTACACGGGGAAGGACTTGGTCAAGTGCTTGGTGCGCAAAAGCAGTGTCTTCTGACAATGAAATGTCGGCGATGTATGATCCGTTGATGGCATCACTACTCCGTGATGACAACACCGACGAGTGGTGATCGCGTTTTTGGTTGAACGCGAACCATCACAGTGACACAGACCCACCACCTTCTTCCATTGACTTCCAACCCTTCACACATTAGCACATGGAGATACAAAGACGCGTCGAAAACATAGAAACGCTTAAAGAGACTGGAACGCTAGGAGACGCGTTGGAGGAAACCACTGCTCTCGTCCAGAACACATTCCGAGAAGTCTGGGACGCGTTCTTCCAATGGGAGAACGAATATTCTCGTCAACAACTACGCGCTCTTCACACCAGCAGCGCCCAAACATCGGGACTAAGCTCTTTTGAATCCTCATGGTCTCTTCAAGAATACGCAACGGCCATGGACAATTTGGCGGAACTGGACATGCCAACCTCTATCGAAACTGAGGTCATCGACATTTCCATCGACCCTTCCCTTTCGGAAACGCGATATGAATCTGGACCTTTGACGCTACGAAATACTATGACAGGAGACGACTCTTCTGCAATGAAATATATCCCATTCGCAGACGACCCTGCCTTCGATCCTACCGACAATGTAGATAAGTATCGAAGTTTCAGCTGGCAAGACAATGTTCAAACACCAGATAGTCAGTCATCGTTTAATTTTATCAATGATGTATCATTGTCTCACAGGGCTCCATTTTCTCTTTCTTTCTGTTCAGCCCAATTTCTCGTAGCCGAGACTGTATACCGATTATATTTTCAACACGGCCTATCTCTCCTACACATCGACGAGACGTGCGTTTTACCTCTTCCGGTGCTCACCAGCAAAGGCACAACCGGAATCTCACGCGCATTCGAAAGACGGTACGACTTGAACAAAACTGGATAGCTGTACGCTAAATCGTCCCTAGAGATTTTCCTCCTTGGCCCCACGCCCAATGTCTCGCGCCAAATGCACGAAAACTGCCTTCGGATTCTCTAGCGTTCTTACCTCACGAATCTCTCGAGAAAGTGGATCTAGCCAATTCGTTTACGCTATTCTGTAGCAATCCAAATTGTATGCATAGCTATTGTGATGTTCATTGTAAGTGTCCTAGTATCTGGTAGTCATTCCCCCTATAATTGAGCATGCTTAATAGATGATCCCTTGCCTATGCCTCGAAAGTTGATGCCCAAAGTGAACAACGCACTGATGGTGGATACAGTGTTAGATCCTTGTACCAAAGACTGTTTTATTCTAGCAGCCGGCCTATCCACTCTCGTAAGCCCGAATTTTCATTCATCTACAACACAGCCAGTAGCTCATCTGCTTTTCTTTCCTCTAGGATACATATTGGTCGGAAGAAGACGCAGCTGCTCTCCAGACTGTTCTCGAATTCTCCCCAGATCTATGTCCCTGCGACTTGGCCATCATCTGTAAAAAGCCATGCAGAGAAGTCTACAAGCGCCGAAAAGCTTTGATTCCAGATCAATTGATTGCTCATAGTGCGGCTATCCGAGATAAAGAGTCCAAGAAGAGCAAACCAGAGTTCGAAGGTAAGATTCTGTTTTAAGCGTATGCGCGTATGTATCTGACTTCGTTTGCTCTTAGATTTCCTCTATACAATGTTCACCCCGTAAGCTCTACTTTCGTCCCAAACTACTGAAAGATTCCTGATCATGAGTATTTAGAAATGAACCTTGTGGACACGATGGGGTCTGCGACGAAACATCACAATGTCCATGTGCATTGAATAAATCTCATTGTAGTTCATCCTGCCGCTGTCCTACCACATGTACGCCCTGTCTCTATTTCTATCTAACCTTTGTGCTATCTCATCTTGCATGTTGGACAGGCAAAAGACGCTGGGCAGGATGCAAATGCGCTCATCGAAAAGACCATAAACCGATTTGTCGAACGCCCAGATGTATATGCTATAAAGCTGGCAGAGAGTGTGATCCTGCGTTATGTCTGAAATGTGACGCACGGGAGGAACATCCTGCGTGTGGGAATGTTGGTCTTCAAAAGCACTGGCGCAAGGTTAGCCATCCCATGTACATTTTCGATGTGTTGCTTATCCACTCGTGTCCTATTTAGCTCACGGAAGCTCGTGAAGGCGTTTGGGGACTAGGACTGTATATTCTTGAAGATGCTTTAGAGAACGATATTATAGCAGAATACGTTGGAGAGCTTATTTACGAAGCAACAACTGACTCCCGCGCGTACGTCTCATCTCACAATCGTTCTCCTCTCTCTCAACCAACCTCAAATAGGGATCTATCAACACACCGAGGCCGCAACTACCTCTTCGGACTCAACTCCACAGTGTCCATCGACAGTGAATTCATAGGTAACGATACCAGATACATCAATCACGATCCAGAAAGGAGCAATTGCAAATCTCGTGGTGTGTTTCTTGCTCCCTTTTCAGATTTGATGTGAGCATTATTGACGGGCGGCTGTTTACTTAGTGAAGTTAGTGAATGGGGAACATCGTATTGGCATTTATGCGTCCATGCCGATAGCCAAAGGGACGGAATTATATTTAGATTATGGAAAGGACTTTTTCGCGACTTGAAATGTGATTGTCGTTCTCAACCCTTGCCTTACTTTGAATATTGCCCGTGGTGGCACGCATGATGGGAGTCATATTGCCTTTGCTCAAATAATCCTTCGAGCACCTATTGGTTGCTTTACGGTTCTTCTCTTCATCAGTCTGAGTTCGGTGATCGGCACGCTCGGCATCACGTTTGTTAGACTAAGACTTGTTCCCCTCCATGAAATGTATCCTTGGACTGTAATCTCATCCCAGCGCGCGAAACGTGAGTCTTCTCGAAAATTTCATCCCTATGACCATGTTTTGCAAAGCGCTATCTCAGAAGGATAGTAAGGTATGTACTTGCTTATCTGTTTGCCCCAGAATATCCTGAGTTCCACCTTGCAGCAGGAACAGAAGCATACGAAATCTCAGCCTACAGAAATCCCGATTTCATCAGCCCCGCGACACTTTAATCTACAGCTCAGAGTATCTCGCTTTTTCTTTCGCCCTTGCGATGGTCAAGGAACATATCGTGTTAGCCTGAAGGCCTTTCTGAAGGCAGGTCAACACATCTCTTTTTCTGAAGCTAGAACGCTGGAGTTTGTTGCATCGCACACGTCAATACCGGTTCCCAAGGTCTTGAAGATGTGGAGGCACCCGAGGTCCGGCGTTCCATTCATCTTGATGGAATTTGTGCGTGGCGAAGAGCTCACTTTCGTCTGGAATCGGATGTCGCAGAAGGAAAAGGAGCGGGTCGTGGATCAGTTGAAAGGATATATGCGACAACTCCGCAACTTGGAACCTCCTACACATCTAGCTGGTCGTGTTTGTGCTGTAGATGGTGGCCCACTGGTTGATATGAGCCGCATCGACGTCTACCCTACCTTTGGTCCGTTCCCGACACACTCAGATTTTCACAGATTCCTCCGCGTCGGATTATCCTTTGATCGTCTCGAAGAGGAAAACAAACCAGGCTACGACAAAATTATATATACACACACTCACTCCTACGCATCGAAATTCAGCCACGCCGATTTTGCACCGAGAAATATCCTAGTGAAGAGGGACGGAACGATAACCGTGATAGTTGACTGGGCTTATGCAGGTTGGTACCCTGAATATTGGGAGTATACTCGAGCAAGGTATAGCCCGTTCCTGCCTCATAGTTGGATCCCCCGCATCGGCGAGATGACAGGGCAGTACGACCAAGAGCTGGCAGGCGAGATGGCTTTGTGGCGTGACTTCAGCAGCTTGACTCAAGGCAATGGATGACAATCCCATTCTCCCCCATTTTCTGCCCTTATTAGTAACATTATCATACGTGCATCGCTATTCTTTGTATCTTCAATGTAGCTCTGTTGTTATTAAGGTATCGTGTCTCTCATTGGCTGAGTCTCTCTGGCAGGAGATCTTGATTTAGATGTCCTCCTTCCATGGCAGTAAGCATACTTAGGCCCTCGACAGGTGTTTAAGATGAGGATCACTGTCTCATAGTATATCAGCGCGATTGAGAATATTTCTGCGAAAGGAATCTTCTCGTACACAAGGAATGTTATAGTGTGAACGACTGGGAAAGTCTTTATAATACGAACAAGGTCTTTCACACATTGTGAACGTTTGACCTGGATTAAAAAGTTCCCTCGATCTGCAGAGTTTTCGAATTGTAGCCCCAGTACATGGTTATGGCTCGTTGGTTTCCATCTAGTAGCAATTCCTCTTCTCGAAGATCTTGGTAGCCTTGGTATACTATAGCAAAGGCTCGCTATCATCGCTGTCGGGAACTTGGGAAGCAGGAGCATTAATGTCCTCTAGATCTTGCACATTCAAAGAGGAGTCCGTGTGTATTTTGAAGCCAGGGAAGACACAATATCAAATTACAGTGCACAAAAAGCACGAAAGGCTGTATAACACATTCAAAGTAAAACACAGGAGGATCAAAAACATATAACGATAAAAAGTAGCAATGTGAGGTAACTGGGAACAGTCTTGCAGTGAACTATGCCGGTGGGCCTTTGAAGAATGACCCAGAACCTGCCAGCAGCGAATTCTGCTGACTTGGCGAGGTCGTCCCGAAAGGCGCATTCATACTCAAACCATTCTGATCATCAGAGAAAATAGCCATCATCTCCGGCGTCAAGAATATGTTGGGGTCCATGTAGTTGTCAATAGGGCTACCTCCGGGGTTGAGCCCGTTGGAAGAACCATTCATAGGGTAGAAGTCCAGGTTAACGCCGTGTTCAGGGCTATGCGAGGAACGCTGAGTTGGAGATGCCACGGAGCCTGATCTGGTTTTCTTGCGAATAGGTCGCACCCAAGGTGGTCGGGAGCCTTCTTCTGGACTTCCAACGGTATCCAGAGGAATCTGGGTCACTGTACAGGCCCTTAGTACAGATAGGGGAAATCAGCGAGGGCACGTACGTCGACAAAATTCTTCCATCATGTCTCCTGACCGCAGACCACACACGTATCTGGAGCTGAAGCGTCGTAGGAGGCCAACACAGCTCCGTAGAGCATCTAGGCCACTTGGAATCAACGATTGCAGTGATTCAGTTTTGCAGTTCAGCAGAACTGCAACCAGCGTCCGCCCTGCTTGGGTTAGTTGATGAATGACGTGGACTCCATCTATGTCACGTTGGTGAGAGAGAGGGCGCTGTGAAAGTAGGAAGGACTTACAATATGTCATTAGGCCTTTCCCAGCGACGCTGAGATGTGTGGTAATGATCTCCAACGCCGTTTGATGAGCGCCAAACAACGCTTGCTGCTCATGTTCATTCTGCTCTCCACCAGTAGCCCCGGAGATTCGCTCTGCTGCTGAATGGGCGAACCGATGTCGATAGATGAGCATCCGAACAAAGTTTTCCACACAGTGTAAACGTTCTGCTTGAGTAAATCGAATAGTGTCCTCGCTCTGCAGAGTTTCCGAGTTGTGGCCCCAGTACGTGGGAATGGACCGTTGGTTTTCATCTAGCAACAATTCCTCTTCTCGGAGATCTTCGTAGCCTCGATATTTGGCACTGGCTCGATAGAGGAAGGAATCGCTATCAGGAACTCTGGGAGCAGGAACATCAAGGACCCGTTCCAAGACAATCATAGTCCGCAACACATGCAGAAAAGCCCCCATCCTACAAGGTGTACCTGCTGGAGGGGTTGTAATGGTCTCTCGAGTGATAAATTCATCGTCAATAGGAAGGGGTTCACTGATATCACAGTCTCGAAGTCGAATAACCGCTGGTCTTCCAAAGTGGGCCGAGAGCTGCTTGTCCCAGATGTAAACACACCAAAAGGTGCGCTTCCGGACCTCCTCTTCGATATGATCAAATAAGTCATAGGTGTCTGAAGATCGGTGAAGACCAGCATCAATGGACATGGTAACAGCTTCGGAGAGAAGAGCAGCTCCCTTTGAGAGCCTTCCGAGACCGATTGCGTAGACTGCAGCAATCAATGACGCCTGGATAGTGTATAGCGTCGGACGATCAGATATCGGCAAGGTGCGCAACCGGTTCAAAAGATCGAACCATTGGGTTCCTGCAGAAATAGAGTCTGCCGGGTCTGCCCTGACGCGCGGGTCATCCATATGTCGTGAGGCCAGACAGCATATTGAAACGATGAAAGTGGCAAAACCAGGCTCTCCCCACTTTTCTGGGTTTCCGTAATCCTGTCAATGATATCAGTGATGAGACCCATGCTAATCAAAAACGAAACGGACGGCAAGGAAGGATGGCACATGGTTAAATGGGAGGATATAATATGAGGTCGACAAGTAACACTGGACGAGGCTAAAAAGGATAAGCATATGCACCCCAAGAAGCACTCTACACGCCGGCTTTACCTGTCCATGAGGTCCGGTGCAATGAAGCTGGTAATCAACTTCCAAACCATCCGGGCATTCACATCCGGTGTCTTTTTAGTTGTTCGGTTCGGGAACCACTCAGCGCGCGGGCTGTGGACAGAGGGATCTGGTGAAGGAGAGTCGTCTGAAGCAGTAGAGGCTGGTTGCCGCTCGACGAGAAGGTCTAGCAGAGGGAGACCCGAGCTTTCCCCTTGCCACCGCGTGTAGCCTTCGTCGTCAATGTAGAGATATGTATCTGGCGCGGATAGACGCATGGTTGCGGTAGAACGAGTGATGGAATCGACCGCATGGAAGTGGTTGTCCATGGGTGGTCCATCGACAAAGTGCAAGCCAGGGTTTGTCAGTGGAAAGCTGGAGAGCGCAGGGGGCGGTATGCCAGAGAGCATTGTATTCGGGGGGAATAGGAACGCCTGGGGCTGGGGGATAGAGTGTGGAGGGGGAGCAGTCTGAGAGGTTGATGCTAGAACAGCAGGAGGTATGGCTTGGATGAGGCTCTCCAGATGGTTCATGCGGTCTTCCAGAGTTGAAGTGCGTCTATATCACGTTCAACATGAATAATCAGAGCCATGGACAAATATTATGACAAACTTTGCTTTGGTATGACTCGTTGTGCCATGGGTACGCTTCCCAGGCTCCTCGAAAGTACACGCCGATGAAGCAGTAATACATGCTTGGCAGGGATGACCCTCGTCGCACTTGATCCTTCTCCGTCTACGTCCATAATCAGACGGAAGTTTGTGGCACTCATGGCGACTGAGCTTACCTGCACCTATCACAGGCTCTTTATTACAAACGCAAGTTAGCAAGGTAAGAGTGTAGGAAATGCCTAGATCGTACCTGCTAAGCTTAAAGCGTCTCTCTTTGAGCAACTGCTGAGCAGGAGTAAGCGGTTGCTCGTTGGGATCCTTTTTATTCTCTTTGGAGGCAGGAGGCATGGTATCGGAAGTGGGGGAAGAGTTCGAGCCCTCCATGTCTCAGGATGCTGTGGTATTTATGGACGACACTATGCGGACGTAAACGGAGGCGTTTGACAGTTTAGGATGGGAGCTCGAGGTGAAGGTGGGTCCAGTCTGACCAGTCACAAGCGTGGTCAGTGCTGCTCGATTTGGGTCAGAAGCAAGGTCAGCATGTCTGTGGCGGTGCAGTCAGCGCTTCAACAAGTACGATCACCAGCCCCTCCTCCTCCTCCCTAATAAACGCTTCGTGTTGTCGATACCACCATTCCTCTCGCCATGTCTAATTATTCGTACTGGATCCTACTTCATTTTTTGCTGCTCGTTTCGCTCTTTTCCTGTCCAACGGTCTATCCAAGTCTTCCAAGCTACTCAGCGCGTGTTTCTGTGGCACGCACTTGCAACGTCTTCGATTCTGCGCACGCGAGTTCACCCGCTCTCTCCAAAACCTCAAGGCCGCTTCACGACAGACATATGAGCGCGTACGTATGGTGCACTACTCACAACCCGTCGATAAGCTAGTTGACAGCCTTACTAGCAATGTGGCGCTCACACAATGCTATCTCAATCCTGTACACTTCCGTGCGCTCTCGCCCACTAGCTCGCATGTGTCTACGCCTTCCCAGCCCACTGCGCAGCTCCTATCAGCCTTTGCTCCCGAAAACGAGCTCCACGAACTCCGAGCGGGTCGATCTCTACCACTTTACGCGAGTTCCTCTGGTCGCGCTGCGGC
>Ga0247734_1002811_pt1 | contig 10897 bp, 13 predicted proteins | sample UWRJL103311B2_FD_180933 | JGI IMG/M metagenome (GOLD analysis project Ga0247734, IMG submission 180933) | Plant litter microbial communities from Arlington Agricultural Research Station in Wisconsin, United States - UWRJ-L103-311B-2 | ecosystem: Environmental > Terrestrial > Plant litter >... | reverse complement strand
GGGCTGTGTCCCCGTGAACGTTGCCTAGAGTACTCATACTCGACAGATGCACACAGTTTGATGATTGGAAGATTCCTTCCACAAGTTAGAGGCCTGTAAGGTTGTGATCATGTTTTTGTTACCCCCACGATACCCCCCACTATATGTTCATTATGATTTATGCCCAAAAAATGTCTAGCTTATTGATACACACAACTCATCGGTGAAATCAGTTGGTGTCTTTGCTATTAGGAGTGACAGAACTAAGCATCAATGAGCATAAGACTTTGATGTGGTCCAATTCGTTTGCTGCGCGAATGGGCGCCTATCGATCATCAAGCGTCTCTGTTCCTGCCACCAGCCAGAAAGTCAGCGCTTGACAATTGCTAACCTTTCCACGACACCTGCTGTCATGTAAACTCATAATTCGGTTCTAGCTTTTGCCTTTGATGTTAACTCTTGCCTTAGTATCACCTATGGCTTCAGCAAGCGCTCCTGACGATGGCATGAACATAGACTCTGGGGATAACAGCACTATCCATACCAGAGCGTACCAGCAGGAAATGCTGGAGGCCAGTTTGCATACTAATATCATCTGTTGTATCTCCACCGGTGCTGGAAAGACTCACATCGCCGTTCTTCGACTCAAGGACGAGATAGACCGCGAGCGTAAGAAGGTGCGTCCTGCTGTCTGTTGCTCTCAAAGATAAGATCTTACCAAACCTAATCGTAGGTTTCATGGTTTCTAGCACCTACCGTTGCTCTGTGCGAACAACAGCGCGAAGTAATCAAAGCTGCGCTTCCAGTCCCTGTTGGCTTGATATCTGGTGTGCAAGAACCTAATCAATGGCGAAACGCGTCTCTTTGGTCTCGGGTTCTGGAAACTAATCGCATTATTGTCTCAACGCCGCAGGTGCTACTGGATGCTCTGCGACACGCCTACGTTTCTCTGGGGAAAGACATAAGTCTTATGGTCTTCGACGAGGCACATCATGCTGTAGACAATCATCCATATAACCGAATCATGGTCGAATTCTATTTCCCCTTGCCTGATGCAAAACATAGAATCGACCCTGGGAATATTGCTGTAAGGCCAAAGGTGCTTGGACTTACGGCCAGCCCTATTTATGGCGGCAATGTTGATAAAGCCTTTCGGTTTGAAATTTAATCGTCCTTTGAATCTCTATCGTATTGACACAAAAACTTACAGTGGGATCGAGAAGAACCTGGACTGCACCATCCGTGCACCACGCCATAGCCGAGAAGAGCTTGCTCAATATGTCCACCGTCCTGAATTTCGACATGCTATGTTTGCCAGCCCTGCTACTCCCCCTTTCTCAACCAATCTGGCGTCTCTACGCTTTGTTCAAGAGAAACTCAGCATTGAAGAGGATCCATACGTCATAAGCTTACGCCAGCAACTTGCGAAGGAGCAAAAACCCAGCCAACAATGGCACCGGCTCGATCAAAAGCTATCCAAAGTCATCCGGAACCAAGACTCTTTCTCGCACAAGGGCATGCGGGATTTCGTCAGGACGGCGGAAGACATTCTGTCCGAGCTGGGGACGTGGTGTGCGGATTGGTACGTTTGGGCTGTGTTGCAAAAGGCCAGAGAGGTGGTTGAGCCGGAGAACACAATGATGCGCTCCTGGAAAAACTCGGAGAAGCGATACCTTAAAGGCATCCTTGCACGAGTCATAGCCTCCCCAATCTCGTACCACCCGGACGACATTGCGGATGAATCTAGTGACAAGCTCCGCGTTCTCATCGAAGTTCTACTGCATGAGAAGGAGGAGACAGAGCAACGCAATGAGTCCTACAGCGGTCTCATATTCGTTACAAGAAGGGACGTAGTCATGGCATTATGCGAGATTTTAATCTCTCATCCAGTAACGCGAGACGTCTTCCAAGTGGGCTCCCTTCTAGGTTCCTCTGATACCACTCATCGTCACTCTTTCCTGGACATCACAACTCGCCTAGGAAGAGACAACCAGAAGTCGACTCTTCAAGACTTCAAGACAGGCGAGAAGAACCTCCTAATCTCTACATCCGTAGCAGAAGAGGGCATTGATGTACAAGCATGTGGTAGCGTTATTCGCTGGGATCCTCCGCAAAACATTGTTAGTTGGACACAAAGTCGTGGAAGGGCTCGGAAACAGTGCGTGTTGATACTCATTACCTTGGATTCAAGACTGATTTGACATTCAGGAAGAGCACATTCACGATGCTCTTGCCTGACGACGGAGCACAGCGACAGCAGATAGACAAGTGGCTTCAAGCTGAAAAAGAGATGACTGACAAATACGTGGATCCATCTCGGGAGCTGTTCAAGGACTTCGACGAGGATCCGGATAATGACGATGAGTATGAAGAATTTCGAGTCGAATCTACCGGGTAGGCTCCGGATGTTTCTATTCGCAAACCTCTGCTTATTTCTTGCCTACTTTAGTGCGTTGGTCAGTACTCAGTCTGCTATTCCACATCTGGCGTGAGTGCTTCCACGAGTCAAAGAAGTCTCTCCTAGGCTTACCATGCGGCGTTTGCAGACATTTCTGTGCCGTGATGCCAAATCTCGGACATCTGGACTTTCGTCCAACATACGATCTCGAACCTCCAGAAATGCCCGAGGGCTGGCATTCGTTCGCAGATCAGTCCTCACGGACGCTCTTTCCCTATACAGGCCCTTGGGGTTGCACTGTCACCCTGCCGAAACTACTCAAGGAGGCGATCAGAGTTTATACCGCACCGTGCATATATCGTACCAAAGTCGCTGCGTATCGCCATGCTGCATACATTGCATATCTAGCACTCTATGAAGCTAAACTGCTGGACGACAATCTCCTGCCTCTTTCCTATCGAGGGGAAGATGTGGAAGAGATCATGAAGGAAATAGGCAAACGTTCCTCAACGGAGAGCGTTTCACTGCAGATGAATCCTTGGGCACCTATCGCGCAGGGCTCGGGGCCTTCTTGGTATATCTCCGAGATTGTTGTCGAGGGGCTACCTTCAGTCTACTTGCTCACACAGAGTGAGCCCGCACCTTGGGAACCGGGACACGAACCTATCCTCTATGTTCCTCGTCGGGAAGCAGTGAAGGCTACTTTACGGCGCTTGGATGATATTGATCTCACAAAGGACCAGCTAGAGGAAGCGCGCGAGTATACGAGGCGCGTGTTTTGGTCTATTCACGGTGCAAGAATGGATTGGGACCAAACCGACTTCTCTTATCTTTTGCTTCCTTCCCCCGAACTTAGTAACGAGGATCAGGAATGGGAGGAACGTCGGACATCGCTTGCTGACGAACGCGATGAGACGGATTTTGTACCAGCTACTGCATACAGCGTAAACGCAGCAGAATTTGCCGACGAATTTGGCTGTGTTGATGATATTTCCATGGTCCGAGATGGCCTCCGTTTCGGAAAACTATATCAGTTTGTGCGCTGGAGATACCAGGATGAACCGTTATCAGAGGAAGAGATGGAGGATCTCCTGAAGCGTTATGATCATTATGCAGACATTGAGCTTTCTTTCCCTCTCATGGTCGTCCAAGCACCACCGCCAAAAACAAACTTCCTGATCCCTTCGAAAAACTCAGAACAACCCTTGGCACCTCCCAAGCTCACTCACTTACTTCCTCGATCTTCAGCAGTGGTCATGATATCTGGGACGGAGGCGGAATATTCTTTCTTGCTGCCTTCTTTTTTGCGTGCATTGTCACTGCAACTAACTATTCACGACTTCCGCCGGAATGTGCTTGCCTCTTCTCCTCAGCTCAGCTCGATTCCAACCAACTTGTTGACGACGGCTATGACCGCACCTCTCTCGCAGGAGAAGTACAATTACCAGAGGCTGGAGACTATGGGAGACACGGTGCTGAAGTTTGTCATGAGCGTTCAGCTGCTGGCAGAATATCCTCTTTGGCACGAAGGATACCTGTCTCGTAAAAAGGATCACTCAGTGTCCAATGTCCGACTGGCGAAGTCGAACCTCGAAAAGAGAATGTATAGGTGGATTATTAGAGGTATGTCAAAACATTGTGATACTTGTTGCCGCATCTCAGGAAATATTGCAGACCGCTTAGTGGGGAAGAAATGGAAACCATTACTGCAAACACGCCACGAGAGTGAACCTGCTGATCCATCTGAGACAGATGAGATGGTTGTGGACACTGGCGAGAGGAAGAAAAAGAAAAAGAAGAAACAGGATTTATCCACCAAAGGTAACTTTTACCTTCTGTTATCAATCACGACAGTTGCTAACCTACCGCAGTGTTAGCAGATGTCATCGAATCTACAATCGGGGCTGCGTATCTGCATGGGGATGTTCACCTTGGATATGTTGCTTGCGCGTTCTTTGAACTCGGATTGAAGAATTGGCACCCACTCGCTCATCGCTATGGTCAAATGCTTTCCCAGCTTGATGCTGGACAAGACCTGCCTCTCGCCGTTGTTCAAAACGTTGAGAGTATGCTAGGATACACCTTCAAACACAAGATCCTTCTCGTCGAAGCGCTGACCCACGCTAGCTGTGAGACGAATCACGGCACGGTTTCTTATGAGCGCTTGGAATTCTTAGGAGATTCTGTTCTCGACATGGTAGTCACGGACTATCTCTACCGAGCACCGGGAAAGAATTATAGCCCAGGCCATATCCATCTCCGGAGATCTGCCCTCGTCAATGCCCACACACTGGCGTACTTTTGTTTGCGGTGCTCAGTTACAATACAATCCTCGATGGCTCACCCAGACGATGAAGGCAGCATAGTACTCGAGAGCGAGGACAATGATATCTACCTCTGGAAATGCTTGTTGCATTCGAGTTCAAGGGTGATGGAGGATCAGGCTACAACGTTTGCTCGCTTCCAGAAGCAAAAGAACTCGGTCGAAGAAGCAATGACCTCGGGAGGGATCTTCCCATGGGCTGCCCTTGTGCGCCTTCAAGCTCCCAAGTTCTTCAGCGATATGATTGAGAGTCTGATAGGGGCCACATTCCTTGACAGCGAGGGAAGCATGGATGCAGCTAAGGGCGTAATGCGACGCCTTGGTATCCTGCAGCTTATGGAAAGAATAGTCAAAGACGACGTGGATGTATTGCATCCCGTTTCAAGGCTTTCTATGTGGGCTACTAACGCCGACAAAAAGCTCGAATACAAGTTTCCCAGGGAGAAAGGGAACATCACCTGCATTGTTACGGCGGGAGGAGACGAGCTGGCATCTGAAACTGACGTGTATCGAGGCAGGGCAACGCAGGAGGAAGTCAAATTTGCTGCAGCAGAGACAGCCGTTCGCTCGTTACGTCTACGAACGGGGCGGAAAGAAGACTTGGACTTTGTGAAAAAACGGAAAAGAAAGGCGAAAAGTACTACAGCCAAATCAGAATCTTAATGAATTCTGTGACCACAAAATTGTGGCGCTTGTGACCGAGTTCCATCATGATTGATTACCATATCTGGCCTGATCCGGCTCTTGTGCAACCTTCCGAGGCAACGACACCGCCACACTTAAATCTTCTTTGTCCCTACCATCACTATTGTTCTGCCCTTCTTTCCATTTCTGCGAATATTTAACAGCTAGCGTGTCCTGACCTCCAGGACGCTCTGGCCTATCTGGTCCGCAGCGATGCCCTCATTCACTTCCAAACCCTATCCTTCAATGTCTATTCTGCTCTCTTTTATTCTTATCGCTCCGCTGTCGGTGTCCTCCAGGTCAACCCGACAGCATGGCAGTCGCGCGGGCCGCCGACAAGAAGAGAACAACAGCAAATCTGAGGATTCAGCCACCAGGGCCTCCTCTAGGGAGCCTCAGGAGTCTCCTTCTGGGACAGAGTCGTCGACCACAAATACTGATGGCTCTGGATTCACGTCAAGCATAGGAGAAAGCCCAGCTGAGGTAACATCATCAGGCTCTGAAACCTCTTCAGACACCACGTCTACCGAATCCACTAGTTCATCCTCCAGTTCATCCTCGTCAGAAACTAGTGTTACCCAGTCCAGCGACGTATCCCCGACTTCGGACTCATCTTCGGAAATACCCTCATCTTCCTCATTTACGACCTCTTCTCCCACTAGCACGCGAGTGTCCCTGGTTACATCGACGCCTGTTGTCACCCAAACGGTGGATGAATCGACCTTTTCGTATGTCCTATGCTTGTGAATGTTGTTGCTCAGGATACTGATCATGCTTGCGTGCAGATCATCCTCGACAACAGAATCTGCAGATTCATCTTCCCGGTCTTCGTTCCCGACTCATATTAAAGTCCCAAGCGACACAGCTAGTACAAGCAGTCCTGTCACGACTCTTGTTGTTGCTCCATCAGCAACTGGTGTAACAGACGAATTTGCCTCGGCCACCAATACTAGCGCGACCCCCACACCAGTTTCTGCAGCCGCTAACGCCAATAACGGGCATGTACTCGGTTACATTTTTTACTCATCACAAGATCTCATACATTTTATAGATTCTGGGATAACAAGCCTGCTGGTGCGTCTTCAAACTCTCCTCTTTACATGATGATTCTCAAATTCTGCAGTCGGAGGAACCTTCGCGGTAGTGGCTGTGGTGATCCTTGTTGCAATCCTATTTATCGGCAGGATTGTCTGGAATCGGCGCCGTGCCCGTGCTGAAACGTTCGACGAGAAGTTTGTGTCCTTTGCTCCCCCAGCAACTCACTATAGAGATCAATCCTTTGGCGTCCCTAGGAGGTCTCCGTCGCCGCCAAGTCTTCAGGGAAATCCTCTGAATGCCTACAACCAAGATGCCTTCTACGAGACCGCAGCTTACTATGACGCAGAAAGCTCCGATCACTCCCACTCTCATGAAAGCAGCTTCAGGGCATACCCAGCATTAGCTCAAGCCCCCACGAATGTCTATCTGCCGGCAGCTATGACACCCTCCACGACATCCCTCACTCCAGCCACCACCATGCGTCCTTCTACGGCTCAGTCCCAGAATCCATTTGCTGACTCCAATGCGACGTTTGAAACGTCTCCTTTCGCTGATCCGCCACAGGCTGGCAATCACCTTCGTGTTCCTATCCAGAATGGTGCATATCCTGCTGGCAGAATATCGTCTTTGTATACTGCTTCAGACGCTGATTCCTTTTATGGTGATTCTGGAGCGCGTGCTGTTTAGGGTAGGAGAACATTACAGAACGTATTATGAATGTGTATCATACTAACACCGATGCTTGCTAGTCGATATCATGTACAGTATTGGAATAGTATTTATACAACCTCGCACCCTTATAAGTTATAGACATGGCTGTTGGTCATGCAATGGTGTGCAGTGAACAAGTCTTCCCTCTTCCAAGCGTCATATCTGGCAAGCCTTCAAGCTTTGGGGAACAGCTGCTTGAAGATGGGGAGGGAGGATCTTCCGAGACCACTGACGTCCTTGTCCGCGGATTTCTGGCATGAGTGGAGAGAGGAAAGAGTGGGATGCTATTCGTAGCTGGCAAATTTGGGCCCTGTGCTGTGCCGGATGGGGTGGTCGACTCTGATCTACGGCGAGAGCGAATGATGATCAAATTGAATGCAATTGCAACATTTTGTACCAGCTAAGAACCGTATCAGTAGATTGTCGGGAGAAATCAAACATCTACACGCCACTCACGACGTCTGAAGTAGGATATACTGCATTGCTGCCAGTTGCGTAGGTGATAGTGACGACAACACTGGTCAGTGTTATGAGTAATCCCGACTCGATAATGATTCTCATCGCTCTCGACAACGGAGATTGCGAAGTAGAAGAGCTTGGATCCGAAGAGTATGAGAATACGTAAAGTACTCGCAAGCGCTCTGCTTTCCATATGCGAAAGATTAGGAGGCCTGACCCCGACAAATCCGATTAGTGTTATTGTGAGTTAGTACAGAGATTAACACTCGTACCTGTCGTCAGCAAGTTTAGGACGATAGTAGCTCCGTAGAACCCAGAGAGGACGGGCACGATAAGGCTAGCGTTCAAAAGTGTCTGAGACCTCAACGTTGATTCGTAATACAAGACACAGATCGCGAATCCAATGTCTGCCAAGTAAAGCAGCATCGGGCCGCAGATAATCTTCCAGGATTTGCTATATACGATCCAGCAACGATAGATCTAACAGAAGTTGAATAGGAAAATTGAGTCAGCCGCAGGAAAATGTAGAGATAGTACACTATTGGATGCTTGTCTTACCAATATACCGTCTCCTAGAATAGGCTGCAAAAGCCCTGTGACGCTCTGAGTGAAAATGTCTTAGTTTGGGGATGTATCAGGAACTTCATTTCGACCCACTTTCGCAACGTTGACCCAGTTTGAAATATTGTGAAAGTGCTCGTCTGATCCTCCAGGCCCTTTGTATTTAATGAAAGCATCGATATTGTGCGCTAGTCCAACACCCGTATCAAAGATAGAGGTGAAGCACAGGAATATGCACATGAGAAACAAAAACCAGTTGATATCTTTTGCAGGTCTTCTAGTACCCCCTCGTGCGTTGAACAGGAATGCATGAACGGCAAACCCAAAGCTGACGAGGTTGACACCTAGAAATAGAGTCTCCAGCCACAGGCCAAGAATTTGGGCCTCGCTAATCCCAAAGGCCATCGCCTATGGTCCGAGCGAGTGGAGGTGGTGGTGGTAAGAAGGCAAAACAGGTTGCAGGGCGTGGGGTGCGGGTGAGGTGACTTTAGGAAGTTCTGGACTCCTTTTGAAGGGATAGAGTTTGCGAGCTTCCTTCCGCTGATTGTGTCAATGAGCGTAGCCATCTACTAGCCAACGGCAGTCCACTTTGAGCCACTAGCGTCTGCTGCCGATAAGAGTGATAGTTACCACTGGCATGGAATGTAACTCTCGTTTGCTTGTTCTTCAGCGACCATACGGTCTCTTTCGCATTGTGAGAATAGAAGAGAAACAATCCTTTTCCCACATGTATCATGGGGGTTGATGGGGATTTGCCAAGTGTCAGTGCCAGTGATTCCACGTGCCAGTGAAGGATACTGTGACAGATGTGACGTTGTACTTAAAGTTTTAACCTTCCCTCCGTCCACTCATGTCTGGCATGATGCATCACCTCTGGCCATCACCTCTTTGTGGGCTCTCCGTCCGAGAGCCCCTAATACTAGAAAATTCACGATAAAATCTGTCGCCGACCGTGAGGAGCATTTGCTGTCTTCTCCCTATCATCTATAAGGAAGCTTCGCACGCGTGTGATGCCACTAGTACTACTACTCCCGTAGGCAACATTCTGGCACACGTCTGAACTCTGCAGCCCGACGTAAATTGTCTCTAGCTGTGTAGTTTGCAATACCAAGCTCCAAAGTCCGGTAAAAAGCGAACCTGAATCTCCTTACTTGCAATACCCGACTCTTGCTGTTGAAGCCCTGCTATCCGGCTATTAGGTAGCCTATAATACTATTGCATGTGGGTGGCGTCCTGCTTCGCCTTCTTCAGCTGAGCTCACTGGTCTATACTTACAGGCTCGCGTTCGGTAATGTCTGTAAGCCGACCTCTACACCGCGTAGGGCCCCTAGCCACAACTGCACGCTAATGAGCGTTAGCACATCTGCTTGTTATTGGGTACGACGTCAAAAGCGCGACTAAATCCACCCATGTCGGAGGCATTCTCCTTCGACTGCTCGGCTCTGCATTGAGCCGCGCATAGATTATGTGAATGAGAGTTCACGCTCGTACATTTCCACTAAGCGCCACTCGATTCACATCTCTTGGGGTGGCATCGTTGTAAATGAGCTGAAATATGCAAGGCACGCGGAAAATATTGGACGTTGTTCAGCCTACAATAATTTCTACATCTCTACATTCTATTTTCCCATCAAGGCTTGGAAAGGTATCTAACAGTGAGAGCAGTGATGTGGTTCAAGGAGGACAGGAGCTTTCAGTTCCGTGAGCTTAGAGGGGCTCTGTGGAGAAGCCGCGGAGGCAAGAGTTCATCTGAAGCTGTTCTAGTCCCTTGTTGACGTACAAAGACTCCCTTTTGGGGGGTATGGATATACTTCATGTTCTTGGCTGCAAGTGTGCATATCACTGAAGTCCCCAAAATTTCGCAATCATTTCTTTGGCCTCGTCCGTAGAACACGAAATATGTAACGAATCACTGGCAACATAATAACATTATCTCCCGAATTAAATATCCAATAATACCCCTTACGGTTATAGTATACAACATACAACATACAACATACTGAATGGCGAAAACTGGGGCGTATAGGTCTATCGCTCAGCGACGACGGGAACGCTGAGAAGATTGATGGCGAGGGGCAGCAGGGCGCTGGCTTCTCTGTGTTTGTGAACGGGACAAAGGCTGCCTGGTGGAGGATTGTCGACTTGGACGACGAGAAGAGGACGGTCTGCTTCGAGTGCTGGCTCCAGTTGGACGGCGTTTGGGTTGGCCGCGCTTCTTTGCGCCACCAAACAAACGAGTGAACAAGGACGGGCCTTTGCCTTCTTTCCTCCGTCTGGCTTCCTTCACATGCCTCCGCCTTTCATTGAGCTGCTCTTTCCGAGCACGGGCGTGCTTCATCTCGCGCATGCCCTGGCGATGTCAGTCAGCCTGTCGTCTTTCTGGTGTTGTAACAACTGGAATTCAGCTAACCTTGCTACGAAGATCCTCGTTACCAAGAAGAGTGCCTCTCATTTTTGCGAGCCACCCGTGCATCCCAGAAGGATCCGGCCTTTTGGGTCTGCCATCTGAATGGAACTAAAGAACGCCTCGTGTTATGGCGAGGAAGAGTATTTTATGAAGAATGTGACTTACGTGTGAAGGCCAAACCACTTCAATCTTCATTTGAAATGAGAGCAGGCAACTGCAGGGAAAGGTCAAGAATATTCGAGGGAGAATATGACGGCGAAAGGGAAGATTGAGGAACAAAAGGATTTCATTGAGGTGCCTATAAATGCGTTGTTGTAGGCACCTCAATGAAATCCTT
>Ga0247734_1002810_pt1 | contig 10903 bp, 9 predicted proteins | sample UWRJL103311B2_FD_180933 | JGI IMG/M metagenome (GOLD analysis project Ga0247734, IMG submission 180933) | Plant litter microbial communities from Arlington Agricultural Research Station in Wisconsin, United States - UWRJ-L103-311B-2 | ecosystem: Environmental > Terrestrial > Plant litter >... | reverse complement strand
AGCGCAGGCCGGCCCGCCTCAAGCGGTACGCGCCGATCCCGCGGTTGACCCGGTCGACGTGCACCGCCGCGGCCGGCGACAGCGACGCCGCGCGCGCGAGGACGCCCCGCCACACCGGCACGGTCCGGTAGACGCGCGCCGTTCCGAACATCGCGACCAGGTCGGCCGCGACCGTCTCCGGCGTCAGCATGACGCCCGCCGCCAGGGCCGCCCGCGCGCCGCCGTCGACGTCGAATCCGTCGACCATCGCCGTCGCGACCCCGTCCGGGCAGATCGCGTGGACGCGGATCCGGTCGGGGCGCAGCTCCGACGCCAACGACGTCACGAGCGACAGGACGGCGGCCTTGGTCGCCGCGTACACGCTCAAGCCCGGCACCGGAGCGTGCGAGCTGAGCGAGGCGAGGACGCCGATCTCGCCGCCGCGGACGCCGTCGGCCGCCTGGTGCCGGAAGACGTCGGCCGCCGCACGGACACCCCACATGACACCCAGCAGGTTGACGTCGACCATCAGGCGCGCCTGCTCCACCGACAGCGCCGTCAGGTCGGCGTCGAACGCGACCCCCGCGTTGCACACCCAGGCGCCGAGCGGGGCGATCTGCCGGGCCCGCTCCGCGACCTCACGGTTGGCGGCCGGATCCGTGACGTCGAGCAGCATCCCGAAGCGGGCACCGATCTCACCGGCCGTCCGCTCCGCGGCGGCCCCGTCGACGTCGGTCACCAGCACCTCGTAGCCACGCCCCACCAGCTCGACCGCGATCGCCCGGCCGATCCCCCGGGCGCCGCCCGTCACGACGGCCGATCGGGGACTGGCGGGCGTCACGAGGGTCCTGGGCATCCCGAAAACCTAGGTCACGGGCCAGCGACACGCCATCGAACATATGTTTGAACTGCTCCCCCGATCCGGGTTAACCTTCCGTCATGACCGATGATCGCAACGCCGACGTCACGGAGCTGCCGGACGGCCCCGCCGACTCCACCGGGCTCACCACGCGCCAGCGCAAGGTCCTGGTGTTCCTGCGCGACGAGATCGAGAAGCGCGGGTACCCGCCCAGCATGCGCGAGATCGGTGCAGCCGTCGGCCTCACCAGCACGTCGTCGGTCGCCCACCAGCTGCGCGCGCTCGAGGGCCTCGGCTACGTCAAGCGCGACCCCAACCGACCGCGGGCGCTCGAGATCTTCCTGCCGGACGTCATGGCCGCCCGTCGGTCGATGAGCGCGGCCCCCGAGGCCGCCGCGTTCGACGAGACCGGCATCAACGACGCGGCCCCGACCGCGGTCAACATCCCGATGGTCGGCCGCATCGCCGCCGGCGGGCCGATCCTGGCCGAGCAGCGCGTCGAGGAGATCTTCCCGATGCCCAAGTCGCTGGTGGGCGACGGCACCCTGTTCATGCTCGAGGTCTCCGGCGACTCCATGATCGACGCGGCGATCTGCAGCGGCGACTACGTCGTCATCCGCCAGCAGCCCGACGCCGAGAACGGTGAGATCGTCGCCGCGATGCTCGACGGCGAGGCCACGGTCAAGACCTTCCAGCGCAAGAACGGCCAGGTCTGGCTGCTCCCGCACAACGACGACTACTCCCCCATCGACGGGACGCACGCGACGATCCTCGGCAAGGTCACGGCGGTCATCCGGCGCGTCTGAGGCCGGCCGCGGGTCGTGGTCAGTCGGCGTGCGCCTGGCGAGCCTGCCAGGCGCTGCGCACCATGTCCTCGACGGAGTGGCGCATCGCCCAGCCGAGGTCGCGGGCCGCGAGCTCGCCCGAGGCGACGATGCGGGCAGGGTCGCCGGGTCGCCGGTCGGCGATCTCCGGCTCGAAGGCGATGCCCGTGGCGGTCGCGACGGCCGTCATGATCTCGCGAACCGACACACCGTCCCCGCTGCCGAGGTTGTAGACCGGCTCGAGGGTGCCGCCCGCGAGCAGCGTGCGAGCCGCCACCACGTGGGCCTCGGCCAGGTCGGCGACGTGGATGTAGTCGCGCTCGCAGGTGCCGTCGGCCGTCGGGTAGTCGGCGCCGTTGATGCGCGGTGTCCGGCCCTCGAGCAGCGCCTCGATCACCAGCGGGAACAGGTTGTGCGGGCTGGTGTCGTAGAGGTCCGGCACCGCCGAGCCGACGACGTTGAAGTAGCGCAGTGACGTGTGGTGCAGCGGGAACGCCCGGGCGGCGTCGCGCAGCAGCCACTCGCCGATCAGCTTGCTCTCGCCGTACGGCGACTCCGGCGCGGTGGCTGTGGCCTCGGTGACCAGGTCGACGTCCGGCGTGCCGTAGACGGCGGCACTGGACGAGAACACGATCTTGTCGATCTCGGCATCACGCATGGCCTGCAGCAGCGCGACCGTGCCCTGGACGTTCTGCTCGTACGTGTGCAGCGGCCGCTGCACGGACACACCCGCGTACTTGAACCCCGCGAGGTGGACGACCGCCTCGACCTCGTGCTCGACCATCGCCTTGGCGACGACCTCGGAGTCGAGGATCGTCGCGTCGACGAACGTGACGCCGTCGGGGACGAACTCGCGGTGCCCGCTGGACAGGTCGTCGACGACGACGCAGTCCAGCCCGGCCAGCCCGAAGGCCCGCACGATGTGCGAGCCGATGTAGCCGGCTCCGCCGGTGACGAGAACCGTCATGTCATCCTGCCCGTGCGATGGTCGTGGACGGCTCAGTCGCCGAAGCGCAGGTTGCCCGCGTTGTACGTGCGGCCGCCCCGGACGGTGATCGTGTGGCGTCCCTTGTAGACGCGTCCGATGCCGCGCCAGGAATCGGCGTTGATCGTGATCTTGTACCGTCCCGCCGCAAGACCGGCGACGTAGAAGTTGCCGCCGCCGTCGGTGAGATCGGTCCGCAGCACCCGCTTGCCGTCGGTCGACGACAGGGTCACCATCATCTCCTTGTTGGTGCGGCCCGGGGCCCGGCTGACGTGGCCCTTCACGACCGCGCCCTTCGACGAGACCAGCGAGATGCGTCGGTCGTTGCCGGTGCCGGAGATGTCGATCGTCTTGACGCTGCCGGCGCCGAGCGCCTTGCAGTGCGTGCGGTACATCCAGCCGGCGAAGCCACGGGGCTTCTTGCCCTGCGCGGCGTCCGTGGCGGGGTTGGGGCTGACGCGGCGGGCGATGCCCTCCAGGCCGGTGGTCGGACCACCCGACAGCTTGCCCAGGTACGGGAACGTCTTCCAGCGCTCGGGGCCACGATCCAGGCCCTTGAAGTACGTGTTGTTGTTGGAGTAGCGGCTCGGGTACCAGTCGGCGCAGCCCGTGCGGCGTCCCAGCTCGACGTAGTAGCGGCCCGGCGCCAGGTTGTAGAAGGTGGTGCTGCCGTTGGCCGAGGCCTGCTTCTCGGTGATGACCGGCGAGGCGAGGATCGCGACACCGGGCTCCGCCTCGCGGATGCTGATCCAGCGGTCGCCCTGCGGCGTGGGCCGCAGGCCCTTGAACCCGCTGCTGACGGTCAGGTGGTTGCCGCTGGCGCCGACCGCGATCGGGAAGTTGGTGCCGCCCTGGTCGAGCGCGATCATGCTGGAGCGCGAGCTCCGGTAGTTCTGGACGTCGAAGCAGCTGCCGAACTGGTTGTTCCAGCGCTCGTCGTCACCGAGTCGGGCGGCGACCATGTAGCGACGGTCGCCGGCACCGAACGGCAGGAAGTCGACGCGGTAGGCGCCACCGGTGACCGTGGTGGTCGCGAAGACGTTGGCACAGCCGGGGATGTCGAGCTCGCGGCGGGCGTCACGGCCGCCGCCGTACGTGGGAGGCGCCGCGGCGACGGTGAGCCGGGCGCCGTCGGGGGCCGTGCCTGAGATCGAGGAGTAGCGGAAGTCGGCCCGGAAGGCGCGGTACTTCGTCGCCTCGACGACGGTCGCGTCGCGCAGGTAGCGCCCACCGGTCGACGGCGCACCGTTCGAGCCGCGCCAGAACCACGAGCGCGCCTGACCGCCGGAGGCCGGTGCGGAGATGCGCAGCCGGTACGGCTTGGTGACCTTCTTCTTCTTGCCGTTCAGCGGGACCCGGAAGCTGTACGAGGCGCCGTCGCTGAGCCCGTTGGCGAACCGCACGACGCGGGTGTTGCCGCCGCGATCGACCGACAGCAGCTCGACCCGGATGGGACCGACCGTGCCCGCCCCGCCGGGACCGCTGACGGTGCCGGTGATCTGCTGCGTCGCCGCGGCCTGGGCCGGTGCGGCCACGAGCACCCCGGCGATCAACGCCGAGACAGCAGGGACCAGCAGAGCAACGCGAAACTTCATGGGATCCCCGGGGTGGTAGGTGAACAACTCGGCGAGAATATCAGCCGGATGCGCCCGCCGCGGTCAATGCGGCCTGATCGAGGCGTCGCAGCGCCGCCAGCGCGACGTCCCGGTCCGTGGTCCGCCACATGTCGGGCATCGACGCCGACAGGAACGATCCGTAGCGTGCCGTCACGATGCGCGGGTCGAGGATCGCCACGACCCCGCGGTCGGAGGCGCGGCGGATCAGCCGTCCCGTTCCCTGCGCGAGGAGCAGCGCGGCGTGCTGAGCGGCGACCGTCATGAACCCGTTGCCGCCGCGCTTCTCCACCAGCCGCTGACGGGCACTCATGAGCGGGTCGTCGGGCCGCGGGAACGGGATCCGGTCGATGATGACCAGCTGACACGTGTCGCCCGGCAGGTCGACGCCCTGCCACAGGCTCAGCGTCCCGAACAGGCACGAGCTCGGGTCTGCGGCGAACCGGCGGGCCAGCTCGGGCAGCTGCGCGTCGCCCTGGCACCAGACGTCGAGGTCGGGCAGTCGCTCGCGCATCTCCTCGGCGGCCTTCTCGGCGCCGCGGCGCGACGAGAAGAGCCCCAGGGTCCGGCCACCGGCGGCCCCGATCAACGACGCGATCTCGGCGAGCTGGGGCTCCTCGAGGCCATCTCGTCCGGGGGCGGGCAGATCGCGCGCGACGTAGAGCATGCCCTGCTTGGCGTAGTCGAACGGCGACCCGACGTCGAGCGAGCTCCACACCGGGTCGTCACCCCAGAGTCCGAGGGATCGGGCGACCGGCTCGAAGCCACCGCCCAGCTTGAGCGTCGCGCTGGTCAGGACGACCGTCTTGTCGGCGAAGAGCTTGTCCCGCAGCGCGTGGGAGACGTCGATGGGGGCGATGTGCAGCTGCTTGTTGCCACGGTTGTCGCTGATCCACAGCACCTCGGTCTCGCCCTTCAGCGCCATGCGCTCGGCGATCTTGCGGACGTCGTCGACCATGCCGCGGGCCTGCTGCAGCGCCGCGTCGGGCTCGCCCTTGTCCTCCTTCGGGAACGCCGACAGGCAGGCGCGGGCACTGTCGCGGATCAGCGACAGGACGGCGTGCAGCGGCTGCGGGAGGTCGTCGATGCGCCCCTGCTCGCTGCGGGCCAGGATGTCGGCCAGGGCGTCCGAGGCGTCGGTGAGGTCGTCACCCTCCCCCGAGCTGATGCGGGCGCGTGCCCGCCGTGCCGCCCGCTCCACGATGACGGGGTCGAGCTCGTCGGTGGACGCCTGGGTGACGCGTGCGGCGAGCTCGTGCGCCTCGTCGACGACGACCGCGTCGTACTCGGGCAGCATCGGGACGCCGTCGATCGCGTCGATCGCGAGCAGCGCGTGGTTGGTGACCACGACCTGCGCCTGGTGCGCGTCCTCACGGGCGAGCTCGGCGAAGCACTCCAGCGCGTGGGCGCAGCGGGACGCGCCGAGGCACTCGCGGTGGCTGACGCTGACCTGCCGCCACGCGCGCTCGTTGTGCGAGGGTGCGGAGTCGCGGTCGCCGGTGTGCCCGCCCGACGCCTGCTCCTCGGCCCACTCGCGCAGCTCGAGGACCTCGGCGCCCAGCGAGCCATCAGGGATCTCGACCAGCGTCCCCTGGTCGTCGGGAGCCCCCTCGCGGACGCGGTGGAGGCACGCGTAGTTGCTCCGCCCCTTGACCACCGCGTGGTGCGGGACCTTGTCGAGCGTGGCACGAGCAGCGTCCTTGAGCGCCGGGATGTCGCGCTCGACGAGCTGGTGCTGGAGGTTGAGGGTGGCCGTCGCGACGACGACCCGTTTGCCGTGCAACAGGCTGGGGACGAGGTAGCCGAGCGACTTGCCGGTGCCGGTGCCGGCCTGGACCAACAGGTGCTCACCGGTGTCGAGGGCGTGCTTGACGGCCTCGGCCATCTGGATCTGCCCGGGGCGGTCCTCGCCCCCGACGGCCTCGACGGCGGCGTGGAGGACGTCGCGGATCTCAGGCACGGCTCGAGGTTATCCCGCGTCGGCCTGGCGTCACGCGACGCCGTCCACAACCGTCGTCAGCAGACGATGGTCAGGGAGAAGCCGGTGTCCGCGTACGGGGCACCCATGGCCGCGCCGAGCTCCTGCGCGCCGACGAACACCGAATGGGTCGTGTCGGGCTGGGTGTTCACGACACGCCAGGCCTGGGACGCCGTCGCGTTGACCGCGCAGCGCGTCGGATCGAAGTCGAGCGTCACGATGTAGTACCCGGCGGTGTACTTCGTGACCGATGCCACCCCAGGCGAGCGCGCCAGCAAGCTGCCTGCCGCGTCCACTTTTGCGAAGTAGGTCCGGCTCGGGGCCGATGGAAGCTGTCCGGGGGCGAAGTCACCGGTCGTGAGCGAACCGTCCGCGACGTCGGCTCCGGTCACACCTCCATCCCTGATGTCGATGGACGCGATGGTGTTGTTCTTGACGTCCGCCGAAGCGATCGTGCTGTTCTTGATCTTGCTGGACGTGACCGCGTTCTTCTTCAGCTGCTGGGTGCCGATCGAGTTCTTGCCGACGGCGTACGCGCCGCCGGCAGTCGAGACGATCAGCGCCAGCACGGCGATGGTCAGGACGGGCGCAGTGCGCCACCAGCTGTCACGGCTCGAACGGGCTGCTGCGGACATGGGGACTCCTCGGTCAGGGACGGATCCCGAGAAGTTTCCACCTGCCACGTCTCGGACCGCAATGCGAGGCGGCACAGGCGCTCAGACCGCGTAGGGCTCCAGCTCGCTGGCCAGGGCGCCGTTGACCCTCGCCGAGACGCGGGTCCCGTCGGCCTCGTGATCGAGCGACTCGATCTCGCCCTGCGTGTGGATCTGGTTGAGCAGGTCGCCACGCGAGTACGGCAGGAGGACGTCGACCTGGGTGGCCGGCTGAGGAAGATCGGCCTCGATCGCGCTGAGCAGCTCGTCGATGCCCTCGCCCGTGCGGGCGCTGACGACGACCGCGTGGGGCTCGCGCACGAGCAGCTGCTTGATGACGAGCGGGTCGGCGGCATCGGCCTTGTTGATGACCAGCAGCTCGGGCACCTCGTGCGCTCCCGCCTCGAGGACGACCTGGCGCACCGCCGCGATCTGCCCCTCCGGATCGGGGTCGGATCCGTCGACCACGTGCAGGACGAGATCGGCCTCCGCGACCTCCTCGAGCGTCGAGCGGAAGGCCTCGACCAGCTGGTGCGGCAGGTTGCGGACCAGCCCGACGGTGTCCGACAGGGTGTACACGCGACCGTCGGACGTCTGCGTGCGCCGCGTGGTCGGGTCGAGGGTCGCGAATAGCGCGTTCTCGACCAGCACGCCCGCGTCGGTCATCCGGTTGAGCAGGCTCGACTTGCCCGCGTTGGTGTAGCCCGCGATCGCGACCGACGGGATGTCGTTGCGCTTGCGGTTGCCCTTCTTGGTCTCCCGGGCCTTGCCGAGCTCCTTGAGCTCGCGGCGCAGCTTCGTCATCTTCATCTGGATGCGACGACGATCGGTCTCGAGCTTGGTCTCACCGGGTCCGCGTCCACCGATGCCCTCGCCGCCGGCCGCCTGTCCACCGGCCTGACGGGACAGGTTGCCGCCCCATCCGCGCAGACGCTGGGTCTGGTACTGCAGCTGGGCGAGCTCGACCTGCGCCTTGCCCTCCTTGCTCTTGGCGTGCTGGGCGAAGATGTCCAGGATCAGCGCGGTGCGGTCGACGACCTTGACCTTGATGCGGTCCTCGAGGTTGCGCAGCTGGCTGGGAGCGAGCGCACCGTCGCAGATGACGGTGTCGGCGCCGGTGGCCTCGACCGCGGCCCGCAGGTCGTCGACCTTGCCGGTGCCGATGTACGTCGCCGGGTCGGGCTTCTGCCGGCGCTGGATCAGGGCGTCGAGCACCTCGGAGCCGGCCGTCTCGGCCAGCAGCTTGAGCTCGGCCATCGAGTTCTCGGCGTCCTCGGCGGTGCCCTCGGTCCAGACGCCCACCAGCACGACCCGCTCGAGGCGGAGCTGGCGGTACTCGACCTCGGTGATGTCCTCGAGCTCGGTGCGCAGGTTCGCGATCCGTCGCAGCGAGTTGCGCTCCTCGAGCTCCAGACCCTCGACGCCCTGCGGCGTCGGTCCGGGACCCGTCGATGTTGTCGTCTGCTCGGTCATGCAGTCCAATCCATGGTGCCCCGCGCGACGATCTCGGCGGGACCGGTGAGAACGATGTGGTCGTCGGTGTTCCAGCTGACGTGCACGGTGCCGCCGGGGACGTCGATCCGGTAGCTGACGGGTCGGACGGCCTGGTCGGCCACCGCGGTGGCCACGGCGACGGCGCAGGCGCCGGTGCCGCAGGAACGCGTCTCCCCCGAGCCTCGCTCGTGCACCCGCATCGCGACGTGGTGCTCGCCCTCGCGGACGACGAACTCGATGTTGACGCCGTCGGGGTACACCGACCGGTCGAACTCGGGCTGCGTCAGCAACGGGCCGGCGTCGCCCAACCGGTCGACGAAGGCGACGGCGTGGGGGTTGCCTGTTCTAACATCCTGGGCCTCCCACGTGTTCCCGTCGGCCGTGACCTTCGAGACGCCGAGGACCTCCGGGACGCCCATGTCGACGCTGATGGCGGCTCCCTCGATCGAGACGACCTTGTCGCCGTCGCGGGTGCCGATGACGAAGGGCTCGGTGGGGTCGGCGAGACCCTCCTGCACGAGGTGGAGCGCGAAGACCCGCACGCCGTTGCCGCACATCTCGCTGACCGATCCGTCGGCGTTGCGGTAGTCCATGAACCACTCGCCGGCCGAGGGAAGCCCCAGTGCCTCGGCGCGGATGACGCGCAGCACCCCGTCGGCGCCGATGCCGCGGCGGCGGTGGCAGAGGGCGGCGACGAACTCCGCGTCCAGCTCGCCGTGGACGGTGCCGTCATGGTCAGGGAGCAGCACGAAGTCGTTCTCGGTGCCGTGCCCCTTGAGCCATGGAAAGGTCATATCTCCCAGTCTAGCCGGGGTCGCGATCCCCTGCCCCGACGAGCGGGACCGTCAGGCGAGGGCGTGCATCGCCCGGTCGAGGAGGTCCTCGGCGTCGTGGGCCAGCCAGCGGACGCGCGGGTCCTTGCGGAACAGCCGGTCCTGCCGCCGGGCGAACTTCCGGGTGCCGGTGACGGTCGCTCGACGGGCCTCGTCCTCGGTGGTCTCTCCGCGCAGGAAGGCCAGGATCTGCTGGTAGCCGAGCGCCCGGGACGCCGTGGGACCGTCCTCGAGAGCCGGCCGCAGACCGCGCACCTCGTCGACGAAGCCGTCGGACCACATCTGGTCGACACGGTCGGACAGCCGGACGTCCAGCACGTCACGCGGCACATCGAGCCCGAGGATCGTCAGGCCGCCGTAGATCGAGTCGTGCCCGGGCATCGTGGCCGTGAACGGCTCGCCCGTCAGCTCGACGACCTCCAGGGCCCGGACGATGCGCCGGTCGTTGGTGGGCAGGATCTGCGCCGCCGCCGCGGGGTCGAGGCGAGCCAGCTCGGCGTGCAGCGCCGACGCTCCGCGCTCGGCGAGAGCGGCCGCCCACCGTTCACGGACCTCGGGATCCGTGCCGGGGAACTCCAGCCGGTCGAGGACGGCCCGCACGTACAGCGCCGAACCGCCGACCAGCACGGGCGTGGCTCCGCGGGCGTGGCAGTCGGCGATCGCGGCACGGGCGAGCGTCTGGAACTCCGCGACGCTCGCCGTCTCGGTCACGTCGAGCACGTCGAACAGGTGGTGCGGGACGACCGCGCGCTCGGTGGCCGTCGGCTTGGCGGTGCCGATGTCCATGCCGCGGTAGAGCTGCATCGAGTCGGCGTTGACGACCTCGCCCGACCCCAGCCGACGCGCGATGTCGACGGCCAGGGAGGACTTGCCCGACGCGGTCGGACCGACCACGGCCACGATCCGGTCAGGCAGAGACATACCCCGGATTCTCGCAGTACTGTGAGCCGGACACGGGGGCGGTCGCGCCCACACCCAGCACACCAGGAGAAGCCATGGGTTTCCTCGACAAGCTGAAGAAGCGAGCTCCCGAGCTCAAGGCGAAGGCCGCCGACCTCGCCGCCAGCCAGAACGACAAGATCGACCAGGGCATCGACAAGGCCGCCGGTCTGGCCAGCAAGGCCACCAAGGGCAAGTACGACGCGAAGATCGACGGCGCCGCCGAGAAGGCGAAGGACGCCGCCGACAAGCTGGCCGAGGACGGCAAGAAGCCGCCGACCCAGCCGTAGGTCAGGCCCGCAGCACCCAGTCGGCCACGACGTAGCCGACGCCGAGGGGCGCCCCGTCGAAGCGCAGGTGTGCGGCGACGGAGGCGCCTCGTGACGTCTGGTCGAGCGCCAGACCGGCCAGGGTCTGCAGCGCGGGGACGCCGGCGGCACCGAGCTCGGCCCCCAGCTCGGCGTCCAGAGCCGCCAACCGCGTCGGGTCGCCCTCCGCCAGCGCCGACACGATGGCGGCGTCGAACGGCTCGGCCCGCTCGTCGAGGAATCCGGGCGCCTTCTCGGAGCGACCGTTGGTGCCGTCGGCCATGACCAGCAGCGCCACGTCACCGGCGACGTCGGGACGCCCGGTCGTGTACGTGCGTCGTCCCGTCCAGCCGGCGCGGTCGAGCAGCCAGGCACCGATCGTGAGGCTCAACGGGAGCTGGGTCGTCGGGCCGCCCGCGCGGACGTCGACGCCGTACG
>Ga0247734_1002809_pt1 | contig 10906 bp, 8 predicted proteins | sample UWRJL103311B2_FD_180933 | JGI IMG/M metagenome (GOLD analysis project Ga0247734, IMG submission 180933) | Plant litter microbial communities from Arlington Agricultural Research Station in Wisconsin, United States - UWRJ-L103-311B-2 | ecosystem: Environmental > Terrestrial > Plant litter >... | reverse complement strand
ATTTAATAATGTTACCCCTGATGAGGCGAAAACTTTGGGCAATAGATTCAAATGGCCCTGATTGATCATCTACAATGAAACAGGTACACAGCGGAAAGTAGAACAGAAAGAAGAATTGGAAAAAATAACCTACCACAATACCCAATATGTTTTGTGTAACTCCTTCTGATAAGCTAGTATCTATACTCGTAGTTAAGAATACGGTAAGTGCGCTAACTAACAATAATAGAAGTAAATAGCTGCCAACCATTTTTATTTTAGGGATAATATCCTTTAAGCTGATCTCGTGGTAAGCGTTATCCATCAGTTGAAATATCAACTTAATAAAAGCGAGGAAGTTGTAACTTATAATAATCAGCAGTATAAAAACACTAAGAATACCAATGGTGGAGTCGTCTCTGAAAAAATATACCCCAAAGGCAAAAACAGCCATCACAAAAAATGATACCAGGGTATATACAATAATGGTTGCAAAGTTCTTTTTAAAAAGATCCCACGACGTTTTGAGGGTTTCTGCAACTGAAAAAGGATGGTACATACTACGTTCTTAAGATCTTTTTAACACCACACGCTTCCAAAAATCCTGTATAAATCCTAACCCGTAGGCAGTCAGTTGAGTGAAGGCAGCAATTATGCTCAAAAATGCAATTTTTAATGATTTGTTTTGCCACAAGGCATGAAAAAATATCAACAAAATAATAAGTGCTAACACGCAGTTACACAGTATTGCTATAGGCCAGCCAAATACATTTGCCGCAATAGTAAAACCTAAACCAAGCGTGAATGCCGCCGGGAAAAAGTGCACGGCCTTCAACTGATCTGGAAAGAATTTGTATATGTTGATGCGTGCCCGGCCAAAAAAATGCAGCTGTTTGTAAAACTTCACAAAATCTGTACGGCGCTTATGGTAAACAATGGCATCGGGTATCAACCCAATTTTGTAGCCTAAAGAATGGATGCGGATGCTGTATTCAATATCTTCGCCCAAACGGGTTATGATAAAACCGCCTGCATTTTCCCAAACCTTGCGCGAAATGCCCATGTTAAAGCTACGCGGGTGAAACTGGCCTATCCCTTTTTTATTCCCGCGAATGCCGCCGGTGGTAAATGGAGACGTCATAGCATAACTGATCGCTTTTTGAATAGGGGTAAAGGAAGGGTGCGCGCCATCCGGGCCGCCGTAAGCATCCAGCCAGTTGCTGCTCAGCGAATCATTCACTATGTGCAGGTAATCCGGCGGGATAAGGCAATCAGAATCAAATATGATAAAGTAATCGCCTTTGGCGCGCTCGAAACCAAAGTTGCGGGTAAAGCCCTGGCCTTCGTTCTCTTTTAAAAAATAGCGTATATCCAGTTTATCGCTGTAACCGGTAACAATATCCCCGGCTTTATGTACAGATCCATCTTCAATAACCAAAACCTCAAACTGCTTATATGTTTGCTGTGTAAGGGTGCCCAACAATTCGTTGATCTCCTGCGGGCGGTTATATAAAGGTATGATGATGGAAAAAAACATATATTGGATGTGCAGATTTCAGATGTGCAAATATGCAGATGTATTAATTTCAAATTTGATGGCATCTGCACATCTGAAATTTGCACATCTGCACACTCATTAAATAGAATCCTCTATTTGATAGTTATTACGATCGGATGAGTTACGCGAAACCAGTTCGGCAACAAAACCGGTTAAAAACAATTGCGAACCTAATAATATGGCAACCAGCGCAAAGTAAAACAGCGGGTTGTCTGTAGGCTGCCTTGGCTTAATATTATGGGCCAGGTCGTTCAGCTTATCGGCTATTAGCCAAATGGCCAGTATTATACCTGTAAGAAAACTTAACGTGCCCATCATGCCAAAAAAGTGCATGGGGCGCTTACCAAACTTGCCTACGAAAAATATAGAGAGCAGATCTAAAAAGCCGTTTACAAACCTGCTCCAGCCGAATTTGGTTTTACCGTATTTACGGGCGCGGTGTTCTACCACCTGCTCGCCAATTTTGGTAAAGCCGGCCCATTTGGCCAGTACGGGTATGTAACGATGCATTTCGCCGTAAACCTCAATGTTTTTCACCACGGTTTTGCGATAAGCCTTTAAGCCGCAGTTAAAATCGTGCAGGTTATCTATCCCGCTCATTTTGCGGGTGGCAGCATTAAATAACTTGGTAGGAATAGTTTTGCTCAGTGGGTCGTAACGTTTTGCTTTCCAGCCGGATATGAGGTCGTATTTATCTTCGGTAATGCGGCGGTAAAGGGCCGGGATCTCGTCCGGGCTATCCTGCAGGTCGGCATCCATGGTGATAATTACATCGCCCTTGGCAGCTTCAAAACCAGTATTCAGTGCGGCCGATTTGCCATAGTTGCGCCTGAACTTTATCCCCCTGATGAAAGGGTTGTTCTCCTTCAACTTGCAGATCATGTCCCACGATCCATCCTTACTGCCGTCGTCAACTAAAATAATTTCATATGTATAACCGTTATCCAGCATCACCTTGCTTATCCATGTGGTAAGCTCTGGCAACGATTCTACTTCATCATACAATGGTACTACTACTGATATATCCATTTATTAGGAAAAGAAAATGCCTTTACCGCCTCTCGGTATCAGCGGGCATTAACTGCAAAAATATAAAAAACATATAAGCTTTACGCCTCATATGCTAACATTATACGTAGCTGTTTAGGAAAAATTAATATATTGCCCTTAAAATCAATACATCGTAAATGAAACTTTATCACAAAGCATTTTTATTAATGTTATCGGTTTGTGCATTAAGCGCTAAGGCACAAAAAAGCGATCCCGCCCCACTTAAATACGATCAGCATAAGGTGTTTAATCCGTTGTTTTACCCATTGCAGGGCGGCGTTTCCCGCTCGGCATCCGGCGCACCGGGTTCTAAATACTGGCAAAACCGTGCCGATTACAAGATCAACGTAACGCTGGATACCGCATTGCACCGTTTAAGCGGCAGTGTAACCATTACCTATACTAATAACAGCCCCGATGGTTTACCATTCTTGTGGCTGCAATTAGATCAGAACATCTTACGCGAAGATTCGCGCGCGCAGGCTACCAGCGTAGTAGAAGGCGGCCGTTTTGCCAACGTAGGCTTTACCAAGGGGAACGAAATTAAAGGCGTAACCATACTTAAAAATGGCAAGGCCGAAAAAGCTAACTATCTGGTAACCGATACCAGGATGCAGATAAAGCTAAAAGATACTTTAAAAGCAAGCGGTACCAAACTGCAGATCAAAATAGATTATGCTTACGATATTGCCGAATACGGCACCGACCGCACCGGCCGCCTTAAAACCAAGGATGGCTGGATTTATGATATTGCACAGTGGTACCCCCGTATGGAAGTTTATGACGATATCAGCGGCTGGAATACCATCCCTTACTTAGGCGCATCGGAGTTTTACCTGGAGTATGGTAATTTCGATTACACCATTACTGCGCCGGCAAGTTTGGTAATAGTAGGTTCGGGCGAGTTGTTAAATACCGCCGAGGTGCTTACACCAACACAATTACAACGTTTAGCTGCAGCTAAAGCGAGTGATAAAACCGTAATGATAAAAGATTCGGCAGATGTGGTGAGCAAAAATGCTTACGTTAAAAAGCCGATGATTACCTGGCATTTCTTCTGTAAAGAAGCACGTGATGTAGCCTGGGCAGCATCAAAAGCATTTGTATGGGATGCAGCACGCATCAACTTGTCTAATGGTAAAAAAGCGCTGGCACAGTCGGTTTACCCGGTTGCAAGCGGCGGGCAGGGGGCTTGGGGCCGTTCTACAGAATATGTTAAGGCTTCAATAGAACTATATTCCGGCAAATGGTTTGAATATACTTACCCGGTAGCTACCAACGTTGGCGGTCCGGTAAGTGGTATGGAGTACCCCGGCATAGTATTTTGCAGCCATGAAAGCACTGGCGGCGGTCTTTGGAACGTAACCAACCACGAATTTGGCCACAACTGGTTCCCTATGATTGTTGGTTCTAACGAGCGCAAATACGCCTGGATGGACGAAGGTTTTAACACCTTTATTAATGAAGTAGATACCAAAGTGTTTAACAAAGGCGAATACTATACTAAAGACGATCAGCATGCAAACGCATCTTACGTGTTTAGCGATAACGCTGATGCAATAATGAATACGCCCGATGTGATCCAAACCAGTTACCTGGGTAACGCGGCTTACGGCAAACCTGCACTGGGCTTAATGATATTGCGCGAGCAGATCCTCGGCGAAGAGCGTTTTGATTATGCTTTCCGTACCTATATAAAAAGGTGGGCATTTAAACACCCAACTCCATGGGACTTTTTCCATACCATGGATAATGCGGCAGGTGAGGACCTGAGCTGGTTCTGGAACGAGTGGTTCCTAACCACCTGGAAACTTGACCAGGGCGTAAAGGATATTAAATACAAAGATAACGACCCTGCTAAAGGCTCATTGATCACCATTGAGAACCTGGAGCAAATGGCTATGCCGGTTACCGCCTTTATTAAAGAAGAAAACGGCAAAAGCAGTACCGTTAAACTGCCGGCCGAGATCTGGCAGCGCGGCAACACCTGGACGTTCGCCTACAAATCAACCTCAAAAATATCTTTTGTTACTTTAGACCCTAACCACGACCTGCCGGATATTAACCCGGATAACAACTCTTTAAGCGGGCAGACGGTACCTAAAGACGTAACCGCAAAAGATGTGATCAATAATTACATCAGCGCAGTTGGCGGAGAAGGTAAACTAAAGGATGTAAAAGACCTTACCGTAAATTCTGCCGGTAGTTTCCAGGGAGTGGATGTTAAAATGACGGTTAAATACAAAACGCCGGATAAATTTAATCAAAACATTATTGCGCCAAGCTATAACAACTTTGTACTATCCAACATTGTAATTGATGGCGATAGCATTAAAATGAAACAGTTTAATAATGTTGTAAATATTGGCAAGGAAGAGAAAACAGGAATTAAAAATCGTTACAGGCTTTTCCCTGAGTTGGATTACGGCAAAACCGGCTATACTTTAGAACTGGTGCCAACCATGCAGGTTATAAATGATAAATTAACTTACCTGGTGCTGATCACTAACCCCGAAGGCATCCGTGTAAAACACTACTATGATCCCGCAACGGGCTTTAAAGTAAAACGTATTACCGATAAACCGGGAAGCACAGCATCATTTTATGATGATTACCGAGGTATCCCAACAGGTATCAAGATCCCGTACAGCGAAAAAACTTCGATAAGCGGCGTAGGCGTTGATTTTAAAGTGGTTGATGCGGTTGTGAACAGCAATATAAGCAACGAGGCATTTAAATAAGCCTGAATAGTCAGAAGTGCAACCATAAACAAGCAAATGGCTCCGAATAGGGGCCTTTTGCTTGTTTATGCGTATGCTAATAAATATAAAAGCGACCTGATATGCCAGGTCGCTCTTTATATTTAAATGAGGATTAATTGAAAACGCGCGCTATCTATTATGTTAACCTCTTATACGATGTTTAATACACTGCTTGTCCTCGCCCTTGTGGCTTCGCTTAAGGTTTTATCTTTTGAGAGCGATTGACCGTAAGAAGGTATCATCTGTTTGAATTTTTCTTGCCATGCGGCCGAATTTGCGTGGTCTTTAAAACAACGGCTGATCAATTCCAGCATAATAGGTACAGATGTTGATGCACCCGGAGAAGCGCCCAGCAGGGCAGAGATGCTACCGTCTGCAGCGGTTACTACTTCGGTACCAAACTCCAGCACGCCGGTATGCTCTTTGCTTTTCTTAATTACCTGTACACGCTGCCCGGCAAATTCCAGCTCCCAGTCTTTAGTCTGCGCGCCGGGGAAATATTCCTGTAAAGCTTTAAGCCTGTCGGTTGGCGATTGCAGCACCTGGCTAATAAGGTACTTAGTGAGCGACCAGTTATCGCGCCCCACAGCAAGCAGCGGTAAAATGTTATTCAGTTTTATTGACCCGAACAGATCAAGTAACGATCCTTTTTTTAAGAAACGGGTAGAAAAACCTGCATAAGGGCCAAAAAGCAATGCTTTTTTACCATCTATCATACGGGTATCCAAATGTGGTACGCTCATTGGCGGTGCACCAACAGAGGCTTTGCCATAAACCTTGGTGTAATGTTTATTAATTACCTCCTGGTTGTTACACACCAGCCATTGCCCGCTCACCGGGAAGCCGGCAAAGCCCTTACTCTCCGGTATGCCCGATTTTTGCAGCAGGGGCAAAGCACCGCCGCCTGCACCAACAAACACAAATTTTGTATTTAGCTTACGTTTTTTTCCGCTTGCTTTATCAGTAACGGTTATGCACCAGGTATTATCCTTGTTACGTTTTATATTGTTAACATCGTGGGTTAAACCAAGGCTAACATTAGGTTGTTTCTTTAAAGTATCAAATAAACTGCGGCTTAAGGCGCCAAAGTTTACATCTGTACCAATCTCCATAAAAGTGCCCGCAACTTTTTCGCTGCTGTCGCGGCCTTCCATCACTAAAGGCATCCATTTTTTTAGCTGCGCATGGTCTTCAGAATACAGCATATCCTTAAAAAAGTGGTGCTGGGTGAGCAGGCGGTGGCGTTCTTTTAAAAACTTAACGTTTTCTTCGCCCCATACAAAGCTGATGTGCGGGGTTTTGCTGATAAAAGTTTCGGGCTTGCCTACAAAGTTCTTTTCTACCAAATGTGCCCAAAATTCTTTGCTTATTTCAAACTGCTCTGCAATTTGTATGGCTTTATTAATAGTAATAGTACCGTCTTTTTTCTGCGGGGTATAATTCAGCTCACAAAAAGCAGAGTGACCAGTACCGGCGTTGTTCATTGCATCAGAGCTTTCGGCGGCTATGCTATCCAATCGTTCAAATATTTCTATCGACAGATCGGGCTGCAGCTCTTTAAGCATTACACCAAGTGTAGCGCTCATAATGCCTGCGCCAACCAAAACCACATCAACCGTTGTATTCGAAACTATATTGCCGTTATTCATGATATTATTGAATGCTAAAGATACATTCAAATAAATTATTTGTTGGATGAAACCTTACTGTAAACTAATAAATGATAAAATCTTTACACTTTTTAAGCAATAGTTGGTAGCTTTTGTGCCTTAAAGTGCGAAAAGCATAAATCGGACAATTTTAATGATTTTTACAGAAAAAACCTGCATGAAAACGTTTAAACATAGATTTTAATTAATTGCGCCGGGTTTATCAGCGGAAATTACAGCCTCGTAATAGCCCAATCACACAAAATTGCGTGTATATTGTTACAAGTACACCAATTAAACCGGTTATGAGCAGATCAGTAATTATTTATACCGTTGCAGTATGTGTTTTGGTGGGCGCCTGTAATAGTAATAAACCCAAGCCTGTATCAGATAGCATTTCAAAAACTACCGTATTGGTTAACGGGGAAAAGGATAGCGTAATTAATAACCCCCGCAAAAGCTACGGTAACGCCACCATTGCCGAGCCCTGTGTTAAGTGCATTATTGAAGTGATACAAGCTGATGAAGGCTATAAGAAAAGCGCAGCCACAGCGCAGGATCTTAACTATGTAATAAATTATGTAAAAACCACCCAGCCACAGGATACGATCAGCGAAATTAAAGCCACTAACGCATTAAGAGTTGATGTGTTGGAAAAGGATGGAACCCCACATAAATTATCATCTTATATATATGATAACAGCCTGTCGAAGCTCTATTTTATAAACGGAAGCATAAAAACGGAAGTGAAAACGGACGCCGCTTCGTTACAAAGGATTCGTAACAGCTGTTACTGGGGTGTAGCATCGGGTAAATAGCGAGATACTACTTATTATTAGGCAGGATATATTGATAAAAATATACCTGCTTTTTTGTTGGCGTAATATTTTGCGTTAAATAATAAATACTTACCTTATACTATAGGTTTTATAGACGATTAATCGATTTTAGAATTATTATTGAGATTTGTTGTTAATTTTTTTAAATTTTATTAACATCGCTATGAAATTTATAAAAATAACTTAAATTCGCAATGTAAAATTCAACGAACGAGTAGAAAAGAACTATAATTTAAACTTAAAACAACAAAATTTCATTAAAATGGCAACTAAACTTGAGTACATCTGGCTTGATGGCTACAAACCAACCCAAAGCTTGCGTAGTAAAACAAAAATTGTTAAGTCTTTTAGCGGTAACGTTGAAGATTTAGATAACTGGAGCTTTGACGGTTCATCAACTGAGCAAGCACCAGGTGGTTCATCAGATTGCGTATTAAAACCTGTTTTCACTTGCCCTGATCCGCAACGTAAAGATGCGTACTTGGTAATGTGCGAAGTTTTGGATTCTACCGGTGCTGCACATGAGTCTAACGGCCGCGCGCTGATCCAGGATGATGATAACGATTTTTGGTTTGGTTTTGAGCAGGAGTATTTCCTTTGGGACCCAGCTACCAACAAACCGCTTGGTTTCCCGGCAGGTGGTTACCCAGGCCCACAAGGCCCTTACTACTGCTCGGTAGGTGCTAACAACGCTTTCGGCCGCGATATCGTTGAAGAACACTTAGATGCTTGTTTGGATGCAGGTTTAAATGTTGAAGGTATCAATGCTGAGGTTGCTGCAGGCCAGTGGGAGTTCCAGATCTTCGCTAAAGGCGCTAAAGAAGCTGGTGACCAAATTTGGGTTGCACGTTATTTATTAGAAAGAATTGGTGAAGCGCATGGCGTATCAATCAACTGGCATTGCAAACCGTTAGGTACATTAGACTGGAATGGTTCTGGTATGCACGCTAACTTCTCTAACACAACTTTACGTACTGCAAACAGCAAAGAAACCTTTACTGCTATCTGCGAAGCTTTCCGCCCTGCGGTTGCTGAGTGTGTTGCTGTATATGGTGCTGATAACGAATTGCGCTTAACCGGCAAACACGAAACTGCTTCTATTACAGATTTCAGCTACGGTGTATCTGACCGCGGTGCATCTATCCGTATTCCATTATATACAGTAGATCACGATTGGAGTGGTTACCTGGAAGATCGTCGCCCTAACTCTGCTGCAGATCCATACAAAGTTGCTGCAGTGATCATTAAAACTGTAAAAACAGCAAAAGTTTAATATCCCTATACCTCTTTTCAAGGTCCCCTGTGCTTTATTGCCCGGGGGATTTTTTTTGCTTTAAATATTCCAGATAATTACCAGACGGGATGCGTGGTAAACAGTCAACCGGGTGATTGTAGATATAAACCCATGCGTTAATCGAGCCGTTGGTTGTGAGTATGCTGAGCATCGTCCTAATATATAAATTTGGTTCTTCTTCATCCGGCCCATAACCTTCGTAGGCATCTATCTTTTTTAACAGCTCATCTTTATCTATTCTGTAGACGCTGCCGTAAACAAAACTTTCTCCGCCATTTACTATCAAACCCGGATATTCGCCTATATCATAAAGTACACCATTAACTTTACCATTGGCTATAAAAGTGCAGTGCCGGCTAAGGTAGCCTGCAAACTGGTTACCGGGTTGCAGCAGGGTACCGTAAACAAATAAATATTGGGGCCACATATTTAAATATAACGCTTAAAATACATTTAAGGTCAAATTCTTTAAATTAGCCTAACAAATCCCTGCCAGTGAAAAAGATTTTAGCATTTGCCATAGCCTTGCTGCCATTAACAACAATGGCCCAGAAAGTATATATTATTAAAGCTGATAACGTACCTTTTAAAGATGGTGACAGGATCTTTTTATATTACAAGGTAAATGGCGTTGGCCATGCAGACTCTACTTTGGTAAGGAATAAGGCATTTAAGTTTAGTGGTACTATAGATGGCCTCGGCACAGGGTTTATTTGCCGGAATGATAACCCTTTGTATGCAGCTTTTCTGTACGATTCTGCTGATATTTATATTGAGCCGGGTACAATCTATATCACCACGACAGATTCTTTACACAATGCAAATATTAGTGGGACCAAAATCAATGAAGATAATACAACACTGGGCTCAGTATTACAACCTTACTTGCGCCGCTTAAGAGATACAACAGGTTTTTATGATGCTTTGCCATCTGCAAAGCAGGATGATATTAATGTTATTGCCGATGTAAGGGCACGTACTAACAAAATTAATAGAGAAATGGAGCCGGTTAGGATAACGTTTGTTAAAAGCCACCCAAACGCCTACATTAGTTTAGTTACCCTTAGCCAGATGGTGAACAATGCAGATATATTGCAGGTAGCTGAAGCATACGATGGCCTTACCACCGAGGCAAAAGCAACCAAATTAGGTAAAAGTGTTAGTGCGCTTATCCGCTCTGCCAAAAGTACATCTATAGGAGCGTTAGCTGCAGATTTTACGCTGCGCGATCAGAAAGGGCAGCTGGTAAAGCTATCCAGTCTTAGGGGTAAATATGTGCTGGTAGATTTTTGGGCATCATGGTGCCTGCCTTGCCGTTTGGAAAACCCAAATGTAAAGGCGGTTTATCAAAAGTATAAAGCCAAAGGCTTTACGGTGTTGAGTGTTTCGATAGATGATAAAGATTCCAAAGCGGCATGGCTGGGCGCTATTAAAAAAGATGCCCTACCCTGGACGCAGGTATTGGATAACTTTCAGCCAAGCAAGAAGGTGAAGGACTTGTACGGTGTAACTAAAATACCGGCCAATGTACTGGTAGACCCCAACGGTATAATAATAGCTAAGGATGTAAAAGATAAAGTGCTGCAAAACAAATTGGCTGAGTTATTTGCCAATAAATAGTTTAACACATTTTACTTTAACTTTGCTCAGCATAATTTTTAAACGAAGTTAATACGGCCTGGCAATAGGCTAACTGAACTTCGGGCGGTTCGGCATTTTGTGGTTCGAAGGTTTCAGTTATTTTTACAGGGGCGCCATTACTGAAAATATTTATT
>Ga0247734_1002808_pt1 | contig 10909 bp, 7 predicted proteins | sample UWRJL103311B2_FD_180933 | JGI IMG/M metagenome (GOLD analysis project Ga0247734, IMG submission 180933) | Plant litter microbial communities from Arlington Agricultural Research Station in Wisconsin, United States - UWRJ-L103-311B-2 | ecosystem: Environmental > Terrestrial > Plant litter >... | reverse complement strand
CAACAAGGACATCATCTCCTAATAAGTTATCTTTCACACTTTTCTGGATTGGGACTCTCTCAACCAAAAGTTCTCGTCGCAGGCGGACGATACGTTTGTATGCGCTATTTCATCTGAACATTCAAGTTTAAAATGTAACCTTTGCCCTTTTGCGATTAGACCATCTGCCTTAACTTTACAATAACAGGGAAAAACCGAAAACCCTTAAAAGAGTAGGTATAACATAAAGTTTTTAATCTCTTTTTGATCTATAAAAGAATAATTTAATATGCCTAGATCATGGTATGCATACGACGGAACAGGGGATGGTACCCTCACTCAAAATTGGATCCTGATGACTGTAAAACCAGGTTGTGAAAATGGAACAGCGTTTTGTGCTATCTATGCCCTTAATGGTAATTTAAATCCTGCTGCACCGTTTTCGGCAAACCTTAGAAGATATTTGGCCAATGCAGCTGCCACGAACTTGTCTCAACCACAATTTCCAGTAAATGCTAAAAAATATGTGTATCTGAAATTATCTTCATAATTGTATAGTTAGCATTTAATTGCATCACTGTTAGATTGACAGATAAGTTCATATTACATGGGGGAAACCGAAAACCCTTAAAAGAGTAGGTGTAACATAAAGTTTTTTGATCTCTTTTTGATTTATAAAAGGATAATTTACTATGCCTAGATCATGGTATTCATACGACGGAACAGGGGACCCTACCCTAGCATCAAATTATATCCTGGCAACTGTATCTCCAGGTTGTGAAAATGGAACGCAAATTTGTACTATTTATGCTTTCAATGGAGGCACAAATCCGACTTCACCGCTTTCGTCAAACCTTAGAATGTATATAGCTAATGGGTTAGCAACGAACTTATCGCAACCACAATTACCAGTAAATGCTAAAAAATTTGTGTACCTGAAATTAGGTTCATAAAAGTACAGTTCACATTTAAATTACATTACTGTTAGATTGCCATATAAGTTTATATTAAAGGGGGAAACCGAAAACCCTAAAAAGAGTAGGTGTAACATAAAGTTTTTGATCTCTTTTTGATTTATAAAAGGATAATTTACTATGCCTAGATCATGGTATTCATACGACGGAACAGGGGACCCTACCCTGGCAGCAAATTATATCCTGGCAACTGTATCTCCAGGTTGTGAAAATGGAACGCAAATTTGTACTATTTATGCTTTCAATGGAGGCACAAGTCCGACTTCACCGCTTTCGGCAAACCTTAGAAGGTATATAGCTAATGGGTTAGCAACGAACTTATCGCAACCACAATTACCAATAAATGCTAAAAAATTTGTGTACCTGAAATTAGGTTCATAAAAGTACAGTTCACATTTAAATTACATTACTGTTAGATTGCCATATAAGTTTATATTAAAGGGGGAAACCGAAAACCCTTAAACGAGTAGGTATAACTTAAAGTTTTTGATCTCTTTTTGATTTATAAAAGGATAATTATTATGCCTAGATCATGGTATTCATACGACGGAACAGGGGACCCTACCCTAGCTTCAAATTATATCCTAGCAACTGTAACTCCAGGTTGTGAAAATGGAACAGTGATTTGTGCTATCTATGCCTTTAATGGTGCTACAAATCCAACTGCACCGCTTTCGGCAAATCTTAGAAGATACATAGCTAATGGGTTAGCGTCGAACTTATCACAACCACAAATACCAGTAAATGCTAAAAAGTTTGTGTATATGAAATTATCTTCATAGACAGGATAACTAGCATAGATGCTTCATGTCAGATAAGCTAGAAACATCAAAACAGTACCATTGCAAAAACAATAATGCGGGGTTTACCCTGCATTATTGTTTTCATATACTTTCATACCCACCTTCATCTAAGTCCAGATAAAACACCTTCTTTTTCGGCAAGCTTGAATGCCTTATAAGCATTGACCACACCGCCACTTAAACATTTATCTTTAAGAACGCCGGATTTCACAACTGTCATCATAATTATATTTTTTACTTGTAGTGCACTTAGCTTTGGATAGTAAGCTCTTAACATTGCTGCTACTCCAGATACAACAGGAGCAGCCATACTGGTACCGTTCTCAGATCTGTAAGTATTGCCAACCCAAGTTGAATTAATTTGAACACCTGGCGCAAAAACATCGACTGTAGCGGAGCCGTAATTAGAAAACCATGGCAGTAGAGTCTTATCATTTTTCCAGCTCGAGGCTCCTACTTCGATCCAGGCTGCTGCTTCTCCTCCATGGGCATATCGTTTGTTTGGGGAACTAGTTGGTTTTTGTTCCAATCCCTCATTGCCAGCACCATGTACAATCAATACATCATTAGCCATTGCGTATTTGATTGCAGAATCAAGTACGGATGTATTAACATTGGATAGTTTAATAAAGCTCATATTGATTACTTTGGCCTTCATTTTAACCGCATAATAAATAGCATTTGCCACATCCAGTTCTCTGAAATCTCCATCCGGTATTGCCCGTACCGGCAATAGTAAAACCTTGTCAGCCACTCCATTTATACCTAAATTATTGTGACGGTCACCAGCAATAATTCCACTGACATGTGTGCCATGAAATGGGTTTATAAACTTAACGTCCGCATTACCGTAATATCTGCTATTAAACTCTTTATTATCTTTCCGAGGATCATAATTGACGTTTAGCAGAAATTCTATATTAGTTTTATACTGTTTGTATTTGTCATCAAAAGACTCCTGATAGATTTTGAAATCTTTAGTCATTTTCAAACTGTTAACAATCTTAACCAGCATATCGGCTTCATCATAAGTCCTGTATCTAAAGCTTCTGAAATCTTCTTCTGAGGGATTTGATTTCCCTATACGTTGCAAAATATGTTGAAGTGCAGTTTTTTCAATTTCCAACTGTTTTAAACCAACCGTCAGAGCTACCAGTTTTTGCTCGACAAGATCTTGCAGCTCTATTGATTTTGCAGATTTCCTATTATTTTTCTGTTCATATCTCAATTCTCTTGTAAGATCAACGTTATCATAATAGAAACTACCTTTGCTTGAACCAAGAAAATTCCATCCATTTAAATCATCTATATATCCGTTTCCATCATCATCATTGTGATTCGCCGGTATCTCAGCGCTATTTTTATAAATAACAGATTTTAAATCATCATGGTCAATTTCAATACCTCCGTCAATTACAGCAACTATCACTGGCTTTGCAACCTTATCGGTTAAAAGTTCAGTATAAACACGCTCCATACTGATTCCAAAAACGCTATCACGTTCGAGATCAAGATTTTGCCAATTTTTTTTAGGTACAGCGCCCTGACCTGATACATTAAACGCAATACTGATTTGTAGACACATCACCACATGTATAATACGTCTTATTTTTAGCTCCTTCATCTATTATTTAATAATTTTCAATAACTCTATTTCAAATATCAGATCACTATCCGGTGGAATTGTACCTGAAGCTGTTCCTGATCCATAGGCAAGTTCTGCCGGTATATATAATCTCCACTTGGAACCTTCCGGCATTAAACTCAATGCTTCACTCCAGCCTTTAATTAAATTAGAAACCACAAATTCCGATGGTCGCCCGCTATCATATGAGCTATCGAAAATCTTACCATTTACCAATGTACCCTCATATTGCACACTCACCTTATCATTGGCATATGGTATCCGTCCATTACCTTTTTTTAGAATTTGATATTGCAATCCCGACGGCAAACTAATCACCCCTGCTTTTTTCTTATTTGAATCTAAAAAGGTTTTCTGTTCATTAAGGGTCGGTAGCATCAGGTTACGCTGAGCAAATCTTTTTGATTTCGCAGCTATGGCCATTTCTCCATCCACTAGCAGCCCTCCATTTAAGTCGGAGAAGATCAGCTTATTGATGGATCTCAGTTCATACTTAAAATCCAGACCATATTTCTTTAACATTTTCCGTAAGCCGATTGTGTCTAGCGATTCATTTGATATAATAGGTAGACCTACATTTCCATCATAGCCTGTCTCGTCGATTACACAAGGATAATTAGGATGCTGGTTCAACGTATATACTAAATCGGCAATTGAGATAGATTTGCCAGAAAGTGGTGCCAGGGCTTTAGGGTTTGATTCTTTTTTCAGGATCATTACTTGCTCATTACGTTTCTCCCATCGTACATTTAAGCCTAACAGACGGTTTAAATCCTTAATAATAGTCAAATATATCTGCTCATCTATCTGACCGGTATCTGGATTGAGGGATTCATAACATATGCCATTTCTTTTAATCCAACTTTGTTCATAGCCCAGCTCTGGATCATACTTAAATCTGGATTGATCCCCCACTTCCCAAACTACTTGATTAGGAGAAATCTGGTAGGTAGACCGTGTCATGGAATCCATAACTCCTGTTCCGTTCCAGTTTAATAAATACGACGAATAAATGGACTGATTTAGGAAGTAGGCTTTTATAGTTTTCTTCTTGGCGTCTCTTACTATACCAGACCCGCCTGATAAACCTTCCGCATTCACACCTTCCCGATAACCGCTGATCGCGGCATATTTGAAGAATGTGGCGACAGTATCCAGCTGGTTAGGATCAGCTTCAAATAATGGCATTTTATTAGCGTCAAAGCTATAAAAATCATTTTTTACGGGCCAGTCTATCATTTGTCCGGAGAGAACTTTTTCTATATTAGGTGCATCAACATAATCCGCAGCAGTAATAGCTATAACTTTACCTTTATAAATCCAGACTTCATGAGGAATAGTGCGATGCCGGAAATAAGATGAAAATAGCTGATCTTCCACTACACTTGGTAAAGTAAGTGACTTGGTATATTTATTATTGAGCCAAAACTGTTTTACAACATTTGCCGGCTGAGGACTGACTGGCAATATTTTAATCTTATTGCCAAACTTCTTTTGCAGCTGATCCAGCTTAGGCATGGCGGCTACGCATCCTGGACACCAGGTTGTCCAAAAATCAACTATAAGCAAGCGATCCTTATAATCGGAACTTCTTATTTCTGATTTTGACGAGTTAATAACCCTTTTTATAGCGAAATCCGGGAGCTGTTCTCCTACATACAAATTTGGAATTCCTTCTGCGATTTTATTGACCACATTGGTATTTTGTGCCCATAAAGCTTTACACCATAAAAACAAAATGGCTGCTACAATATATTTTGTTTTCATTAATTGATTTCTTTAATAACTAACATTTCAAATGGTCTGGTTTCCTCTTTTAAATCAAGATCATAACGATGCAATTCCTTTCTGACTTCTATTATATCCGACCAGGATTTGACATGCAGATCTAAATCGACTCTGCCCTTATATCCTGTTTCATCAATAAATGGAGGCATACCCGCTTCGAATAAAGGATGGCTCAGCCTGTCAAGAGTAGTATTGTTAAATGCTCCTTTCAAATCATATTTTTCTTTACCGATTCCCAATGATTTTATCTTATCTTTTGAAGAAGTACGAACTAAGATTAATGTTTTGACATTTCTTTTCTCATTACTGACTTTTAAACTTAACATTGCTGCCAGATCTTCTTCGGCTATTGCAATATCCTTAATAACTCCAATTGGCATCATAAATTCATAGCAATAGGCATTTTTTCTTAACCAAGCATCATGAGGGCCATATTTTGGCTCCCAGCGATACTTAGAAGGATCTTTAACATCTAAAAACACATAATTTGAAGTTACTAATCCATGGGTGAACAAATCTTCAATTGATAGGTTATACATATATATCCGGTGCGTTCCCGACAAAGTATCAATCTCGGACGCAAAAAATCGCCTCAAAGGTTTTACACCTTCCCGGTATCCTGTCAATGCAGAGTAGCGGAGAAACCGATTTCTATTGGTTACAGCTAATTTTTCAAAATTGAAAACAGGCTTTTTATTGTTAAAATCAAAGAGTGGCTTTCGATAGATTAGATTGGAATCGTTTTGTGCGTGTACCTGCAGAGTTAACAGGAAGAACGTAATAAAAGGCAAATAACTGAAATTCATAGGTAAAATTTGTTTATGTAAGATTTGATGCACTTGGGCACGGCATTTTATCTGGGGTTTTGTTGAATTCCAGAATTAATAATCACCTGCTGAGGAATCAGCAATGTATATCTCAGGTCGTTTGCAGGTAGGCTGAAATTTGAGGTTTGTCCGCCAACGGTAATGCTTCTGCTTAGGTTCTTTCTGAAGCTATTGTCTTTATTCAAACGCCTTAGGTCAGTCCAGCGTTGACCTCTCATCAGAAGTTCCTTTCTTCGCTCCGTCAGTATGATCTGAAGTGCTTCTGTTGAAGAATTGGCTGTTTTATCTACATAAGTCCCTGTAGCCCACCTTGTGAGGAGCAATGTATTTAAGTCACGCATAGCTTCGGTAATATTGTTTGCCCTGGCATAACATTCTGAACGAATGAGATACATTTCGTCAACGGTTAAGCCATTAAACAACTGGCCATCATACCCCGCATCGTAACTTCCTCCAAAGTAATAAACTCCATCACCCCTGTCGTCCAGATAATATTCTTTCCGGAGATCATTCGGCTCATATAAATTCACAACTTCGTCAGAAATATACGCTACACTACCGAAGCCAGGATCAATGGTATGTCCGGCGGTTGTCAGGGAATGAAAAATAACTTCTTTGTTAAATCGTTCGAAAGGTGAAGGCCAGGCAAACGGATCAAGGGTATTAAAATCCATTAACTGGCTATTCAATTGTAACGCAAGGTTGGCATTGGTTTGTGCTAAAGTATAATTTTCCATCGATAAATATACTCTTGCTAGCATTGCATATGCAGCAGCCTTATTGGGTCTCGTTTGTATTTTCGAAGAGTTAGACAATAAAATCACCGCTTCATCCAGATCCCTAATCATCCTGTCATAGCTCTGCTGTAAATTACCTCGTTCAGAAACTTCATTAACGTCAGAAGTCAACCTAATGGGAACACCGAAATCTACATTAGCCGTCGATGCCGAGTAGGGTTTCGCGTATAATTGCGCAACATTCCAAAGTGCGTAAGCTCTGAAAAACAGTGCGGCACCTCTCAACTGGTCAAGAGTTTGTCTATCAGCTCCATTTTTTAATTTTTCTACCCCTTCAAGTACCAGATTGGAGTAGAACATTGTTTTGTAAGGATGAACCCATTGCGGATCAGCACTGGATCTGCCTGTACCAGATATCCAGCCATAGATATTCCGATCTTCCTGATTGACGGTGTAATACTGCCAACCCTGTTCATCTAAATAATAATCATCTGCACTGGCTTCACCATCGCTGGGGTAACCTGTGCTCATCTCACCATAATTATCAAGAATCTCCTGACAGTCTTCTACTGTCTCAAGTCTTGAGGTCGTACTGCTTGTTTTGATATCTACATATTTTTTACAGCTGAGCAGCTGAACACTTAATAGCAATATCGATAGGAAGAATTTGTAACTTAATTTCATTTGAACATATATTAAATTGATGGGTAACCTAGTTTGTATGTCTGCACTCATTTTTCATGTTGCGATTTGCTTATGCAGCTATCATATAATTAGCCTAAAAGTTTGCGCTAAATCCAATACTGTATGTTCTCGGATTTGGCACATCCAAAATATCCGGATCTAAACCCAATTTATTAGCTCTCCATAGAATTCCAAGATTGTTTACATTAGCATAGATCCGAGGATTCTTGATGAAGGTTCTATTATTTTTGAAAGCGTACGAGCATATGATTTCCTGTAATCTCACATGATCTGCTTTCTGAACATTAACTTCTGAGTACTGGTAAAACTGATCTCTTCCTGCACTCGCTGGATATATAGCAGATGGTACATTCGTACGCAGCTCATCACCCGGTTTTTGCCACCTCTCTCTATATTCAATGCCTTGTACTGCGCTAGTACGATATAATAAGTCGTACGAAACTACGTCAGTAATAGGTCTTCTAAACCAATATCCTAATTTGTACAAAATATTAAATGAAAGAGACAAATTGCCGTAATTAAAGGTGTTGCGGAAGGATCCAAAGTATAATGGAACTGCAGAACCAAAAAATCTCAGACTTGAGGCTGGAGCAGAAATAATATCATTGTAAGCCTGGTTTCCTACTGATGTATTGGATATGGTTACCACCTCGCCGTTTAGATACCCTCGTGGATCCCCTGTATTGGGATCCAGCCCAGCCCAACGATAGGCAAATATTCTACCCAGATCATACCCCTCGCTATAAGCGAAAAGATCTACGGCAAGATTTCCAGCATTCAAACTTCGCGCAGAATAGAGTTTGGTAACTTTGACCCTGTTATAACTGAACAAGAAAGTACTGCTCCACCGGAACATATCTCTTTGGATATTCAGGGAATTCAGACTTAGATCTATTCCTTCTCCCCTAAGATTTCCATTATTGATAGATGGTGCAATAAAGCCGGATGATGGGTCAACTGGATGCTGAGCTATTAAATCTCTGGTTTGTTTGTTATAATATTCTATACTTCCTGATAGCCTATTATTCTTTATTCCCCAATCCAGGCCAATATTTAAAATACCCGTACGCTCAGGCCTTAACCTTTCATTGGTTGGCGTAAAAGTATATGCATAGCCCAAATAATTACCAAAATCAACCTGTTCAACCGGAACACGGGTTAATATTGGAGTGGCTGTAGCAGAAGGATTCACATTTCCATTATAACCAAATGTTGTACGGAGTTTTAAGTTCGGCAACCAGTCCAAATTATAGAATCGTTCGTTATTGATCGTCCAACTGGTACCAAAGGAATAAAAAGGCGTAGCTTTCCTGTTTGTTCCGCCTCCAAATTCGCTGCTTTGATCTTGACGTAAACTTGCAGAAATAGTGTAACGTCTGTCATATGTATATGCAGCGTTAGAAAATACACCGATAGTTCGATTTTTAAAGTCCGATAGTGATCCGGCATAATATGGAATTGGAGATTGCCCCGCTCCGTTTACCGGATCCACAAAAAGAAGTGGGAGGTTATCTCTGTAATTTAATCCCCGGTCATTACTCAATGTTCTTTCACTATACCCAAAATACTGTTCCGCACTTGACATGCTATAACTTTGTGCTATATCGACTCCGGCAATCACATTTAAAGCATGCTTCTCATTCCATGTTTTATCGGCGTTAACCTGACCACGAAGAGTTTTATTATTTAACTTGGTTCGCTGCGGAACATACAAATCACCCACCGGAATATTTTTCTGAAATGTGGTAGGATTAGTATACCGGTTAACCAGATTTCGCATGAAGAATGAACTTCCTCTCTGTAAATCCTCTTGTTCATTTAGTCCCCAGTTCGGACTATAGTTAACACTTGCAGAAAATACATCATTGAATTTATAACGTGCAGCCACATTAATATTTATCGACTGAGATTTTGTTTTGCTATATCCTCCGTTCCACAGGTCATCCAGCGGTCTTCTGGACATATCTAATATTTTATCGCCATATGTAGTACTGATTAAGTCAAGAAATGACTGACGGTAGTTCCAGTTAACGGTTAAGGGATTACCCATATCGTCGGAAAGACGAACATATGGGTAGTAAGGATTCCCCCCATAAGCACCATTTAAAGTGCTGTACGGTGCCTGACTATCGGTATTCACCTGATTGTAGTTAATGTTAGCCGTCAATTCCAGATTTTTGAAAATCCTTATTGAAGTATTGTATCCCAATGTAAACCTGTCCGAACCGGATTTGACTGTATTATTTAAATTTTTGGAATAACCGGCTGACAAACGGTAGTTCATATTTTTCACACCACCATCTATAGATAAATTATAATTTTGTACAACAGCTTTACGTAAGAGATACTTCTCATAATCATTCCTAATATCATTATTTCTTAATGCGTCTAACTGCGCATTTGCCTGTGTCTCTGAAAGAGTATGCTTATTGATCCAGGAATCCATAATTTCAGCTACTGGTGAAACCAACAATCTTGGATTATTTATAGTAACATTCGGGAGAACCGTACGTGCAGTTCTGAATTTATAAATCTCTGCATCTATGAACTCAGAAGTGCTCATATACTTTTTATAAAATAAATCTATTTTATCAGTTACATTTATGTTAGTATTAAATGAAATTGAAGTTGGCACATCATAGCTTCCCCGTTTTGTCTTGATAACAATTACTCCGTTTGCAGCCCTTGAACCCCATATAGAGGCAGAAGCTGCATCCCTTAAAATTGTGATATTTTCAACGTCATCAGGATTAACCTGTTCGATTCCATATGGACTCGCGATTCCATCAATTACCACCAGCACCTGGCCGCTAGTGTTACTCGCATTATTCGATATTTCTAATGTATTTTTACCGCGTATGGTAATTTTAGAAACGGGTGAAATACCGATGACTTGTCTCGCTGAGTTGGTAGGTGTTTCATTATTCCTAAAGTCAATTCCCGTTACAATACCCTCCAAACGTTTCACCAGATTTGGATCATTACTATGCTGCAATTGTTCTTTAGAAACTACTTCAAAGGATCCTGTAGCACGCTCCTTTGGCAGGTCCTGATAACCTGTACTTACGATGCTAACTTCTCCCAGTTGATTTTGTCCAGGAGTCATAGAAACCAGTATAATGTTCTTTGCAAGATTCTTATTGAGAGAGATTTCTTTATATGCATAACCAATGTAAGAGACAATCAGCGTTGCACCTTTTTCGGGTCCATAAATTGAGAAATTTCCCTCGGGCGTAGTCGTAACACCCTTGTTAGACTCTTTAATCTTCACTGAAGCCCCAATCATAGGTATACTTTTTTCATCTATAATTTTTCCGATATACAATAGGGAGTCTTTAGTATAGGCTATTGTATTCAGGTTTTTCGGCTTTGGTTTTACTACTATAGTATGCTCATCGATTATGTAAGTTAGGTCTTCTCCTTCTAAACATCTCCGCATGACTTGATCAAT
>Ga0247734_1002806_pt1 | contig 10913 bp, 14 predicted proteins | sample UWRJL103311B2_FD_180933 | JGI IMG/M metagenome (GOLD analysis project Ga0247734, IMG submission 180933) | Plant litter microbial communities from Arlington Agricultural Research Station in Wisconsin, United States - UWRJ-L103-311B-2 | ecosystem: Environmental > Terrestrial > Plant litter >... | reverse complement strand
ATCATTCATGTACAAATGCCAGAGTAATCTATGATAGGGCATCACCAGCGCTCTGGCCAATGAAGCCCTATTTTTTGACGATCCGCCTAATGAAGTGTCGCAAACTATGTCACTTTAAATTCAAATAGATAGATTTCGATATATCAATGATTGCAGTATCTTTGCCCAAGTATATCACCATTCTAATGATGCAACAAAATATGGATATAAAAAAAATAGAGAAAATATCCCGAGCATTAAGCGATACCAACCGGATAGCTATTTTACAGGAATTCAAAAAGAAGAAGGATTGTCTTTATTGTGCCGAAGTAAATGATCTGCTTGATCTTGCACAGCCTTCTGTTTCGCATCACTTGAAACAACTGGTAGATGCCGAATTATTACTTTCGAAAAAAGAAGGTCGCAACATTAAATACATGCTCAACCAGCAAGTGCTTAACGAATATATAAACTGCTTAAACGATCTTAAAGATTAACATCGTACGATCAAGCAAAAATGCTTCAACTCAAACATATCGACATATTTAAATACATGAATAGATGAAACGTTCAATATACATACTTGCCTTAGGTGCTTTTGGCATCATTACCACCGAGTTTGGTGTTATTGGAATACTACCGACCATCAGTCGGGAATTTAAGGTGTCACTTGAAACAGCCGGATGGCTGCTAAGCGCTTTCGCGCTAACTGTAGCTATATCATCCCCGTTTATAACCGCCTTAACAACAAAGATAAACCGCAAATTTTTGCTGTGCCTTGTATTGGGCGTCTTTATCCTGTCAAACCTGCTTTCGGCTTTCTCACCTAATTTTACGGTGTTATTGATCGCCAGAATATTGCCGGCGTTTTTCCACCCCCTATTTTGGAACATATCGCTTGCGGTTGCATTTAAACAGAATGGTGCCAAAGCCGTTTCTATAGTTATGACCGGGCTGAGCATTGCTACGGTATTAGGCGTACCGATAACTACTTATGCTGCGGATTTCTTTCATAACTGGCAGGCATCTTTTATTCTCACCAGTATGATCAGCACCGTTGCCTTTTTGGGTTTACTACTTTATATCCCATCGATACCTGGCAATAAAGAGCAAGGCTCCGGCAGTCAAACACATGTGTTGCGGGAGCCAAAATTATGGATCAACCTAATATCCACCGTGCTGACACTTGCCGCTATGTTTTCAAGCTATAGCTACCTTGCAGGCTACCTGGAAAAAATTTCGCAGATGAACGGCGCGCAAATCAGCATTATGTTACTTTTATTCGGCAGCACAGGTATTGTTGGAAATTGGCTGATCGGTATGGCCATAGCAAAAAATGTAATGCTCACAAGCCGGGTATTTTATATCCTACTGATCAGCGTTCAAATTTCAGCGTACTATTTTGGCGGCCTTTTTATACCGATGATAATTATCATTTCTCTTTGGGGAATGATCCATACAGGCGGGTTCCTGGTTCCTAACATACGTACCACCCAAAGCGTGCCACATTCGGCATTGGAATTCGTTAACAGCCTCCTTACCTCATGTTACAATATAGGCATATCATTGGGTGCCTTGTTAGGCGGCCTCATGATAGCATACTTTGGCATTCATCAAATCATTTGGATGTCTGTACCATTATTGCTGCTAGCATACGGCTTAACCTTTGTAGTTGGTTCGGGGCCACGAAAAGACGATGAAAAGATCCCCGATAAAATGGTGGAACAAGAGCCACTTGCAGTAGTAAGCGGACATTTTTGATACATTGATTTTTTACCAAATGATAAATGAGTGCCACATGGCCTGTATTATCTTTATCTGATGGAAGAAATGATAGATCTAATCCTCCAATATGGCGACCTGAATAAACAGCAGATCGACCTTTTGCTGAGTAAGATCGAAATACTCAAATTTGAAAAAGACGAATACCTGTCTGAAGCGGGGAAGGTACCCCCCTATGTGGCGTTTGTGTTGGAAGGCGTGTTCCGCTATTTTTACGGAATCTAATTGAATGAAGCCCTGAATGCCAACGGTGACTGGTTGGTTTTGTCTTTAAACAATTTACTGAAAGATTGGGAATGTTCGAAGCCTAAACTATAGGCGATCTCAGCAACGGTCAGATCGGTCGTTGATAGTTTCTCCTTGGCTTTTTGGATCAGATTTTCATGGATATGCTGTTGTGTGGTTAATCCGGTAAGCTGTTTTAATAAGCTGCCAAGGTACTTTGCGGAAAGATTGAGAGACGCTGCCAGGTATTGTACGGAGGGCAAGCCTTCAGACAAACGCCGTTCATCGTTGAAATAGTCGGTTAGGATGATCTCCACCTGATCCAAAACCCGGTTATTCATGATCTTCCGGGTAATGAACTGCCGCTCGTAAAAGCGCTGCGCATAAGTAAAGAGCAATTCGAGCTGAGCAATAATAACATCCTGGCTAAACTTATCGATATTAGCGTAATATTCATTTCTAATATGATCAGCGATGTCATTGATCATGGTTTCTTCCTTGTCAGACAGAAACAAGGCCTCATTAGCAGCATAATCAAAATACTCATACTGCCTGATCTTTGCGGCAAGCGAAGTGTTCCATAGAAAATCCGGGTGAATGAACAGCATCCAGCCTTGTAAGTTATGCGGCACACCGTTTTCTTCCCCGCGAAGTACCTGCCCGGGCGCCATAAAACCCATCAGGCCTTCATCAAAATCGTATTTTTGTTGTCCGTACATCAATTTATCGCAGCCATGCTTCAGGGAAACCACGTACATGTCAAAAACGACCGATCGTATGTTTGGGTCAGCTTTAAAACCCTGCAGCTCGACCATACTAATCAGCGGATGGTGCGGCTTTGGCAGTCTCATCAGGCGATGCACTTCGCTTACCGATCTGATTCTATAGGGCGGTATATTAACCATGATAACAAATGTATGGAATTCCTTAAGTAGAGTGAATGGTGTTAATCCTGGATATTTAGCTTTTAAAAGGATATTTCAGCCAGATCAGCAATAAGGGTAAAGCGAGAAACGGAATTTCTAGGAGTGCAATCCTAACATTCCCGGTTCGTAAAGAAAGCGCCATGATGACGAGAATGATAACGGCATTCAGCACATTTGCTATGAAAAAGGTGTGCGGTAGCAGCAATGCAATGCCGATGATGAGCGATAAAAGGCCGGTATATGGTGCTATAGATGGGCTTATACCCAGATCTGTCATCATTTTGGTCTGTTCTGCGCTTGCCGGCCTGAACGCCTCAATTCCGTGTTTGAAACTGAGCACTGCTGAGATCAACAGCAGGATAATGCCAATAATTCTCATGATTGATATTTATTTCTTCCGTCCATTGCTTCAGCGCCGAACTTGCTCGCATAGTTCAATACAAGTCCGGGCAGCCAGCGGATCAAATACCGAACGATTTTTAATGGGCCTGGATAGATCTCATATTTATCCTTCTTTAGGCCGTTAATTGCTTCTTCGATAATCTTTTCGGCTGGCATGAAGTTCTCTGGGTTAAAGCCCTTCAAATCCTTGAACTTATCATTTAATGGTGTTGATGATCCTGGCGCAACCAATTCAAAAACCTTAACGGCGGTATGCTTTAGTTGTACCCTTAACGACTGCGTAAAGGAACGAAGGCCAGATTTGCTGGCACCATAAACAGGCGAAAGAGGAAATGGCATCAGTGCAATACCTGAGGTGACATTCAATATTGCAGCGTTCGCTTGTCTTTTGAGGTGTGGCAAAAATTGTTGTACCATGCGGATGGGGCCGGTCAGGTTGATGTCAATCTCCCGGGTCAGGTCATCGAGTTTATTGTCCTCGTGGATAATGATCTTTCGCATTTCACCTGCATTATTGATAATTATGTTCAGGCTGGGGAAATCACGGGTAACTTGTTCGTAAAGGTTGATGATGTCGTTCGCTTTGCTTACATCGCTTTGAATGGTATGTACCTGAGGTAACTTTTCTTTGGTTTTTGTTAAACGCTGTTCATTTCTACCGGTGATGATCACCGTGTTACCTAATGCGATCAACCGCGAGGCAAACTCGTAACCAAAGCCGCTGGTACCTCCGGTGATCAGGATGGTGTTATTTTGTAATTCCATAAATTCCATGTTTTGTTGAAGCAAAATTGCGGAAACAGCGTACCGGTTATGTATCTAAAAGTCGGAATGTTGTAGGCGAAAGGTCGATAAAGCTTGTCGGGCGTGATCTTTATTGACATTTGTCACATTGATTTAGGGATAAATGTCCTCCTGCCCTTGTCAATTACACGCCAACTTTGCGCCATAATCCATGATTAAAATGAAATTAAAAAACAAAGTAGCCGTTATTACCGGAGGTAATAGCGGAATAGGGTTCGGCATTGCCGAAGCATTTAAGAACGAAGGCGCTAAGGGTGCGATCACCGGGAGGAATCAGGCCACGATTGATCTTGCAGTCAAGGAATTGGGTGAAAATTTCCTTGGCATCAAAGGTGATGTGACCAACCTGGACGACCTGGAAAATGTGTTTAAGCTTACCTCTGAGCGGTTCGGAAAGATCGATACGTTGGTAGTGAATGCCGGCGGGATTGTTGACGGACAACGGATGGCCGGCATTGACGACGTGACCGAAGAAAATTACGACCTGTATATGGACCTGAATCTCAAAAGCACCTATTTTTCGGTGAAGAAGGCACTACCCTATCTGAATGATGGCGCATCGATCATCCTGATCGGCTCAACCGCCGCACACCGTGCAGCACCTGGCATGACCATTTACGCCGCGGCCAAAGCAGCTGTTATCTCTTTGGCTAAGGGACTATCGCTCGACCTGCTTTCAAGACGCATCAGGGTCAATACCCTGTCACCCGGTTCAATTGATACCCCGGTGTTTGGAAAGATCGTTCCAGAGGAACACGTAGCCAATGTGAAGCAGCTATGGGTAGACATTATCCCTGTAGGCAGAATGGGATCGCCGGCAGATATGGGCAAAGCAGCAGCATTCCTGGCCTCAGATGATTCGGTGTTCATAGTCGGTACAGAGCTGATCTCCGACGGCGGCATGACCAACATCAGCTTAATGAAATAATTAAAATACGGGCGGCAGTAATGTCGCCCGTTTTAAGCGCACGGGTCATTCAAGCAACATATTAGAGTACAGATCTAACAAATGTGATGGCTTTTAGATAGCTTTGTTGAAAAGCCGTTTGAATGTTCGCAGTGTTAAAAGATTATCTTCATGAAAAGGGAAACCTGACAGCGGAAGATCTGCAATTGATTGCAAATGCTGCCGTACAAAAAAAGGTCCGGAAAAATCAGTACCTGCTGGAAGAAGGCGAGGTAAGTGACTTTGTAGGATTCGTTATTAAAGGTAGTTTCCGCTTATTCCGTGTTGGTGATGATAAGGAGGAATACATCATGCGTTTTGCCATCGAGAATTGGTGGATATCTGACTATACCAGCTTTATGTCCGGCCAGCCCTCAAAATCTTATATAGAAGCATTGGAAGACAGCGAGGTGATCCGCTTCTCTAAGGAAAAATGGAATGAACTGCTTGCTGCTTCGCAGAATTTTAAACACATCATTGATAACCTGACCGCCAGGAATTTTGAAGCGCATCAAAACAGGATCTTCAGTAATATCAGTGATCCGGCTGAGTTGAGGTACGAAAAATTCGTACGTAATTATCCGAACTTGTATAACCGTATACCTCTATATATGATTGCCTCTTTCCTGGGTTTGACCCGGGAGACGCTGAGCCGCGTCAGGAAGCAGGCAATTAAAAGAAGCCCGGCATCTGCATAAATATCAGTGGGACAGGGCCGGCTGAGCATCGCTAATTCTTTGTCCTATTATCACACCGCACGAACCGATTAAACAGCTAACAGGTGGGAAACTGCCAAATATTCTAAAGAATGTTTCTTGGGTTAACAACTTTCCAGCAGAAAACTGCGTTCGCTGAATGCCGGGAGTTTCGCGGCACCTTCATAAAAGTGCTTGATTTCATCCCGGCTATCCATCAGACCAAGGCTATATAATACCGGTACAAAGTGATCCGGCGTGGGTGCAGCCAGCTTTCCCAAAGCATGGCTGGTGCCGTAATTGATGATACTATCGGAGTTACGTTGGTCAATTTCCTTTTTGATCCAATGATCGTAATCGGCCTCCCAGCCAAAAGGGCTCATATCGCCGGTTGCGAACCTTTGCCTGACCAGGCTTAGATTATGTATCAGAGACCCGCTGCCAATGATTAAAACACCTTTATTACGCAGCGACTTGAGCTGCCTGCCCAGTTGAAAGTGATACTCCGGTGCAGCATGATAATCAATGCTCATTTGGAAAACCGGGACATCTGCATTGGGAAACAGGTGCATCAGCATGGGCCAGGCACCATGATCCAGTCCCCATTCAGGCGTTTCGGTCACAGATGGAACAATCCTTTTGATCTCGCTTGCAATATCCGGCGCACCTGCTGCCCGGTATTTCACCTGGTAATATTCATCCGGAAAGCCATAATAGTCGTAGATCTGAGTTTGCTGCGGCGAAATGTTGACAAATGTACCTTGCGTACACCAATGAGCCGATACGATCAGCGCGGCCTTAATCTCGTACTTGTCTTGCAGATCTTTTCCCAATTCAAACAAACTGTTCCAAAAGGGTTTCTCCTCTTTGGACAGGGGGATATCCATTGGGCTGCCGTGCGAGGTGAATAATACCGGCATCCGCACACTTTGCACGGCAAGCGTATCTGTGAAATTCTTAAAATTATTCAATGTTCCCATCAGTCGATCTGTATACTTTCTAAAGCTTTCTCCATGGCCTGCTCTTTTACGCCAGGGACTTTTAACCCTTCGGCACGGAAAACCGTTAAGTCAGTCATCCCTAAAAAGCCGAGGAATGCTTTCAGGTAAGGAGCGACAAAATCATTGGCTTTGCCTGGGCCTTCAGAATACACTCCGCCGGAAGACATGGCAACATACACCTTTTTGCCGGTTACCTTTCCGATGGGTCCGTTTTCACCATAGCCGAAAGTGATCCCCGCACGGGTGATATGATCGATCCAGGCTTTCAGCGCACTATGGATTGTATAATTGATCAGCGGTGCACCTATTACAATGATATCAGCAGCAAATAATTGTTTGACTAAGATATCAGAAAGCTGAATAGCTGATTGGTCCGGCTCAGGTGTAAACATCGCTTGTAAAACCTCCGGTTTCAAATGCGGGATATCGGAACTAACCAGGTCCAGATCATCTACGGTGCTGCCGGGATATTTGATCTGTATTTTTTCAATGATCGCATCTCCTAGCTTTTTGCTGTAGGAAGCTTCACCCTGCAGACTGGACTTCAAATAAAGTATAGTTTTCATACCAGCAAAACTAAGGTTACCAACTTGCAAAAAGTGAGTAGTTACCCGAAGGTAAGCGCTTACATCGGGGTAAGTGCTTACCTTTGCTGTTATGAAAGTCATTAAAGATGAACCCCTTCCAAACAAAGTGGAATGCGCAAATTCCCTCAAAAACGTGTTGGACGCGCTCTATGTCCTGAACGGTAAATGGAAACTGGCAGTGATACTTTCTTTAGTGCAGTCTCCCAAACGTTTTAACGAGATCCAGCATGAACTCAGCGGCATTTCCGCCAAGGTCTTAGCGAAAGAACTCAAGGACCTGGAGTTGAATGATTTCATCAGCCGCAAAGTGTACCCTACCACCCCTGTGAGCATCATATATGAAGCATCGGGGTATAGCCGCACTTTGAAAAATGTTTTAGGAGAACTGAGCACCTGGGGTGAACAGCATCGGGAAAAAGTTAAGCAAAGCATGCGTAAACAATCCTAAATAAGTAAACCCGGCGGTCAGCCGATAATCCGAAAAAGATATTTTATTCTAAGGACGTCCGACTTTAAGCGTTTTGATCAATCTAGTGCATTCTGTTTTAAAATAACCCTTCTTAGTCGCTCCTGATGTTCGTCGCCCCAAAGGCCGATGGATGCAATCAAGGGGATCAACGTTTTGCCGAATTCTGTAAGACCATATTCTACTTTGGGAGGCATTACCGGATAGATGGTTCTGGTCACCAATTCATGATCTTCTAACTCTTTCAATTGAACATTCAGCACGCGCCGTGTAGCATCCGGTATTTTCCGCTGCAATTCACTGGGCCGTAAGTGACCTTCGTGAATGAACCACAGGATACGGATCTTCCATTTGCCATACAGCACCTCTCCTATCAGATCCAGGCCACAATTGAGAGACGGGGCGATCTTTTTTACGTACATAAACACAAATATATATCAGCCTTAATTGGTGAGCAATACGGACAAATTTATCCCTATTTGATTCGTAACCCCGTAATTGTATGGTATCGATATACTGCTCAGATTTGCATAAACAATAATGTATATGAAAGAGCAAATCAATTACAACAATGAATTATCCGGAAAGATCGCCTTGGTAACAGGTGGTACAAAAGGAGCCGGGAAGGCGATAGCAGATAGGCTGTTACAGGCTGGTGCAACGGTCATTATAACTGCAAGGAACACTCCGGAACAAGAGAACAGCAGCCTGCATTTTATCCCTTCGGATCTGAGCAAGGCAGAAGATGCGCAAAAAGTGATCAGCGAAGTGCTTGCGGCTTATGGCAGGCTGGATATCCTGATCAACAATCTTGGTGGTTCATCAACACCAGCCGGTGGCTTTTCGGCATTGAATGATGAGGATTGGCTATCCACCTTGCAAGCTAATTTACTGGCTCCTGTAAGGCTTGACCGAGGATTTTTACCGCAAATGATCGAGCAGAAAAGCGGTGTTATTATTCACATCGCTTCCATACAGGGGATATTGCCGCTTTACGATTCTACTTTGCCGTATGCAGCTGCAAAAGCCGGATTGATCAATTACAGTAAAAGTTTATCAAATGAAGTTACGCCAAAGGGAGTCCGCGTGCTGACTGTTTCGCCGGGATGGATCAATACCGCGGCATCGGCAGCCTTTTTGGGTGAGATAGCTAGAAATGCAAAAAGCACGGTAGAAGAAGCGCAGCAAGGTGTGATGGACGCATTGGGCGGCATACCTTACGGCAGGCCCGCCGAGCCGGAGGAAGTAGCCGAGCTGGTTGGCTTCCTGGTATCTCCGAGAGCCAATTACTTAACAGGAACAAATTTCGTCATTGATGGCGGAACGGTACCAACAGTTTAAAAAATCAATTACATCAAGATCATGGAATTAACACCATTAGTAGCGCGTTTTGTAGAGACGCAGAACACATACGACAGCGAGGCTTACGTAACCTGCGTTACTGATACCGCCATCGTTCATGACGAAGGCAAGACCTATACCGGCAAAGAAGAGATACGCCGGTGGATTGAAGAGGCCAACGAAAAATACCGGTCCGTCATGAAGCCATTAGAATATGAGGAGACTGGTTCAAAGGGAACGCTGACGGCAGAGGTTTCCGGCAATTTTCCCGGAAGCCCCATCGTGCTGCAGTTTCATTTGGGACTAAAGGACAACCTCATTGATTCTTTAAACGTGACTGGGTGATTGCTGTTTAAGGCAACACCAAGCCCGGTCAGGAAACCGCCTCAATCTATCGGCGGTTTCCTGAAAAAAAAGTATGTCTCCGCGGATGAAGTTAGCGTTAAACTTCCAGATCGAGATCCTAACGTTCTTTACGCATAGTTTTGACCTTTATGTGGCCTTCATTTGAAATTCAGAATCGTACCGGTAGTAATGCATTGATGACGGCAATTATCATTCACTGTAAATTACCGACGATGCAATATCATAAAATTTAATATCCACCTTCATACTAAGAACATGGAGACATGCTTAAGGCTACATTTTAAATCAAATAAGTAAATGCGTGTTAATTTCACAGATTTTTTTGATTTAAAAAGATAAATGATTTTATTTGCCTACTGAATCGATAGACTTTATATAATTATTATGAATTTACCGCCTGACCGAACAACGAATGCTTCCATTCCCCCTTTAAACCATTTACTTTTCGACGTTACGTCTTCGAACAATCCCGCTTTAGACATGCCAATGTGCATGTGTTGTACCTGTTGTTGCTAAAAACAACTGATCTGACTGCGCATAGCCGTTAGACAAGGTATCGCTGCTTTTCCTGCAGCACATTTTCATCCAACCATAATATTAATATCATGAAACACCTTTACCAATGGGGTGTGCTGCTATTGCTTTGCGTTTTATACGCAGGGTCTGGCTTTGCACAGCCCGGTAGCCAACCTACCATCAAATCAAAATTAAACGGCGTGGTCATCGACGACGCTACAAAACAACCTGTTCCCGGCGCCAGCGTTAAAATCAAAGGCACTACCCACGCCGTTGCTACAGACAATGAAGGAAAGTTCAGCTTTGTTACCGGTCAGAGCTTTCCTTATACATTGGTCGTCACCTTCATCGGTTACATTCATCAGGAAGTCCGGGTTGACGGCAGCCCGGTTGAGATCCGGCTCAAAGAAAACATCAGCCAGTTAAACGATGTGGTGATTACTGGTTATACCACGCAGGAGCGTAAGTACGTCGCCAGTTCGATCACCAGCGTCAAGGGAGATGTAATCAAAGATCAGCCGGTTGCCAGCTTTAACCAGTTGTTACAGGGCAAGGCTACCGGTGTCCAGGTGCTGGCAAGTAACGGCGCACCTGGCGGCGGTATCACTTTTCGCGTCAGGGGTAACAACTCTATCAATGCTTCCGTAGACCCGTTATACATTATAGACGGGGTTTTCGTAAGCAATTCTGATCCGATCCAGACCGGGTTGGGAAACCAGCAGGGATCAAACCCATTAGCGGATATCAACCCGAATGATATTGAAGATATTCAGATCCTGAAAGATGCTAATGCAACGGCTATTTATGGTTCATTAGGCGCTAATGGCGTGGTGATTGTCACTACCAAGAGAGGCAAACGGAATACCGCGGCCCGTAT
>Ga0247734_1002805_pt1 | contig 10917 bp, 9 predicted proteins | sample UWRJL103311B2_FD_180933 | JGI IMG/M metagenome (GOLD analysis project Ga0247734, IMG submission 180933) | Plant litter microbial communities from Arlington Agricultural Research Station in Wisconsin, United States - UWRJ-L103-311B-2 | ecosystem: Environmental > Terrestrial > Plant litter >... | reverse complement strand
TATTGGCAAAAAGATCGTAAAAAAGCTTGATTACACTTACGATAAACGTAAAATAATAATCAAACTGGGACGGGATTATACCAGAAAGGATACCATCTCTATTAAAATAGAATACATAGCCAAACCTAACGACGTTCTTCGCGACCAACCTGGCGACCATCCTACCGACAAAGGGCTTTATTTTATCAATGCCGATGGAATGGATGAAGGCAAGCCGAAACAAATATGGACACAAGGCGAAACTGAGGGAAGTTCATGCTGGTTTCCAACCATAGACGCGCCTAATCAAAAATTTACACAGGATATCTACATTACCGTTGACAGCACTTATAAAACGCTTTCTAACGGACTTCTTATTTCCCAGGAAAATGAAAAAGGAATGCGTACAGATCATTGGAAGCAAGTTCTTCCGCACGCGCCCTATCTGGCTATGCTGGCAGTAGGCGATTTTGCTGTTGCGAAGGATATGATGCCCAACGGACTGGAACTTAGCTATTACGTTGAACCAAAATACGGAGTAGATGCACATGCGATATTTGGAAGGACGCCGGAAATGATTGGTTTCTTCTCCAACGTATTTGGAGTTGAGTTTCCGTGGGCAAAATATGCGCAGATTGCTGTCAGGGATTTTGTTGCAGGCGCTATGGAAAATACGACTGCAACAGTTCACGAGGAAGGTGTTCAAAATGATACACGGTCACTTTTGGATGGAAATTCTGACGCGGTGATCGCACACGAACTGGCTCATCAGTGGTTTGGAGATTATGTAACTTGTGAAGAATGGGGCCAGCTCCCTCTTAATGAGTCATTTGCTAATTACTCCGAATATTTATGGAGTGAATATAGTATTGGAAAGAATGAAGCAGATTGGCAGAGCTTACAAGAATTGAAGCAATATCTGGGAGAAGCTGAAACGAAGCAGGTTCCAATGATACGCTATTTTTATAAAGATCGTGAAAGCATGTTTGACAGCCATTCTTATGCTAAGGGCGGACGAATATTACACATGTTACGTACTTATGTGGGCGACGATGCTTTTTTTACATCCTTGCAGAATTACTTAAAAACCCATGCATTCGGAACTGCTGAAATAGATGACCTGCGCATATCATTTGAAAAAGTGACCGGAGAAGATCTAAACTGGTTTTTCGATCAATGGTTTCACCGGCCGGGTCATCCACAGTTAAAAATAACGCAGGAATATTCGCAGACAACTAAAAAGGTAACTTTAAAAATTAAACAAACCCAGGACACGCTTGCTGCAACAGTTTACCGCTTGCCATTGAAAGTTGATGTCTGGGTAAACGGAAAGAAAAACCGTTATGATGCCTTAATTGATAAAACGGCACAAACACTTGAATTTCCAGCTGCAAAAAAACCGGATCTGGTTCTTTTTGACTCAGAAGCGCAACTTTTAGGTGTTGTTGAGCATGAAAAGCAACGTAGTGAAATGGTATTCCAGTATTTAAATTCAGACCGTTTTCTTCCAAAATATGAAGCACTTGCGCAACTCGAGGGCAAACTTGCTGATACGACTGCAAGAGCTGTATTGATAAAGGCAATGACAGATCCTTTTTGGAAATTACGCCAGATGGCTATTTCCAATTTTTCAGAATATGAGGGACTGGGTTTTGCAGAAATAGAAAAAATAATACAGGACAGAGCCCGCCGGGATCCGCATCCGCAGGTACGTTCTGAAGCTATTATTACTCTGGCTTCTTACGGCGACAACCATAGCGACAGTATTTATCGTCAGGCGCTTGAAGACAGTTCTTATCAGGTGGTATCGGTGGCAATGGAAAAGTATCTGATGGGGCAGCCTGCCGATGCAAATGAAATTGCAGCCCGGTTTGAGAATTCGCCCAACGATGCCATTGTTACTTCGGTTGCTAATTATTACGCAGGATTAGCCCAGCCTGAACGTTATGACTGGTTTTTACAAAAAATGAAGGCAATGAAACCGACAGAAAAGTATAACTTTTTGCAGGTTTTTGGAAAATATTTAATTAAATCAAAACAGGATGTTCAACGCAAAAGCATTCCTGTAATAGAAGGTCTTGCACGTGATAATCCTTCTTATTTTGTAAGATTTGGTGCATTTCAGGTACTTGGTTTACTAACAGATATCCAGGGTGTAACAGCTTTGCGTAAAGATATTCGTGCCAAAGAAACCGAACCAAAACTGAAAGAAATGTACAGTCAATTTGGTGAATTCTAAGTAAAAAAACTTTTAACTCTTAACCGCGCGGCGGCCGCTCTCAACTCTGTTCACGCCGGATCCAGGTAATAATCAAGGTTTTCTTTTGTAATGATATCTAATGGTAAAAATTTGATTGGCTGAATTTCTTTCTTAAAAATAAGATGATTTGCAAGCTGGTGTATGCCCCAGTAACCTTGTCCCAATGGGTTTTGGTTAATGAGAAAATTAATAATTTCCTTATTTAAATATTCCAGATTCGGAGTCAGCAAATCGTAGCCAATCAGTCTGATATCATTTATATTATTTCTTTCCAGATAGGCTGCTATTTCAAAAGCTTTCGAAGTGGTAACATAAATGGCAGCCAGAGCGGGTTCGTTTTTCCTGATTTTATCCAGATGAATATCCAGTGTTCCGCTTTCAGAAAAATTGATAGCTTCACTTACAATTTTATATTTACTATTTCTTCCGTCCTGCTGAAAATAATCCCTGAATCCTTCTTCTTTTGTAATAAGATGGGCAGAATTGGAAATATCTTCATTGATATGAACTACCAGAATGGTACAAGGAAGAGGCAGACCAAAATTTAAAATTTTCGCAGCCAGAAAACCACTCCGATAAGAATCCTGGCCAATATAGCAAAGCGGATTTACACTTTCAATTTGCGTGTTAAACAGTACGTAAGGGATTTTCAGCTTGCTCCAATGATCAAAAAACGGCAGTGCCTCCTTATAAAATATAGGAGCAATTAATACCCCATCCGGACTTTCATTTGTGGCTTCCTGCGATTTGGTAATAAAAGATTGCTGGTCATGCGGATCAAAAATAAATCTTGTAATATTTATTCCATACTGCCTTAATTCCTTCTCTGCTTTTTCCAGTCCTTTTTTTGGAGCTTCCCAATAAGAATCTTCCCGGTCATCAGGTATTAACGCAGCTATATTATATGTTCTTTGAGATTTTAACGATTGGGCAATAAGATTTGGCTCATAATTTAATTCCTTAATAATTGTTAAGATCCTTTCCCTTACATCATCGGCAACTCTGCCCCGATTATGTAGTACACGATCTACTGTTCCTTTTGAAGTTTGAGCTTTTTCTGCAATATCTTTTATTCTGACTATTTTCTTTTTCACAATCAATACTATCGTCTTATTTATGGGGGTGTTTTATAAAGTATTATAAATGTAGTACAAATTACAGACACTAAAATTGTATTTTTTGAGGTAAATAAATTAAAATCATAAAATATTTTTTATGATTTTTCTGGTTTAATCTGGTCAAAACCGCTAATTATATGCTCATCAACCCTATAACTTACTTAAAAACGTGTACGAACCCGTAGTCATTAAATTGTAGCGTGTTCGTACACTATTTGCTTATTTTAAAATAAAGTCTAAATTTGTAAAAGATAACATACAGAGGTATTATTCTTTAAATCCTTCTGAACGCCAATCTAACATTCGGAATACTAAGTTTTTACCAAATCTAATGTCGGTTAACTGTTTATTACTTTTTTTAGTTTAAAATCCGCCACCTGACTTTTGAAGATATACTAAACTTGCCTTATCCTTTACCTGCTAATCCTAATCTCTTGAACCAAGCGCACGGAGCAAAACTTCGTGCGCCTTTTTTTGATATTTATTCAATTTCCAATACCACATCATCATTGTCTACGTAAGCGGAACAGGTTAATACCCAGCCTTCTTCCAAATCACGATCCGTTAATACTTCGTTTACAGTCATGTGCAACGAGCCGCTTTTACATATTCCTGCACAGGTAGAACACCGGCCGCCTTTGCAGCTGTATGGCAAACGAATGCCGGCTTGCAATGCTGCATCAAGGATAGTAAAATGTGCCGGAACCAACAAACTGTATTCTTCACCCCGAAAAATCAACAGAATTGTATGTGGATTTGAAACTGGCGGTGAAGGAGGCATTTTCTCAATAATGAAATTCTCTTTGCGGATCTGATCAGATGAAAAACCCATGTAATGCAGTGTAATTTCCATAGAACGCATCAATTCAAATGGTCCGCAAATAAAAAACTTTGCCTTTCCTGATTGAAATTTTAGTGATTTATTGATTAGCTGTTCAAGACGCGTATTATTAATCCTGCCTCTGATCCCGTTCCATTCATCGGATGGCTGACTATGAATGTGTATAACTTTCAGTCTTTCCGGATAACGATTTTGCCATTCAATAATATGATTCCAGAACAATGTTTGATTTTCATTCTGATTAGCATATAATAAGGTTACAGCACTATTTTTTTCTGTGGAAAGTGCTTGTTTTAAAATAGAAAATAAAGGTGTAATTCCGCTCCCCGCTCCTATCAAAACAATATCTCTTGGCTCGTCATTTGATTCCTCCAGTATAAATCTGCCGGATGGTTGTAAGCTTTTAAAAATGTCCCCTACCCTGACATTGTCAAGCCAGAAACGGGAAATTTCACCATTTGGAATCCGTTTTACTGTAATAGCAGGAAATTCATCAGTTTCCGGAGCTGAACTCATGGAGTAAGAACGCCTCACTTCATGACCATGTAAGTCAATTAAAAAAGTCAGGAACTGGCCAGCCCTGTATATCAGAGGATTACAATCTGTTCTTTCAAAAACAAATGTTTTGACATTATATTTTTCAACGATAATATCTCTTACCCGCAGAGAAATAATTGAGTCCGACATAAAAATTCAAACCTGGTAAATCTTTATTAATTAACTAAAATCTGTTTCAAAAGTGTTCCATAACATTTCATATTCTGCAAGTAAAGTCCAGCAATGTGCTTCACAAACCCAATGCATGTGAAAAAGCGGATTATTGGAAAACCGGTACAAAAGAGAATTTTCATAGGCCGTAAGCAAGCCAGCTATAAAAAAATAAAAACCTTTAAATTCAGCGGTAGTGAAATTTTCGACTGGAATTCGCTGGGTTTTAATTCCCATTCTCATCAAAGAAGTAGCCAGAATAATGCGGTCCATTGGACTTTCAGCTGTTTTTAACAACTGCTGCGTATCATTGATCAGTTTCTGTTTAATGCTTTGTAAAGCAGGCGGATCGAAAGCTGCCATGAAGCGGATCACATGATAAATAATGAGTGATGTTCTGGGATATTGATGCGCACAACGAAAGGGTACAGTTAAATAACGATCTGTCTCAATAACCAATTTGATGTATATCAAACTCGCTGCATCGTGCTCATTCAGAGGAAGTTTATATTTAAAAATACAATACAGAATGTTACAAAGCACACTTACATCGAACTCAATGTACATATTTTTCCCAAACCAGGTTGAATATGCTTTTAGCGATTTATATTCGGAATAAGTATTTGTAATCCATCTTTGGGATCCGTTTGCATGAATTGCCAGCTTTTCCTTTAACCATTTTAATTCAATCTCAGAAGGTATCGTAGTCAGGTAAACGAAGGCAGTATCATCAACATCATCCGGAATACGGAAATGATCAAAATGATGAAATATGTTTCCATTGGGAAAGTGCCGGGAAGGTTTTGTTTTCCAGAAATTGTAGGTTTTCAATCCATCCTTATTTTGAAAATCAGGATAATTATTAATCACTTTTTCACAAACAGAATCGATTTTTTCCACCAGACCAGGATCAGATTTGATTCGGTCACGAACAGACTGAAGGGTAAAACAAATGATCGATGAAAAGAAAATGGTTGTATCAGGTCTTCGGTACCCGATTAAAGTATTAGTCCGGTATGCAGGAAATATTCCATCCGGAAAATACTGATCTCCTGTTGATTGCAGATGTGCTATTTTCTCAATAAAATGTCTCAAATTTTCATTCATGACCGGAAAACTAACCAATCTGTTACAAAAAAAGAAACCCTGCCGCCAGGACAAGGTTTCATTTTATAAGCTTTGAAAATTTAAACACCTTCGGCAACTACTTCTTTCACGTCAGGCACCATTCTGGTCAGCAGATTTTCAATACCTGCTTTTAATGTTAGAGTAGAAGAAGGACAGCCACTGCAAGATCCCTGCAAAAGGACTTTTACAACACCGGTTCCTTCGTCAAACGAGTGAAAATTAATGGCTCCTCCATCCGATTCAACAGCCGGACGCACGTAAGTATCCAATGCTGCTTTTATTTTTTGAACTGTATCAGAATCTCTTGCATCAACAATTACAGTATTTGATTCAACCGTTTTTTCAGAGAAAACCGGATGATTTTCTTCAAAATAAATTTTGATAAATGTTTTCGTGTCGCGCAAAACTTCTTCCCAGGCAATACTTTCATCCTTGGTAATAGTAATGAAATTGCTGGCAATAAATACTCTTCTTACATGTGGAAACTGAAAAAGATCTGATGCAAGCGGAGATGCATTGCCTTCTTCAAAAGCTGACTCCTGTGAAGGATAGTCAAAGGAAAGGCCATCCGGAACCAATTCGAAATTCAATACAAATTTCATCGAATTAGGATTCGGACTTAACTCGGTATATACAAAAACAGGACGTGATAACATGGTGTAAACAATTCTTCTGTGATAGGACTTTTATTCTTCTTGCTAACACGAATACTTTGGTTTTGGTTTAAAATAATCTTTACTCCTACCCAACCTTTGAGTAAATGCTTGTAGTTTATACGTATGAACCCAAACAACAGGCTGATCAGCTGATTTGGCAATTTTTAACCGTACAAAACCAAAATCATGAAAAAATCAATGATCATTTTCGCCTTGCTGTCTATGGTGATGGCTTTTATTTCCTGTGAACAAAACAGCATCATGAATGCCAGTGCACCGTTGGAAGCTTCTAAAACCACAGCTATAAAAAAGGGAGAACCCATACTTTTTACCTTTAAATCCTCTTTATCCGCAGATAAAATCGAATGGAATGTCAGTCCGAGCCAAAATGTAAGAATTACTCCGGAAGGAAAAAAAGCAAGAATATTATTTGGTGCAGCTGGTCATTATACTATTACAGCGACCGATCATATTACAACTGCAAGAACAGCAGTCACGGTAGATAGTACTACTTATTTTCCTACTGATTCGATTGCAACAGCCGACACAACTACAATAGTTATTCCCAGAGATACCGTCAAGGTTATAGTTCCGGTTGATACGATTACTTATACGCCTGTGGACACGGTTGGAACGCATGATATTATGGTTGCACTAACTGGTGATGAATTCACATTTATTCCTTCCATAGTTGATTCCATATCCGGCTCCGGGCTCAGGATAAATCTTGTTAGTACCAAAAATTATCAATGTCTTAACAGTCGCTTATATTTCAATTATGAAGTTTATAATTTGACTGGAAAAGAATTCAGGATGAGTTTAAATCGTGTAGTGCAGCCGGGATCAAAATTTTGCCAGGAAGGAGAAAAGCAATTATCTGTCTTTACAAATATTTACCCGCTTTCCGATGGAAGTAATAAACTGGAAGTTACTTTTAATGGTATCACTTACAAAGGGACAATTATTAAAACTGGTAATAGTTACAATATTGTCTGGCCGTATACCAACGGAATAAAGTTTTCAAAGCTTACCTTAACAAAATAATATTAATTCATAAAAGTCATTGGCTCCGCATCCAATGACTTTTATTTCATCAATGGATCATCTTCCTGAAATTTTGGATGGGTGCAGGCGCAATGACCGTAAAAGTCAGGAGAGATTGTATTATCAATTTTATCCGGCGATGTTTAATTTGTGTAAAAAGTTTTTTGCGGATGAGCACGATATTCAAACAGCATTAAATAACGGAATGATGAAAGTGTTTAAAAACATCAGCCAGTATGATGCGTCAAAAGGAGAAATTTTTAACTGGATTTACACGATCATTCGAAATTCTTGTCTGACAATTCTTCGTGACAGAAAGCCGGATGTTACCGTCGAATTACAGGAAAACATGCTCAATATTTCGGAGGAAAATCTGTTTCAAACATCAAAATGGGAAGATATATTTCTTTATCTCAATCAACTCCCTCCTGCTACAAGAGCTGTATGCAGCTTATTTTATCTGGAAGGTTTTTCAATTAAAGAAATTGAAAAAGAAATAAATATGAAGGAAGGCACGATCAAATGGCATCTGAATGAAAGCAGAAACAGATTACGGGATATTTTTATAAAAAGCAAAGAATTATAATCGGTGAAGGACAACGACAAACATATTAATCAACAGCCCGACGGCAACTATCCGGAACCAAGTGTTCCGGCAGGAGACGCGTGGGCTAATATGAATGATTTGTTGAATCAGGAAATGCCGCTATCGAAAGCTGCAATATCCGGAAAATATCAATTGGTTAAAGTGCTGAAATTTATTATTCTTGCTATTACTGTTCTTACTGCAAGTATAATTTTCTGGAATTACAATTCAAATAAAAAAACTATTTCAGCGAATCAGGTCATTTTAAATAATTCTGTTTCATCGTCTAAAACAAATATAAAATCAGGTCAAAAAGAAATGAAGGAAGAAAATGCAAAACGTAATGATTCTTCTCTTCAAAAAGTAAAAATTGATTCTGGAAGCCTTAATTCTATAAGTGTAACTTCTGAAAATGGAACTACCAACATGTCGGGGGTAATAAATTCCGGTGCTGTAAAGCCATTTTCTGATATAGAAAAAGATCAAAATATTTTAAATAAAACAAAAAACAGAATTCTCAACGACAATAAGAAGTCTTCCTTTGACAGTTTAAAAGATGTATCAGTTTTAGAAAAACCTATTAAAATCAAAGTTGGACAACACAGTTTTGACAAGAATAATGTAGCCCAAAAGTCTTTATCAAGTCAAACCAAAAGCAATAAGAATATCATTGAAAGAAATTTAGCAGCTCAACAAGATAGGTCTGCAGGAAAATTCAGCGGCACATTTTCACGAAATGAAAAAACTTCCTCAACAGATTTGAATGATGTTGCCTTAAAAAAAGCATTGGAAAAGAAAATAACTGTTTCATTACTTATTTTGAAATCAGGCTTATACAGCAATCCATTGAAACAGGACTTTGATTCCCTAAACATTAAGAAGCCTCAAACAATAACATTGCCGGATAACAAAAAGAATAAAATATTAAATGTTTTATCAAAAAATATTCAAGCCGGATTACAATGGAATGTAAACCTTCCAATGAAAGGATATGATCAGTTTTTTACTGGAGCGAATAATAAGTCCAATCAGTTTTACGTCATATTCATTCCGGGAATATGGATTGAGAAAAAGCTGAATAACGAAAACGGGATTATGCTAAAACTTAATCCTTACACTCAGTATTTTGGCAATACCAAGGAAATTACCAGTTCTACGACATCTTCGTCTGATTCTATTGGAATTACTAAAATTACCAGTTCAACGAATCTTGTTAAAATCAGTGGAATAAGCGGCGGATTACAATATAGTCAAAGGATTTATGACAAGTTATCTATCGGAATTGGCGCGAATGTTTATTGGCAGAACAGGGCTTTATTAAATAATATAGTAAGTGATTCTGCTAAAACCACGATGCACGACTCACTTTATAGCGTGAAAGAAACATCAAATGACGGAAGATATCTGAATTTCAATTTTGTAACTGCCAATCTGGAAGTGTTTTATACCTGGCGTGGATTTCAGTTTGGCGGTGGAATTGCAATTCCTGTTACCAGTATGACAGGAATATCCGATAGAAAAATAAGGCCTGTAAGCGGACAATTGGTATTTAGATGGAGATTGAAGTAAGTTTTATATTAAAAGTTTATAGCGTTTTACAAAACAAAAATACCCATCAGAAATCTGACGGGTATTTTTATTTCATTTATAAAAATGAAAAATCTTAAACTATGCTTCTGCAACAACTTCTGCTTCAACAGCAGGAGCAGCGATAGGTTCGATGTGAACGAAAGATTTGTCCTGACGAGTTTTACGGAAAACTACGTGACCTGCAACCAAAGCAAACAAAGTATGGTCACGGCCAATACCTACATTTTTACCAGGATTGTGTTTTGTTCCACGCTGACGAACAAGAATGTTACCAGCTTTGGCCAGTTCACCTCCAAATAATTTTACTCCAAGACGTTTACTTTCCGATTCACGTCCGTTTCTCGAGCTACCTACACCTTTCTTATGTGCCATGATATCTTAACTTTAATGTTTTTCAATGATTTGTGAATAGACCATGCAGCTAAAAAGCCACACGACCAAAAGCTAATAGCTATTAAGCTACGATTTCGTCAATGCTGATCTTAGTCAGATACTGACGGTGACCGTTCTTAACTTTGTAACCTTTACGTCTTTTCTTTTTAAAGACGATTACTTTTTCACCTTTAAGGTGTTCAAGTACAGTTACTTTCACAGAAGCTCCCGCTACTGTTGGAAGACCTACCTGTACAATGCCTTCGTTATCAACGAGGAGGACTTTGTCAAACACAAGAGCAGCGTTCACGTCACCTTCAAGCCTATGCGTGAAGATTTCGCGACCCTTTTCAACTTTAAATTGCTGACCTGCGATTTCTACGATTGCGTACATGTTAATTAATTATTGGTATACTGGTTTCAAAATTCGAGGTGCAAAGATAGATAGATAACCACAGAATCACAATGGTTTACCTTGAATATTTCAGCTGATCACGAAATAATTAAGAATTTTAGTTACTCATCTCCCGGATGTTTTCATTTTTATGGGCACCCCGACTGCAAATAGATCTTTGTAAACCGAAGCATCGATATACTGGCCATCCATACTTTTAATTACACCCTGTAACTGAAAT
>Ga0247734_1002804_pt1 | contig 10925 bp, 9 predicted proteins | sample UWRJL103311B2_FD_180933 | JGI IMG/M metagenome (GOLD analysis project Ga0247734, IMG submission 180933) | Plant litter microbial communities from Arlington Agricultural Research Station in Wisconsin, United States - UWRJ-L103-311B-2 | ecosystem: Environmental > Terrestrial > Plant litter >... | reverse complement strand
GAACTGAATTAAAAAAAAACCCCCTTTTACGTCAACTTCTCTAGTGGGGAGGGGGCCGCGAGGAGATTCCTAGACTCTAATTAGTGTACGCCTGTCGCTAAAGATTCTTCATCCCAGTTGAATAGATCGTTAGCAAGGTTTGATTATGCTTTAACAGGCTGTGCATCTTCGAATTTTTTTTTGGACAGCTTTGACTTTCCTTTTACCCTATCCATTCATACTATATAGATTGGTTAGCACCAGCATTCCTCAACATCTCCGGATCCGGAATTTCACCTTTCGCGACCAACTCCTCTAATTGCGTCTTGTCGGGCCACTGATCATAACATTCCAAATACTCGTCCGACAAGAACGTCTCAATTACAGCCGGAACATCAACTCGGGAACGACACACGTTTTCATCCAACGTCCCCGTCCAGTAATCCATGCCTTTAGGAAAGTACCAGCATACTCCCAATCGATCAGCGCCATGACTTGTAATGTTTCTTTATCAATGATAATATTGCGGTCCGAGAGGTCACCATGTTGAAAGACGTAATCGGAATTGTCTTGTCGCAAGATCTTGAATTGACCTTTAATGCCCTTCCATAGGGGATCAACGTCGATGGCGAGCCATTGGGGAGGCATGACAAGGCCCTCAAGGCCCCTTTCGTAATACCTTATGTTTTCGAGCTGCGGCTGTACTATTTTTTCGATATAGTCAACTGCGTTCGAATAGGCTCGGTCTACACAGGTATGACATGGTGTCTCGGTGGTATGTTTCTCTTCCCCCTGTGGTAGGAAGCAGCTCTCTCTGTGTACGCCATTTAGCATGATACCATCGATGAGTTCTGTGACGAGGTATCGTGTGCCGTCCGGATGAGTTCCATGCTTGATGACTCGTGGCACAAGGATCTCTGTCTTCTGGCGAACTAGCTTGAGGGCATTTGCCTCGTTGGTGATACGCTCCGCAGCCCTGTTCGGTGTAATTAGTGGTGAGGCATTATCAGTAGAGATCTTCACGGTTGGTCCTGAGTACGGAACCGCAGTTAAACAGGCGATGAAAATCTTACCACGATCTTTGCCATTTAAATAGAGTGCCATCATCTCCTGGCAAGTATTGAGGAAGGCGTGAAGTTTTCGTGAAAGTCGTGCGGGTAAATTTGTATGTATTATCCATGGTTTCGTAACTCATGATTATTTCGTCCACAGTTGAAACACTTGTAGATGCGTTTTGGCTCGAGGGCAACAAGGTCTGGTCAGTGGCTGACATGTTGCTTGGGCGAAGTTGCTAGGTGGATGGAAGGAAAGGAGAAGTCGGATTGAAAGAGTGAATTTGGTCTCGCTTGCTTTTTCTCTGCTGTGATTTATTACTGTTGGACTGTTTCACAGCTTCCGGTGAGGTCGTGTTATTACGTAATTAAGAACGGCAACATCTCAACCCAGTTTATATACTCCCCAACGCTCAACACTAACACGAATTACTTTTAATTGCTTCTAATTGCTTTATCTGGGTATTAATTGTCATTCATCTCTAGTATCTTGCTCTCATTTAACTAAGCATAATCTTGTTTTATTTCTTCTCAGGCACTCGCTTATACTTTCAAAAGTGTTTCATGTACCCTTCGTACGCCCTTAACCTTTCCCTTGCCCTTTAATATATTCCAAATGGCCACCTGGAGATGAACGTTGGATGAGTTAGTTTCATTTTTGGTCTGATTTTGTATAAAATCAGGCCAGTGAGCTAGTATAGCCGTAAGACCGGTCGTTGTCTTCTTGTACAAAAGAGGAATAAAAATTGTCGATTATTTTCAAAACGTTCCTTTTCAACTTTTCATCTAAACAAAAGGAGTCTATTGATCTATGCCGCGCCAGTGACGATACCTAGTGCTGATTATACAGTCGTACTGAATTTGGGTTTGGGTGCATAATTATAGTCTTGTTCCTATTTATGAGGCAATACTGTTTGGTTGCAAAAATGAAGAGATCTTGGATAGGCTGCGTGGATCTCCCGTTAAAAGAAAAGGACATGGTTTCCGAAGCCATTACTCCTTTCAAACCCTCGCTTTGGCGGTTGAGGATTAATCTCTTGAGGATTAATCTCTTCCCCTGGTACCAATTGACCCCCTTTTTCATTAGCGAGTAAGCTCACGTGATAGCTTTATGAATTTGAGCTTTCTTTTATTAAATTAGACTAGGACTGTGGGAACATGATAATAGTCATAGAAATTGAAGAGTTTAATAGTTGCTAGCAAATTTCTGTTATGATTGAAGGCGTTGTACGCCGTTGCCTGGTAACTGCCTAAAGTTGCCTAGATGTTTAGCGGGGCACGAGATCACGAGATCACGAGACCATCTATTTATGAATCTCAGCCTTTAGTGCATGAATCAAAGTAGAGCTAAATTTTGAAGTTGAATACAAATACTTCTGTATTGCAAACGAAAATTCTTGAGTATTCTGTTTTTGAAAATTCGCTTCACTTCACAGAAAGTATTGACAGAAAGAACTCCGAAAAAATGACTGTCACAAAATCTGTCCCAAATCTTATTTTCGGCAGGCCATGCAACACATACAAAGTTGAAACCATCAAGAAGATATTAAATGCTCTTGGCCATCGAAAGGTGCCTGGAACACCCCAAACTCGAAAGCGGGAAGGTCTTCTCGAAAAGTTGCAGTCGGCAGAGAAAGACCTGACTGAAATCGAACGATGCTCAATCCAGTATCTTCTGAAGACCAATTCCGCCATCACTCAGAGTGGTTTTATAGAAGAGGTAAATAAGATGGTGAAGAGCAAGCCGGTACTAGAATGTCAGATTTGTGCTGAAGTGAAGCCATCGACGTGCTTTCATACCGGGAAGATCAGTCCATCATGCAATCACCTGTCACCGGTTTGCACAACTTGTTTGAAGGCATACATCAATCTTCAGCTTAAAAATAAGAATTGGCAAGCTATAAATTGTCTAGTGTGTTCTTCTACTCTTCCGACAGATACTGTGAGGCTATATACTACCACACAGGTCTTTGAGAGGAAAGTCATTTTTAATTCCTTCCAGGCAGCTTGACTAATATCCAATTCAGATTTAGAGAGTTTATGGTATCCAACCAACTTCGTGGCATGCAAGATTTTAGATGGTGTCAAAATCCAACGTGTGGATCCGGGCAAGTCCACTCTAAAGAGTCGAGGGAGAAGAATGGCAGAACAACATGCTACAAATGTGGCGAATTTGGTTGCTTCAGATGCAGTTCTCTTTGGCATGAAGGGAAAAGATGTGATAAGGCTCGGGAAGATGAAATGCAGTCTCTACAACCAGATGAACGGACTGAACTGGTAATTGATACTACGACGAATACCTGTCCCAAGTGCAATGCAAAAATACAGAGAGCCGGTGGCTGCAAACATATGACTTGTAAGCAGGAGTATCTTGACTGAGAATACATCAAAGGCAACTAATTCTGAGTTAGGTCGCTGTGGGCATCTTTTCAATTGGACTGCGCCAAAATTAAACCTTCCAGCTCTCTCATCTGTGATTGTGGACAATCATGCTGGATTACCTGAGACCACGCAACCAGTGGTACTAACAAGTTATCATTTCCACCCAATAACCAACCAAGACGACCGCAAACTTTCAGATGTTATGCCAATGCAGTTCCAAATCAACACATAAAGCTTAGGGCAAGCTTAATGTGTGTGATGATACTGTTCAACATGAAATAGATCGAGTTTTATCAATCCGTGTTTTTTTCGGCGGCTAAATTGCATGGCTTTGTAAAGTTAATCGTTTGTGTCCTGCTTTTGCCTTTTTTATACCAATGTGTTGTTTATTAGGAAGGAGGTCAAATCTTATGACTCACAAATAGCACGTCATAATCATTATAAACTTAAATTGATTCTGGTTCCATAAGACTTTCACCTCTGCAACTACTGTTTTGACGTCTCGTCCAAGTTCATCTAATTGCATTATCCGCCATCCTAAACTTATTTTCTCATAAGTTGATAATTGAACTTAAAATACGCATAATCAACCCAGAAGACAACTCTATAGTTAGATTGATACAATGTACATTTCATGCATCTGTATGTTGGTGTTGTTCTATAAATACAAATAGGTATTTGACCTCTTGGAACTTCGAAGGATTTACCCAGACTTGTCATATGACTATTGTCATTTTTCCATCTCGTTTATGCTGCACACCAAGTAATCTAAATTGAACAGTTCTTGCAAAAATCAAAACATATTAATCGACTCTCCTCTGATAGGATATCGGATATGTTGCTGTAGTAGAATATGGTGCCCATGGAACCCCGCAGTGTTACACAAGTATAAATTCACAGCATATATTGCTTAAGCTCCCGGAGATATCTCTGAAAATATCAGCTCTTGAGTATCAGTTGTCATACGATTGCGATAGTCCGTTCACATACACAAAACTCGATAGCAGGAAAAATGCCTAAACCCACTCACTACCTGCTCAACATTTCACTTCTTGCTATGTTCCACCCTGTCATTTCGGGTTCCGACTACGTCTACCCAAATATAACAGTAACCTCCTTCTGCCCCGCACCTATGACCCTTCACTTCCCAACCCCATTCGCCTTGACCCCGATCCAACCCGTCATACTTTCATCCTCGCCACCTTACAATGCCACTTACTTCGACTACCTTACGTTAGAGCCTTCCGACGGAACCGTGTCTATCCAGATCAGTGCAAGCGTAGTGTCCGAACCAAGTACCGACCGATTAGAGGTCGTTTATTCACTTGCCTGGGGAATGTTCTACTATTATGTCAAAAAGTTGGGTAGTGGTTTTCAGGACGGGAAAATATGGTTAGGTACGACGGACCCGGGGTGTCCAAGTGTGGTTGTGGATGAAAAAGGAGAGCAAGTTTGGATGGGCAAAACTGGAGGTGGAGGGGCGGATTGTAAAACGAGGCCGGTTAGCTTGCTGTTAGAAATTTGTGTTTAGCTATCCCATATCTGGGCTTGTCTGGGCAGTGAACATGCAGTAATAGGAAGGTTGGACTGTGAAGTGTAAATTTTATAATTCCACCAGTCATGTATGAGTAATTCAACTCCGAAGTCGATATCTTTGACTAGCATACATAAACTGAAAACATGACACTGGGTTTTTTTGTTACCCTTAACGATTACATATTCGAACATCCTTTGCCGTAATGTACAGAGAATATTGCCATGACGTCCACTTAGATTCAAGGTATAATGTTATCTCGTTGAATGCATGATATAAGTCCTATGCAGCATAATATGTTGGGAATGACAAATAAGATAGGATAGCAATAATATTTCAGACAAAATTCTGCTGGTGCACTTAAATGAAACACTTCGTATTGAAATTATAGAGATTCTTTCAGGTTCACTCTCTCTCAATGCTTATTTTTAGGCTTGAGTAGTTGGTCTACAAGTGTCTTCACCCTAAATGATGCTCAATGATCAACTGATAGCACTTCCCTCCAAATCTGAACGGTGGAGCGTTGCACAGCCATATAGAGACATGTTTCTTACTTGCTAACGGAACGTAATTGATGCGTACGAGCCACATTGAGAGAGAGCATAGTCGATTGCCTATGATGAGGCATTCTGAATACCTACAAGTGGCAGAGATGCTGAATTTAATCTCTGGAAGCGGGTATAGACGGCGCTGCTGAGAGGTTATCAAATGACGTTAGAATAAAATGGTTAGGTGTGCTCAAGTTTCTATTTTCAAAGTATAGGTTGCCGACTATGTAACTAATCATTAACCTTCTTTCAAAGAAAATGGGAAGAAAGATTGAAGATCATTTCACCTAAATGGGTCGCTTGCTTCTAGGATAGAGAATTGCGGGGTGACAGATGGGGCAGAGACACTTGAAGCTGACACCAGTCTAATACAAGAATCAAACTACGCAATTTTCATAAGCAATGACATTTTCTTTATGTTGAGTGGAGAAGTCTGTAAACTATATCTAGTAGCTAGTCCCTGTTCGAGTATATGTTTACGAGCGGAAATTTTGAACTCATGTCTAAGCCCTATGGTCACGTGCCTGTTTTGAACAGCCTCAAAGGGGGCTTAGATTTACATCCTTCCAGCTCTACACAAGAGCAATCTCAAGACCTTCAACACCCTACAAGAAAGTATTCAATGCACAAATTATAGAATCAATAGTAATTCGATACTATAAAGCCACCTTGATCGAAAATCCCCGAGCTACAGCACGAAATTAGGCTACAATATATTACGTTTCGTCCTTTATCCAGTAAAATCTGGAATCACTATATCCTGGCTACCAAACTCTTCAGATGTCTCCATTAGATCATATAAGAACGCCTCCTACCGCAATAAAGCACTTGGTACGTTCTGCTGATGGAACGGAAATCAATGTCTGGGAGGTTGGTTGTGGAAGCGCAAACACCTCCATATCAAAGCGTCCAGCCGTCATTCTTGTCCATGGTGGGGGATTTGTGACAGGTGGATTGAGGGGACCATTCAATGCCGCTTCATTCTGGCCAAAGCAGCTACCACAATACTGGTTGCAAGAGAGCGGCATCGTTTGTCTCTACGTCGAATATCGGCTGGCGTACGACATCAAGAAACCAATCTTTTGCGACACGCATCCATTCCCCAAACCTTATGAAGATGTATATTCTACTCTTCTATGGGCAAACCAGAATGCAGGCAAGCTTGGAATCGACGATGCTAATATCTCGGTCATGGGATTCAGTGCTGGAGGATGTCTCGCCTTGACAGCTGCTGTGAAGGCGAAGGACGAGAAACTAAATCCACCACTAGCCAAGCTAGTACTGGTATATCCAATGCTGGATGCTGACACAGACTGGAAGAACCAAGATTCTCATTCAGAATCATTAACCGAGAAGGTCGACAAGAAGACTATGAGATTCGGTTGGGACCAGTATCTCAAGGGTTGGGAGGCATCCGAGGAGAAGAAATATGCCAAGCCGCTTTTGATGAACTTGGCAGGACTCCCCACTACCTATCTCGATGTTGGGACAAAAGATTACTTTTATGAGGAAGTAACCAAGTTTAAGGTGCTTCTTGAGCGAGCTGGCATCAACACTGTGTACCATGAGTGGGATAGTATGCGGCACGCATTTGAGCAGCAGAAAGAGCAGTCGGCCGAGCACGCGGAAGTGGTGCGAGAAGCACAAACGAGAAGGCTGACATTCATCATGGGTGCCAAGCCGCAGGAGTGAGACGCCGAGAGACTTTTGGATGAGATGTCTGATTGATCTGGTAAGGCTACTTCCAGGTGCAATTTCTATAGGTGTTGTCCCCTGGGCAGTACATAAATAGACCCTGTAGGAGAATCTTGAGAAGCATACTAGGAGGTTTTTTACAGCCAGCTCACAACAAATGAAGAACTTTCCCTGGCGAGATAAAAATTGAAGTTTACACGCTGAAGTAAGCAAATGATATGAGATATCGTGAGATCATAAGTAGTGTACAATGTATCACCCACACGAGTCTTCCAGATTGATGCCAGTCTTACGATGCGATAACTTTAAAATCATAGATATCTGAATAGCTAAATCATTTGTCTCATGGTCGTGATAGTTAGGGCTCCTGATATATTGATACGAAAAAGGTACATGCTATTGGCATGATGCAAGCCATAATGGAACTTTGATCCACCGTACTCAATACAACATCTCAACAACCCCAAACCTCCAAGGTGCTGATTTCCATCTCCACAAGCCCCTCTTTCCCAGTCCCAGAGGCACATATACCTTCAAATTGCGCACCGCGAGAGTTCTTCTTGCCATGTTCGAAAATCGCTTTATCTAAACTCGAGTTGACGATGAGACCAGTCGTGCCCATTTCTGTTCCTAGAGTAATGTCGCTAACTTCCCGACCGATACCAATTCCATTAGACTGTAAGATAGGCAGATAATCGTGATCCCCTTCGCGAGTAGTATAGACTTGTTGTACAGGAGCAAGCTGAAATAGGATGGTCTTCCAGAGCCGTTGTGTCTCGCTAGAATCTTCTATTTGTTCCTTTACCCATGATCCGTCGATGAGCGCACCAACTACCACATACTGTTTAGAGGAACGATCAGCCATGTTGGTTTGATATCCTGATATAAGAAGTATCGTTGGGTTACTGTAGGCTTTCATCGTGGATTGAAGGGTATTGAAGGACAGAGGGAATGATCTGCTATGACACTGCAGAAGACGAAGATTCTTCCAATTGATATCGTTGGAACGCTGTGGGAAGAAAGTGTGCAGCTGGGCCAGTAAAGAATATGTGAGTATACTGGAGTGATTCGTAGGGTAATTAAGAAGCGACTTGTGAGGAGGGCTGTTGTCTCTGCCGGGATCCAATAGAAAGAGTTTTGCTATGTGATGGAGACCGCCTAAGAATAAAGCTGGCTGTATGCAACGTGAGTAATTTGTTCGGAATTGTTATTTAGCGAACTTACCAGGTTTTGCTTAATGACCCCATCAAATGTCTCCCAGTCTACGTCTTCACCCTCAGAAAAGCTATTCATAATCCATTCTGCAGATGTGCTTAATCTCTCCATTTGCTCGGAAAAGTAAGGATTATAATGGCCAAGATCTTCTAGTTGAACTAAGAGTAGAAGTTTGACCAATCCGAAGAGTCTCGAATATGGAATCCGCAATTCGTAAAGAAAATACTGCTGCTTTGGAAGACTTTTGCTGACACTGCGAAAGCTGCAGAGCATAGGAGAGCCTGCCATTGGATCCGGATCTTCGGGGAATGTTGCACTTAAAACATCCACAATATCAACCCCTCGTTCGTCTTCCTCGTCGGCGAAGTCTAGCTCCAGATATGTGTCATCGAAGCCTTCGTCAGAAACATATCCCTTAAAATAAGTGATGGTCATTTTGGCATTGCTTGCCTCTTTCAGTTGCTGTGTGCCGGGACCTTTGATTGCTAAAGCTCTGAAGTCAAGTCTTCGTCGATCTTGCTGAGTACGATGTCGGCCGGAGATGAAAGCACCGCGGTGCTGGCCTAGGTTACCACCTACGGTTCCAAAACTGCCCATAAAAGACTCATGAGTATTAAAGGTGTCGTGGGGATAGTATGGTTGTTTATCCCACATGAAAGCTATGGCTCGGAGAAATTCGTCAAAGGGCAATCCATCTTGAACCTCAGGTGGAAAAGGGAAGTTTCCATAAACCGATGCACTTGCGTAAATAGCTGAAATTCCCTCTTGTATGAAATCTTCAAAACCACCAAGATGAGGTGAAAAGAAGGAAGTGAACATAGACTTTGATACAACTAAGAAGCAAGTTTAACACTGCTTAGACCAGCTCAGAAGGGAATTAATTTACCTTCATCTTCCCGGACCGAACGAGGAGAGATACATTTTTCAAAGTTCTTCTTGATATTTTCAAGTTGTTCTGTTTGATCATGGAAGAGCGTATTGCGTATCTGGGCGGTGAATCTTTCAAGAACAGTAGCTATGACAGATTCAAAATTAGTGAGTTTCAAGGAGATATCCTAGCCATACAGTACCCCTAGTCATTAGTCCTTGATCTTTCAATTGTTCAACAAACTCTCGATCGGATACCTGTTCGGCACTTTCTTCAAAGCTGCTGAACTTTGAGCCAGCAAGTATTGGGGGTTGGTCGTCATCCATAACCGGTATTGAGTTATCTTTGGTCCAGCTTATTAGTTAGTGAGTATAGAAGTGCGTTCTTGATTGATGGCCGGTCGCTATTTTGTAAACCATAAGCAGCAAGTGGGGCTTGCTGTAGTGATCTATATATATACACACCAAGGAGCCCCACATTCAGACGCCGAAGCCACGTGACACTGATCAGCTCAGATTAAGCTTAACCTTGTATACTTTATTTTAAAGTGCTTAGTTGTGATATGACTTTCACATGTTGAGTTTTAGACAAATGAGTATGAAAGAAACTCGCTAACTAAAATTATTTCGGTTGCCAAAACTTTTAGCTTAGCTCTACCTTCTTTTATCAAGAGTATCGTGCAAATAGACGCCGCTGTAGAATTTATGTATGCTTTGATGGCTGGCTGTTCGTTTAAACCGAGGTCGCGTGCCTGAGCCCTTGATTCGACATACCAGTAAAGAATACTATGATGCTGTAAGACGGTGATTGGTTGTTCCGGTTAGCTCGTCAGCTCCCCGCCACACCAAGAGTGCGCCGCCTCGGGGGGATTCGCGGGGGGATTCATTAGTGCCATGCGCCGCTCGTAAGATCCTGTAGCACCATGTTTATGCTTATACCGGAGACCAATAAGATGAGGTGCGACTAGAGCATCGTGAAACAGCACTGTATACTTCGTAACCCCACTGCGACTAACTCTAGGATTCAAGTCGAGCACAGGAATGAGGCTCAATGAGGCGATGCGAATTCTAGAAATAATCGCCGACATCAGTGCGTAGGAGAATTGTGGGGTTTTCAGGCTTAGGTATTCTTCTTTTAGTAACAAAAAAAGAGATAGGATTCTTAGAAGCCTTGGGCAAGATGCTTCCTCCAAGGAAAGTTAGGTAAGGGAACATAGGAAGCAGATGAACGCCTTGTTCGTCTGATTTTCTCACAGGCAAAGGATGGCCAAGATAGATCCTACGATCAGGTATTTGATAATTTTATTTTGGGAGTCGAAAAACTAAGATTCACATAAGCCAACAACTAATATATAAAGAAGTGAGTTTCAACCATGGAAAGAAACAACTATCCATTCACCAGCATCTTCAATATCCCAATAACCCTCGACTCAAACCTCAACACAATATCATTTCAAGATGAAGTATGTGACACACTTGGATACTAGAAGCGTCCAACCAAGTGCCTTGTCGGTTTACTGACATTCTTCAGGTTCTCAAACATCACTGCTCTTCTCTCATTGTTCCTAGCAACGACAACCCTCGCTGCTCCTACAGGAACCACCGGAAATGAGAATCTTGCCCTTGAAGTCCGAGCTAAACCTTCCAGTGGCA
>Ga0247734_1002803_pt1 | contig 10930 bp, 13 predicted proteins | sample UWRJL103311B2_FD_180933 | JGI IMG/M metagenome (GOLD analysis project Ga0247734, IMG submission 180933) | Plant litter microbial communities from Arlington Agricultural Research Station in Wisconsin, United States - UWRJ-L103-311B-2 | ecosystem: Environmental > Terrestrial > Plant litter >... | reverse complement strand
AGGGTTCTAGGTGAGAAACGGTGAGATTATGTTGGCCAGGATGCTTCGTGCTGGGTAAGAACTCATTGAATTGTGTAAATCCAAAGGCAGTTAGGATAGACATGATATTGGTATCATGACTAAAGTCAAAATATAGACTTTGGTTGAGAGGAAATGTGTCCGTGTTGTTATCCAGGGTTGTGTTGATTTGTGATCCGGAGTATCCTAAGGTATGATTCTCTAAACGAGCGACAATCTCCTGAACATAGCCAATGCCCACTGCTCGACCTGTAGGACTTTGGAAGCCCGAACATCCCGCGAAGTACAGATCTTGGGCGTATTCAAAGCCAACAAACTCATCATAAGTAAAGAGATTACAGAATGCACTATAGCCGTAGGCGACCTATGATTTTGTTAGCTGAGAGTCATGATAGAAAAAAGGGGCACGCACTGTTTCGTAAGGACACATGGTCTGAGCTGCATAGGTATCTTCAACTGTCCAGTCAAATCCTTTTATCATAGACTTGAATCGATCAGTTGCATCCTTTAAATATATGTTTACCCACTCGTCTGTGGCGTTTCTTCCTCCCATGTTTCTGAAATTGTTTGCGTTCTTGCAGTTGTCATAGCCTGCAAGAGAATTATTATAACCTTGTCCTTCAATAATGACTTCGATAGTTGCATTGTTAGTCCACTCGAGACCAAAGAATCCTGCCATGAAATATTCCGCACTCTGCCCAAATATTAGAACGTTATTAACCACGACGGAACTTCAAGAAGAAACTGACCTTCAGCATCCGATCTTGAGTTGTTGTGCGAACAATAATCTTACTATGTGGGTTATATAGCTGTGCATATTGATAATAATGTAATACACCACTTTCAAAAAGTTCTTGCCGGCCACGGGGGACAAGAATCTCGGCTCCAAGTTCATATTTCCAGTCATTTAAAAAAGAGAGAAGACCAGTTGCGGTAAATTTGCCGGCATTTTTCGCTACCTTGTTGCCGAGATTTTGTACATTGCTTCCAGTTGTTGGATATCTAGAGCCATGTCGTGACAACATCTGTATAGGGGGGTCAGTAAGGCTCTCAATCGAGGCGAAAATAACCTGCCTGAACTTGAGATATATTGGCCCCTGGAGGTAAGGGGTACTCTGCCACTCTGTAGAATAATATTATTAGCATGTTGGACAAGCAACCATGGTATATGAAAGCAACCAAGAACTCAAGTTGATCATGTGACCAGACGTAAACATAGAAATAGCACCTACCCAAATCCTGAAGGGTTTGAAAAATAAGGCGACAAGTGTCCCATAAGGTGAAATATACTCTCATTCTGGCTCTGGCCGATGATAGGCACGGCCGTCTCAAGCGGGTTGTTTGGCACAAAAGTTGCCGTTGGAGCAAACGACACCGGGTTTGTTTGGGCGAGAAAAGGCGCTCTACCCGTGGCCGTGGGCCCTGCCCATAACTCTGGAGATGTTTGGAAGTACTGCGGTATCGTGGTGCTTGAATGCGAACAATTCAAAGCCCCTGGCAGCATCACTCTCGACAAAGTCATGAGCATGATGCGGTTGGCGAGTATGGAGTAGCTGCCCCATAGTACTGTCCCGGTGAACACGATAATTGCTGCTTTCATCAATATCTGCCAGCTTTTGGACCCGTGGGCCTTGGTGGGAGTTTCAAAGGTTGCATCTTGAGATGGCCCTAGGCTTTTGTACTGTCCTCGCTCCGACGAGGTGGCCATGGTTTTGTTATCTCCCTATCTGCTCCCGGATCCCCCTGAGATGATAACAACACTGATCAGGCACAAAAAGAATGACCTGTGTCCTGTTGGAAGGGGTATGTAGGAGCTAATGATGATGTTTATGTTAAGAGATTAGAGTAGGATGCCAAGAATAATTATTATGATCGATGATTGGCCATCGTCAACGTAGCAATGCCAAGGGTTTTCATGCAAATAGAGCACTGCTCCAGCAAAAGCAGTATTGACCAACAACTAGATCGCTATTCTAAACTCCATCTGATATAGTAAACGGTCTAATACTATTTAGTCTTATACCTTAAAGCTTTTATTTAAATGATGCCAATGCAGTCGAGCAGTAGAAGCTGCCATTTTAATCATCATGATAGGTGCCACATTCCAATTACAACAGTGCAGATTTCACAAAGATACTGAAGCATATTATCTTTTTTCCCTACCAAGAACATGCGATGCGAAAGCATTTGATTAGACCCCGAAAACAAGAGGAGGAATCCAACCTTTTTTTGCGCTGAAAGAGCATAATGACGTGTGAACCTTAGTACACTCAACTCAACGGTAGTGTTGCACACCGTCATAACTTCTTAAGAAAAATTACCGTCTCATTTCTTTTTCGAAAACATAATCTTTAACTAGAGGAGAGCGAGCGATCATTCCGGTAGATTCTTCTCGGTAGAGTCCCTTGTTCAGGGGCGACTCTGTAAGCGAGTGACATCCTTGGTGCATCTGATTGGCTGCAGAGCATCTGAGCTTTTTAAGTCTTGGCGGTAGTCAGTCTCAATTCATCGTATATAATAGGTAAAGTCTTGTACTTGACCACGCAATTGTATTCAAAAAGTACTAACATCACGTATCATGTCGGACTGTTAACGAGTCTTCAAAATACATCAAATATCAACAATCGACGAAATCAACAAATTGCTTCAGGAGTTTTGAAGAAAAAGAGAGAAAATAACTCGCCCCGCCCATCACCATGGCAAACCTCGACACCTCCAAAGAAACCAAAGGGTCGTCCTCCCCTCCCCACAGCTCTCCCGAATTAGATCTCGAAACCCAAGTATCCCGCCAGCCCTCGAACGCATCCAAAGTACCTGCGTTCAAAGGGCTCGGCTGGCTCGACCGCTTCCTGGCATTATGGATCTTCCTTTCCATGGCCATCGGAATCTTGCTAGGGAACTTTGTGCCTAACACCGGGCCGGCGCTGCAGAAAGGGAAATTCGTCGGCGTTTCTGTCCCCATTGGTAAGTTCGAGATATTTTCTTTCTTCTCCCTCTCATCTCACTCTCTCCCTATCTCTTTCGCCCGCGTGCGAGGGGAGTACAAGGAGACTTTCGCTGATGGTTTTTGGTGGGTGTAGCTGTTGGACTTCTGATCATGATGTACCCGATTTTATGTAAAGTCAGATATGAAACACTGCACCAGATCTTCATGAAACGTGATATCTGGATCCAAGTTGGATTTAGCATTGTGGTTAATTGGGTTGTGGCACCGCTTCTTATGGTACTATTCGAGCCGTCCCCCGAAATCCCGAGCATTATTTGCTGATATAAGAACAGTTAGCACTATCTTGGGCATTTCTGCCAGACAAGCCCGAACTACGTGAAGGTCTTATTCTCGTTGGGATAGCTAGATGTATTGCAATGGTAAGTACATCATTGGCTTCTATATTAAGCGCTTGTCTTGACATGACTACTTATAGGTTCTCATCTGGACGGGGCTAGCAGGAGGCGACAGTGAATACTGCGCCATCCTTGTAGCCATCAACTCTATGCTGCAAATGGTCCTGTTTGCTCCGCTAGCACTGCTCTTCATCAGAGTCATCAGCCGATCCGACAGCACTCTCGACATCCAATACTCTACCGTGGCGAAAAGCGTGGCCGTCTTCCTCGGCATACCGCTTGCAGCCGCAATTCTCACGCGCTTCTCGCTCCGCAAGCTCTTCGGTACTCGATGGTACGATCAGGTGTTCTTGAAGTGGGCGGCGCCGTGGTCTCTCATCGGCCTCCTCTTCACAATCCTCGTGCTCTTTGCATCACAGGGCCGGCAAGTCGTTCACCAGATCGTCTCGGTCGTGCGTGTTGCAGCTCCTCTCGTGGTTTACTTTGCTGTCATCTTCTTCCTCACCCTGCTGGTTTGTCAGAAACTGGGATTCGGTTATGGAATCTCGGCGACGCAGAGCTTCACGGCAGCTAGTAATAACTTTGAGCTGGCTATCGCGGTGGCAGTGGCAACCTATGGAGCGGACTCTGACCAGGCTTTGGCTGCCACAGTCGGGCCGCTGATTGAAGTTCCGGTCCTACTTGGACTGGTGTACGTTGTGAAGTGGATAGGAGAAAGAAGGGGATGGAAAGAATAAGAATAATGGAGAGCTTTGAACTGATTCTCATTTTTTTTCCAAATGTCCCTCAACTGGATTCTCTGTGACACAAAAAGAACATGCGAATGGGAAATTTCTGAATTTGTAAAAATGATACGGTTCTTTCAATGCATGCTGCTGCTTTACCTGTTGTTGTCACGAAAGCGACTGACTGGAAGCATTTTGTCTTATTGATGTGTTGTACAATATCACATCCCTGAAAACAATATGGAGGTGGAGCCCGTCTATATTGTGTTCTTATAAGCCAGTTGGCAGTGGGAATCCTCTTTGACCCTATTATAATGCAAAGCAGCTTGCCTTCTTTCGCCGGAGTGACCTCCGGCACAGACTACCATCGATATGGGAAACATAATTCATGGTCCTCTTCCCGTCCAGATCAAGATGAGGGGAACCATCCCGGCAGTCACCAACAGCATGGTACTGGATCGCACTAGGAGTTCATCATGACTTTCCGCCAGTCGCATGATCAGTCTGCTCGTCTGCTACTTCCTTAGGCAGTTCGGGGCTCTTCTTGCCTCCGTTATCGATCTTGGACCGCTCCGACTCCTCAAAGCTTGCTAGGAGATCATCAATCTTCTTCTCCAGGTTGCTTAAGTTGGACTCCAAAACATCGGCAGTCTTCTCGCCTCTGTGAATGTATTCGTCAGTGCCATGAAGCAAATACCCATGTTGTGATGGCATGCACAAGGGAATGCAGAAGGGAAGTGGAGTTTCTGATCGTGCAACTATGCTAAGATCGAATCTACCAAGTGGTGATGCAGAAAGCTGTTGCACATCTAGCTATGACAGCGACGGGTGCGTAGAAAATATGCGATGCAAATGTGACCGGAGGACAGAAATGGCATGTTTTTCTGGTTCTAGCCACTTACTTTCGCAAATCGGCCATGATCTAGGCCATAGGTTGTCAGTAAACGTAGTTCTCCAAGCTAAGAAAAGCAACCTTGCAGGGAACCAAGAAGGGAATATCCCGTGCTCCATGCAGGAGGCATGGCAGAGGCAACCTGAAAGAAACCAGCAAGACAAACATGGGATTCGAAATGCACAGCAGTTACTGTAGAGTAGTGTAGAGAAAACTTGAGTGTTTCGAGTTGATCTTATGTGACCCCACTGACTAACCATGCACCAGCGAAGGTGTTGTTTGGGTCGGGGGTGATGGGGTGATGGACTGCGTGGCCTTTTCATCCCCACATGCCTGAAGCCTGAAGGAGAGGAGCCAGAAATGCATTACACGTTACCAAACACGTGGAATTAAGCCTTAATGAAATGAAGGAAGCCCGTACCTGAGTCAAGTTCAGCTCCTCGCCTTGGGCACGATCGCCATCGTTGTTCTTTGGTCCCGCTGAGGACATCGTGGTCTTGATTCTGATCCTGATCCTGGTGTGCTTCGGGTTTGGGAGGATTGAAGAGCAATTTTGAAATTTGATATGGTGGTATAGTCTGGAATGGTACAATCAATACGGAGCGCAAAATAAGCTTATCTTGACAGCACGGGACCGGTACGGCTTTCTCCGCGTACGAAACAGCAGCGTTTTGCTTGTGTGATCAGGGGTGGTTGGATGGTTGGATGGTTATAGTTATTGTATGGGTTTATTCCGATGTGTGTGATGTGCTGGTTCAGCGATATATAATAATGTGATATTAAGAACGGCTCAAGGTTCGGCAATAATCATAGGTGGGATTGAAATCCGACAATAGAAAGAAAGAAAGAAAGGAAGAAAAAAGGACCTCTGGATCCAATGCCAGAGCCCACGGAACAATAATCACCTGTTCTAGAAGCATGTTCGTATCTCTCATCAACAAGGGCGAATCATTATGCGGGTATATGGTTCTAAACAAGTACGAAGGTACGAAAATATCACATCGACGGTGGGTCTAGCGAGGCTTCCTAGCTAGTAGTGTTCTTGTTCTTGTTTTCGATACTGTTTTCGATAAAGTCATTATTGTGGTGCGATTACTGCACGGTAACAGTACCACCACTGTCTCAAGTTCCCATTGACATAGATGAAAGGCAAGATTTGGCTGTGCTCCACCTGCTTTTCCCGGTTCCCCCTTTTCCAAAGGAACAGGAACCTGACGTTTCCCCCTTCTCGCCGGTCTTTTCCCAGGCAGGCAGATTTGTGCCGATATGGAGTGAGTGCTCTGTAAACAATCTCGGTGCAATCCTGACTGACCACCAGATCGTGCCGTGCTTTGGGGGAAACAGGGAGTCGGAAAGCCTTCAGATGGCCAAGCAAGGCCGGCGAGATAATGTACAGTACTCCAATCAGTAGTATTGTCGAGAGAGCCCGACCCCGAAGGTTAAGTGGAAAGATATCCGACATTAATTGCTATGGCTTTCGCATTACTCGTTCAATTTCCCCATGCGGCAAGTGCACGAACTTCAGGTAAATGCAACTCTCTCCACAGGCCACAGCCCACAGGCCACATGGAAGAAGTTGGCATCAGTAGTGAAGGCGTGGTATCCTTGTCATCTTGGAGCAGTACAGTAGAGTAAGTATCGATCGACCATGCCATATGCCATGCCCCCTGCCTGATCCATTCTACTACTTTTACTGACCGTGGGTGAGATTTCTATTTCAGCCTACTACTATTTATTACAATACTGCTACTATTGCTACTACTGCTACTACTACTGCTAATACTACTACTATTACAATACTGCTACTATTGCTACTATTACTACTACTACTACTACTACCTAAGTAACCAACCTAACCTAAGCTCGCCTAATTTACGTACTTTCGTACCAGTACGTCCGTGCAACTTTTTGTTTCTTCGGCAGAAAACCCCCTGGTACTACTGTACCAGAGTACAGTGTACCAGAAAGAACAGAAGCCAAAGACCGGAACCATCTCGATCACCACCAACAGCCGCAGCCGCAGCCGCAACCGCAACAGGCGTGTGAATAATACGCTCCGTGGAGATACAATACAATACATACATAGGAACAAAGATACGTCGGGTAGGGGTAAACAAGTCCCCGTAGACGTTGACACTTGCCACTTGACAGTAAGAGTAAGAGTAAGAGTAAGAGTAAGTACTCTGGTAGCCCATCCGTTTTTCCCTCCCGGGCACACCGCTCCCGCAAATAGCTAGCATGCATAGTACGGTAGAATGAATAGGTAAAGTAAGGACGGCGAATACCGAGGACTGTTGATTATGCCATTGATGATTTGTATGTCATTGATCTCCATGTATATGTACTGTACAGGATATGTTGTGTGGTTTGCTCTGTACGTACAGTACAATAATACTGTACATAGATAGGTCACAGCACACCACAGCAACACTGACTGACTGACTGACTGACTGTTTGATTGATTGATTGATTGATTGGATTGGATTAAATTGATTGGGCAGGGATGGCCCGAATAGGAGCTGGCAAGACCCCGTTTGGAACCAACATTCTGGCCGCCCTGATCCCGTAGTCCTGTCCTGTACTAGTGATGATGGGGATGATTGATGGATGAACAAGAAATGATGGAACTGATGGCCCGGCCAAGGATTATCATGGGCTGGAGCAAGAACACAGCATCGTGGTTTTGCCTGGTGCATCGGGCTTTTCTTCAATAGCCACACACAAACATGCCCGTGGGCTTGAATGCCCTGGGCAAAGAAGGGGTGTTTTGGAAACGTGTTTTGCTGCTTTTCTTCCCATACCAACAAGCTAGCTAGTCAGGTCAAACTCACCACATCACCTTTCCCCCCGGTAGTTGAATCATCGAATATAGGCACGTGGTCCAGGAAATAGTCAAGTAGTAGTAGCAGTTGAGGAAATAAGTCATGTAGTCGAGTAGTCGAGTAAATAAAGTCAAGTAGCAGTTGTGTAGTTGTGCAATTGTGTAAGTAGTCAAAATAAAAGAGGTGGTGTGGTGGTGGTCCGCGCCGGGTAGCTTCGTCATCGAAGCCATCATCGACTGCCAGATCAATCAACCTACGATCAATCAACCCAACCGCCCCAGATCAAACGAACGTCCTTGGAAAACGAAGCGAAAGCAAGTGGACGACAGGACCATCGCATCCATCCAGTATTCAGGCCAGGATGGATGGATGATAGCAACAACAAGCATCATCCATCCAACCGCACGCCCGCCCGCTCCAAGTCAGCCTTCAAGTCGTGTCGTTCTCCTCTTAGTCAGCATGGCATGGCATTCCGTCCACCACATCCAATCCATCCAACCCAAGTTCGTCATGCACTATGATAGCATAGCCGGACGGAGTACAACGTGAGGTGTGCTGCTCTCGACGAAAAAGATTCGACCAAAGATCGATCCCCTTTTGCCTTTCCCATGCCGCAAACATGGGCTTATGGGATGTGTATTCTCACCGGAGGCGTGCAATTGCCCGTGTTGGTGGTGTTGGTGGTGGATTGGGGCTGGGTGTGTACGACGTCAGCATTCCGATGTCAGCGAAAACTTAAAACATTGGCGTACGTTTTATAAAGTAGTACTGGGACAAGGAGAGTCGTCACCACGGTGATGCCCGTCTTCCGTCACTTTTGTGGTGCACATTCCACAAAAGCGCTCACTGGTCTTCGACGGAGTACGCTCTTCCTTCTTCACAGGACCGTTTGGTCCACCGGCCGAGTTGCTGCAGCCAGAAAGTAAGTAGTTCTGAAAGGTCCTTTTCCTCTTCAAGTAGTACCAGGAAGCTGGCGCTGGCTCCAATAATAATGATTGTATATAGAAGATACTGTAAGTAGTACATTCATTACAACGGAGACTGGCGTCCTCTCTTTGCGCGCGCCCCCTTCCCCCATGCATGCAAGATAAGATCACCCTCGCATTCGATTGCACAACTTCAGGGTCGTATCTTGGGGTTTAAGGATGAGTAAGTCCTGACTTATGGCGGTCCCACAGACGCTATAGTGGGGGGGCAAAAAGCCGTTTGATTCTGGCTGCCGGGTCATTGGCCACTGTTGCGTACATCCTGTGCTTATTACGATCTATATACAGGTATAGGAGCTATCTTAAGAAGCTGAATCTTGCAGGACGGACAACCCTGGGACCGGGAGTAAGGGTCGCCAATACCTAAAAGCACCACCAGGACACTTCAATAATAGCAGTGGGAAAGGCGGAATGGGGTCTCGGGCCATCGCTGCGTAGTGAATAAGAAGGGACTGACTGGTAAAGAGTGCCGTGCGGCATCTTTTTACGCTTGAGCAGGAACGTTGGATCTCTGCATTATTGCTACATTTCTTGTGAGAGTTTGTACTGTACGTACAGTCCAGTCCAGGAGTCTGCAGCTGCTGCTTTGGCTCGCTCAGGCCGATGAGAGGACCGTAGCGTAGCAGGGCAGGGCACGGCAAGCAAGGGAGGATATCGAGATAGATTCGTATACATATAGATTTTGTTGAGAGGTATATATATAGATCCATTGGATACATATATGCATATAACATGGAAATAGCCATGGTTATATATAGGGAGAGAGAGAGAGATTACAAACGTACGTACATACGTACTGTACAGTACACATAATGTAGTATATGAGTAAACGGGAAAGGTAGATATGTAGATAGGTACAGTACATAGATAAGTGCTGTTTAGTATAATCCTCCATCTATATCATACATTTATCATGGACGGCTGGCTGGCTGGCAGATGCCTTACCCGTACCGTGCGGCGTGATTGATGGGTACAGCGAGTGCAGTTGCCAGTTGCAGTGCAGTGCCGGGTGGGTTAGCATGCAATCACGACAAAAACAGGTATGTACTAATTATTGCAATACAATACAATAATAACAGTCCGTCAAATACCGCATGCATAGCACGAGCCCCCAGAGTACCTTACCTTTACCAAAACCCTGGCCTCACTTCCAGTACAGGTAATGTTGCTAGCTTAGCCTAGCGTAGTGTATATGGAAGTAGACTTCCCCCCCTGAGAAAAGCCAAAATGCTGTCTGTGTGCTGGAATTATTATTGGGGACCTGGTGTATCTTGTTTCTACTACTCATTGTTATTATTTACTCTGCTGTACTTTATTTACCGCCGGTCTATTATGTGTACGTAATACTTAACTTTACATACTTACTTACTTACCTACTTAGTTACTTACTGTTCTGTACTGTATTGTATTGTACTATACACTATGCACTGTAGGTTGTTACCTGCTTATCTAATATAGCAATATATCCTTACCATACCGTATAACCCGTATAACCATATAACCTAACCTAGCCTAACCATACTGAAACTGTAACTGTAACTGTAACTGTAACTGTAACTGTGACTGTGACTGAACTGTAAATGTAATAGTCTAACCGTATCTGTACAGTACTGTATCTACAGTAGTAGTTTATTTTACTATTCGGTACGGTGCACCCCTGCTGTCTACAAAGTATCCGCCGCCTGTCCATCCATCCCATCCATAGTTTGATCCATTAATTCAGAATTCATCTATCCTGCCTGCCTGCACTACTATATATACTAATCCTACTCCTACTCCTAGTACTACTACTACTACTACTACTACTACTACTACTACTGTCCTTATGGTACCGTACTGGTTGTGTGTGTGTGTCTGCATGTCCCACTGTTGCGTTTCCCCCCTCCCCTCCACTCCCCCAGCGTCAGTAGTGAGGATAGATAGAATTGATTGAATGATGATTGTCCACGAGTCTCGCAACGCCGGAAACGCCTCCGCTGACCCCGGCTGCCATTTGCCCCCATTGCCCCCCTCGCCTCACTGGTTGACCCCCAACCGGCCCCAGATGCCCTCTGTTCATGCCCCCCTGACCCCAATCAATCGCTTCCAAGTCCGCCGGTCCAGGTCAACCTGGTAGTGTGTCCACTCTCCAGTGCCCGGGAGCCC
>Ga0247734_1002802_pt1 | contig 10937 bp, 6 predicted proteins | sample UWRJL103311B2_FD_180933 | JGI IMG/M metagenome (GOLD analysis project Ga0247734, IMG submission 180933) | Plant litter microbial communities from Arlington Agricultural Research Station in Wisconsin, United States - UWRJ-L103-311B-2 | ecosystem: Environmental > Terrestrial > Plant litter >... | reverse complement strand
GCCGCATGGATCCCCCTGGTTGTCGTGCGTGGTTCGACCGTACGGGGATGCTAGCCACCGTGCACGCGACGGGACCGCGCGCCCACGATGTGGATGGGCGGCTTCGGCCCAGTGGGGTCACCTGTGACGGCTCCGGTACTGGCAGCCGTCACGATCCACCATCCTCACGGGTGGCTGACGTGCCAGACTTCCTGGGTGCCCCTGCGGATGTCGCATCTTGCGATCTGGCTGATGGTCGGCTCGACGCTCGTCTTCCTGCCGGGCGGCATGATCCGCTTCGTCTTCCCAAAGCTGCTGTTCGTAGCCGCGGCGATACTGCTCGGGGCGCTTGCCGCCCGCCGCGGGCAGCTGCCTCGATCGATCCTGCTCGTCGCCGGCGCGGGCGCGCTGGCGTTCCTTCTGTCTGCGGCAACCTCCGGAACCCCTGTCCCGTCGATCCTCGGTCGCTGGCCCCGCTACGAAGGCCTCCCCGTGCTGGCTCTCTATGCGGGATCGGCCTGGCTCGGCGCGCGCCTTGTGGCGGGCGACGAACGGGACCGACGCGGGCGTGAGCTGCTCAGAGCCACGGCAGCGATGTCAGTAGCCCTGGGTGTGGCATCCTCGCTCGAGGCGATCGGTTGGTCCGTCATCGGCGAGTCGGACCTGACGCGCACCGGGTCGCTTCTCGGCAATGCGACCGACCAGGGGCTGGTCGCGATGATGGCGGTTGCGCTGCTGGTAGGTCCGGCGATCCGCACTCCTTCGCCGACATGGCTGATCGGCCTGGGCTTCGCGCTCCTGACCGTCGCCCTCTCCGGGTCGCGGGCTGCCATGCTGGCGACGGTCGTCGCTCTCGGTGTCCATCTTCTGGCGGGGCGATCGGCGGCGGTCCGGCCCGTCGTCGCCGGCATCGTGGCACTCGTCACCGTGGCCCTTCTGGTCCCGCAGGCTCGTGACCGACTCACCAACACCGACACGGTGACCGGACGCTCGGTCCTGTGGAGTTCCACGGCGGACCTGATGAAAGACAATCTGCTGCTGGGGGTTGGACCAAGCCGTTTTGTCGACGCCATCGGGGAGCACGAAGGATCCTCATGGGTCGACCGCGCCGGGATCGATCTCGCACCGGACTCTCCGCACAGCTGGCCTCTCCAAGCCATGACGGCAGGCGGCTTGCCCCTCCTGCTGCTGGCCCTGGCTCTCGCTGCATCCGTCATGGTCCTGGGGTGGCGAGCAGTCAGGGAGCGGCGTGACGTCCTGACTGTCGGTCTGTTCGCTGCTTCGTTCGGGTACGGCCTGGCGCTGCTCGCGAACTTCACGATCGCCGGCAGCACCTGCTTCGCGGCGTTTCTGGTCGGCGCGCTCGTCGGTGAACGTGCCTCTCCCTCGTCGCGAGCTCGGCGCGAAGGGGCCGCCGTCGCCGGTCTGGCCGGTCTCGCCGTCGTCGGGACGCTCATGGCGTCAGTGGCAGAGATCGATCTGCAGAAGGGGGTCACCGCGGCTGCTCGTGGGGACGTCGCCGCGTCCGACGCCGCATTCACCCGCGCGTCGCGGTGGCGCCCGCTCGACAGCGACGTGGCGATGATCGCGTCCACTGCGCTCGCCGGACCTGTGAGCATCGGCCGGCCCGAGGCCATCGATCCCACCAGACGATGGGCCCAGCGCAGCCTCGATCGCACGCCGGACACCTACGACTCAGGGCTCTCGCTCGCCATCACCCTGATCGCTGAAGGCGACCTCGCCGCTGCGCAGGAACGTCTGGACGACCTGATCGCGCGGTTCCCCGTCACGCAGGCCGCCTACGTCCAAAGAGGCATCGCCCGGTTCGGGCAACGCGATGTCGAGGGAGCACGGTCCGACCTCGAGCGCGCCCGGGTCCTGGATCCCGAGGACCCCGCGCCCCGCGCGATCCTCGACGAGATCAGCCGCCGACTCGGATGAACGGCGGAGGGCCGTCCTCGTCGGACGGCCCCCGCAGCCCTACTTGACCGTCACCTTCTTGGTCACCGCGGTCTTGTTCTTGACCCGCGAATCACCGCCGTAGACGATCTTGTACGAGCGCTTGCCCTTCTTCTGCTTCTTGAGCACGACCTTGGCCCTGCCGTTCCTCAGGGTCACGGTCTTGAGCGTCTTGGAGCCCAGCTTGATCGTGATCTTTCCGGTCGGCGTGACGCCGGCTGCCCTGACCGTGACTGTCAGGGTCGCCTTCTTCTTGGCACCCTTGGCGGACACCTTGATCGACGAGGCGACCTTGACGATCGCCGGGGGTGCCGATGGGCCCGACGGCACCGAGGGAGGCGGAGACGGTGGTCCGACGACCGGAGGAGGTGTCGCGCCGAGCACCACGTTGCCGGACAGCGCCCTCACGGAACCCACGGTCACCGCGACGGGGGTCGCGGCGACCGATGACTCGGCCAGCTCGGCAGGTCCCGTGAAGTAGCCGGGCTTCAACGCTCCGCGGCCACCGAGGTTGGCGACCACCTTGTAGCTTCCGGTCGTGAGTCCGGCGATGTCGAAGACGCCATCGGCATCGGTGAAGGCCGCGCGGGTGACCAGCGTCCGGTCGTCGGTGTACGCGTGCATCTGGAAGCCGCTGAGAGGCTGCCCGGAGGCGTTCACCAGGCGGCCCGTGATGTGGCCACCAGCCGCAAGGGTCGCATTGACGTTCGCCTTGTCTCCGCCCGACGGCAAGGAGATCGGCTTGGCGCTCGTCAGCCCCAGCTGCTCCGCGATGTTCTCGAAGAAGCTGGCGGCCGAGGTCGCCAGACCGCTGAGCCGAGCGAACTCGACCTTGTAGCTGCCGGGGGTGAGGCCGGTGATCGAGTAGGTGCCGTCGTCATCGATGGACGTGGTGCGCACCACCGTCCCGGATGCCGCGTCGACGACGGCGACCCTGCGGTCGATGGACGTGGTGCCAGAACCGGTCACCGTGCCGCTGATCGAGGCGCCCTTGACCATGGTCACGTCCTTGCCCGTCACCGGCTGGCCCGCTGGCACGTCGAACCCGGTGGCGTCAGCCACCTTGCGCACGTTCCCCCAGTACTGCCGCAACAGACCGTCGCCCCCACAGTCGTCGAACCGCAACGTGTACGTGCCGGGCTCGAGGCCCTTGACGGTGTAGCTGCCACCCGCGCCAGTCGTCTGCCGCACGTCGTAGACCCGGCGGAATCGCGCGACACCGTCCTGCGTCACCTTCCGATAGACGAACACACATGCGGTGGGAGTGATGCCGCCTCCGGCGGTGACGATGCCCGAGATCGATCCGGCACGAGCCAGTGTCGCGTTCACGTCCGTCGTCGCGCGACCGGGGCTCACACCGACGTCGTTGGCGGTCTGGACGGTCGACGCGTCCCGGAAGAACTCGCGAAGGTAGTCGCCCTTCGGATCTGTGAACTGGACGCGTCGCGCACCCGACGTGACGCCCACAAGCTCGTAGCGACCCGTGGAGTCGGCGGAGGTGGTCCCGACTTCTCGCCAGTACCCGCCGACCTCGTCGACGTCGTCGTAGTAGTACTCCTCGTAGGCATACACCTTCACGGTGCCACCGGCCAAGGGCGTTCCTTCGGCCGTGCTGATCGTTCCGGAGATCGAGCCCCGCAGTCCGAGCGAGGCATTCGTCCCTGACGACTCCGCGCCGAGCGTCACGTTGATCTGGTTCGACGCTTCCTGCGTGGTCTTGTCCTGGTAGAACTCGGTGTCGTACAACGGCCGGCCGCCTGGAGCTCCGCTGTCCTGGTCGCGGAACCGGAGATGGTACGCGCCCGTGGTCAAGCCGGGCACGCTGTACTGACCGTCGGCATCGGTGTAACTGCTGCTGACCTCGGCCCACCGTGTGGCCCCGGTGCTCGACGTCCTCTGGGCGTAGGCCGTCACCTGGATGAGCGAGAGGCTCTTGCCGCTGCCGTCTGCTGTCACCGTGCCGGTGATGGAGCCCCCCAGGGCCAAGGTTGCGTTCTTGTCCGCGGTCGTCTGACCCCGGGTGACCGTGAAGCTCTGGCCACGTTCCACGGTCGGCTGATTCGGCCATGCCTGGGAGACGTGGGTCGCTGGGTATCGTCCATCAGCGAACACGAGCCGGTACACGCCGGTCTCGAGACCCACAAGGGCGTACGCACCGGTGACTGGGTCCGCCGACGTGCTGCTCACCGCCAGCCAGCGGTTCTCACGCTCCTGGTAGGCCGAGACGAACGTGGCTCCGGGCGTCCCCCCGGCTCGAGCCACGGTGCCGGTGATCTTCCCGCCAATCGGCAGGCGGACGTCCGGCGCGGTGGCGCCGCTCGTCCCGACGACGAAAGCAGCACTGGAGGTCCGCAGGTATCCCACACGTGCGCTGTCCCAGGTCTCCTCGTCCGCCGTGACGCGGTACGTGCCCGCAGAGATGCCCTCCATGGAGTACGTACCGTTCGAGGCGGTGAGCTCGGACGCCTCGTAGATCCACTCGACCTCGGAGCCGTTCTGCCGCCTCTTCTCCAGGGTCACCCAGGCGTCAGCCACGCCTGCGCCGCTCGCGTCGGCCACGACCGTCCCACTCACGGTCGACCCTGCTGCCTGAGCAGGCGAGACGAGCCCGAGCAGGAGGGCGATCGTCGCGATCAGTGGCACGGCGAGTCGTGCGACTCGCGGCGGCACGATGACAGGCGACAGGAGAGGTGTCATGGGGGCTCCCGGGAAGGCGTGAACGAAATCGCCTGAACGTAGCGCGATCCTGACAGGCTTTCATGCTGTTTCGGATAACTTGTCGCTTCGCCCGCATCGGATCACCGCCGATGCATCCCCAGAGCCGCCTTCCCCGAGGCGTCCACCTACCGCTTGCGGCTCAGGAAGGCTGTCATCGCGTCGCGGGCCTCGTCGCTGCCGAACAGCTCGCCGGACAAGGTGGCGAGCCGGTCGCCGAGGGCGTCGATGCGGGCGAGGAGGTCGTGGTTGAGCAGCTTCTTGGTCTCACGCAGGCCCTGCGGGTAGCCCTGCACGAGGTCGGCGAGCGAGCGGGCGACCTCGGCCTGCAGCTCGGCGTCGGGCACAGCCCGGGTCACCAGCCCGACCCGCACCGCCTCGGCGGCGTCGAACGTCCGGGCCGTGAGGAACAGGTCCGCGGCGGCGCGGTCGGTCATCCTCGGCAGCAGGCTGAGGGAGATGACGGCCGGCGCGAGGGCCAGCCGCACCTCCGTCAGGGCGAAGGTCACGGACTCCGCGGCGATCACGAGGTCGGCGGCACCGATGATCGCGAGACCGCCGGCACGGACCGGTCCCGCGACCTCGACCACGACCGGCTTGGTGAGCGTCGCGATCCGACGCTGCAGCGCGATCAGGGCCGTCGCGCCGTCGACCATGCCGCCGGCGACGGCCTCGGAGAGATCGGCGCCGGAGCAGAACACCCGGCCCGCGGAGCGGACGAGGACCGCGCGCGCGGCGTCGTCGGCGTCGGCCGTCACGAGGTGCGCGGCGAGCTCGGTCACGAGCTGCCGGCTCAGGGCGTTGCGGTTGTGCTCGCTGTCGAGCGTGATGGTCGCGACGTCGTCCGCGACCTCGAGGTGGACCAGCTCGGGCATGGGGCTCCTCAGTAGCTCTTCGGCAGGCCGAGGGAGAACTGCGCGACGAAGTTGAGCGCCATCTCCCGACTGACGGGGGCGATGCGCGACAGGCGGGACCCGGCGAGCATCTGGACGAGACCGTACTCGGTGGCCAGGCCGTTGCCGCCGTGCGTCTGGATCGCCCGGTCGACGGCGTTGCAGACCGCCTCGCCGGCCGCGTACTTGGCCATGTTGGCCGCCTCGGCAGCCCGCATGACGTCTCCCGCGGCGTACAGCGCCGCAGCCTTCTGGGTCATCAGCCGCGCCATCTCGATCTCGATGTACGACTGCGCGAGCGGGTGCGCGATGGCCTGGTGGGCGCCGATCGGGACGTCCCACACCTGGCGCTGCCGGGCGTACTCCGACGCCTTCGCGAGCGCGAGCCGGGCCGTGCCGAGGGCGAACGACGCCGCCATGATCCGCTCGGGGTTGAGTCCCGCGAACAGCTGCTCGATGCCCGCTCCCTCGCCACCGATCAGGGCGTCGGCCGGCACCCGGACGTCGTCGAAGAACAGCGTGAACTGCTTCTCCGGGGACACGATCCCCATGTCGATCTCCTGCGAGGTGAACCCCGCCGCGTCGGTGGGGACGAGGAACAGCGCCGGCTTGAGCTTGCCGGAGCGGGCGTCCTCGGTGCGCGCGACGACCAGGACGTGGCTGGCCTCGTCGACACCCGAGATGTACGTCTTGGTGCCGGTCAGCCGCCAGCCGTCGGCCTCGCGGTACGCCGTCGTCACGATGTGGTGCGAGTTCGAACCGGCATCGGGCTCGGTGATCGAGAACGCGAAGGTCGAGGTGCCGTCGGCCAGTCCTGGCAGCAGTGCCTGCTTCTGCTCGGCGCTGCCGTACTGCGTGATGATCGTGCCCACGATCGCCGGCGACACGACCATCAGCAGCAGCGGGCTGCCGGCCGCCGCGAGCTCCTCGCAGACGGCCGCGAGGTCGCCGATGTCACCGCCACCGCCGCCGTACTCCTCGGGGATCGCGACACCGAGGAAGCCGTTGCGTCCCGCCTCGGACCACAGCTCGGTCGTCTTGCGACCGGCCCGCGCTGCCTCCTCGAAGTAGTCGTGCCCGTACTTCGCGCCCAGCGCGGCGACCGATCTGCGAAGCGCGCAGCGCTCGTCCGACTCGGTGAAGGCGATCGTCATGATGGTTCTCCTGGTGCTGCGGGGGGTTCGATGAGGGCGAGGACGGCACCGGACTCGACCTGCGAGCCGGCCGACACCGTCAGCCCGGTCACGACACCGTCGGTCGGCGCGGTGATGGTGTGCTGCATCTTCATGGCCTCGAGGACGACGACGACGTCGCCCGCGGCGACCTGCTGGCCGTCCGCGACGGCGACGCTCACGACGGCGGCCGGCATCGGCGCGAGCAGCGAGCCCTCCGCGACGGTGGCGGCGGGATCGACGAACAACGGCACCGGTGTGAGGTCGACCGAGCCGTGCGGACCGTCGACGTCGACCCAGCCGTCGCCGATCGCGACGGCGTACGTCTGCAGGACGCGGTCGACGTCGAGCACGACCCGGGTCGGCGACACCTCGACGACCGTGACGTCGTCGAGGTCGTGCTGGACCAGCCCGGCCGAGTACGACACCACGACCTCGCCGGTCGGGCCCGCATAGGCGCGGGTGCGCGGCTGGCTCGGGACGTTGCGGTACGCCGTCGGGATGCGACTCAGGACCTGCGCGCCGGTCGACGTCGCGGACGCCTCGGCGAGGGCCGCGGACAGGGCGAGCAGGCGGACGTCGCGGTCGTCGAGCCGCGGCTGCGTCCACCGCTCGAGCTGGTCGTCGAGCAGGGTCGTGTGGACGCGCGCGGCACCGAACTCGTCGTCGAGCAGGATCGCGCGCAGGAAGTCCCGGTTGGTCGCGACGCCGTGCAGCCGGGTGCGTCGCAGCGTTCCCTCGAGGCGCCTGATCGCGGAGCGGCGGTCGGGGCCGTGCGCCACGATCTTGGCGATCATCGCGTCGTAGTGGATGCCGACGACCGATCCCGCCTCGACGCCGGAGTCGACCCGCACCCCGTCCGGGACGTCGAACGCGCGGATCGTCCCGGTCTGGGGCCGCCACTCGTCGGCCGGGTCCTCGGCGTAGAGCCGCACCTCGATCGCGTGACCGTGGGGGCCGCCGGGCTCGTCGCCGAGCGGGTCACCCTCGGCCACCGCGATCTGCGCGGCGACCAGGTCCACCCCGAACACGGCCTCGGTGACCGGGTGCTCGACCTGGAGGCGGGTGTTCATCTCCAGGAAGAACACCCGGCCGGAGTCGAGGTGGGCCTCCGCGACGAGGAACTCGACCGTTCCGGCGCCGACGTAGCCGACGGCCTCGACCGCGGCCCGGGCAGCGTCGTGCAGCACGGCGCGAACGGCGTCGCTGACGTCGGGGGCGGGCGCCTCCTCGACGACCTTCTGGTGCCGGCGCTGGATCGAGCAGTCGCGGTCGCCGACGATCCAGCACGTGCCGTGCGTGTCGGCCATGACCTGCACCTCGACGTGCCGGGCGGTCGGCAGGTACGGCTCGACGAACACCGTGGCGTCACCGAACGACGACAGCGCCTCCGCGCCGGCTGCGGCCAGCTCGTCGTCGAGGTCCGCGGGGTCGTGGACGATGCGCATGCCGCGTCCACCGCCACCCGCCGACGCCTTGACCAGGAGCGGGAAGTCGTCGGGCGTGGCGGTGGCGGCGTCGACCGACAGGATCGGGACGCCGGCGGCCGACATCAGCTCCTTGGCGCGGATCTTCGAGCCCATCGCGTCGATCGTGTCGGGCGTCGGGCCGATCCACGTCAGGCCGGCCGCGACGACGTCACGGGCGAACTGCGCGTTCTCCGACAGGAAGCCGTAGCCGGGATGGATCGCGTCGGCGCCGGCCCTGAGCGCGGCCGCGATGACCAGGTCGCCGCGCAGGTACGTGTCGGACGGCGAGCTGCCGGGGAGCCGCACCGCGACGTCGGCCTCCGCGACGAACGGGGCGGACGCATCGGCGTCGGAGAACACCGCGACGGTCGAGATGCCGAGCTCCCGGCAGGTCCGGAACACCCGCCGGGCGATCTCCCCCCGGTTGGCGACCAGCACGGACGTGATCACGACAGCACCCCTCGAGGGTCTGGGAACAAGGGCGCCACGGGCTGGGTGACCATGGGCCGAGCGAGCGCAGCGCAGCAGCCGTGAGGAACGACCGGCGGGGTGATCATGGGCCGAGCGAGCGCAGCGAGCGACGGCAGGCGCCTGGGCGAAGCCCAGCAGCCGTGAGGAACGAACGGCTGGAGCGGCGACGAAGGAGCCGCGCGCCTCATAGGCGGAACACTCCGTATCCCTCGGCGCCGCGGACGGGTCTGGTCGCGATCGCGCTCAGGCAGATGCCGAGGATGGTCCGGGTGTCGCGCGGGTCGATGACGCCGTCGTCGTAGAGCATCCCGGACGTGAAGTAGGGCAGCGACTCCTTCTCGATCTGCTCCTCGACGTAGGCGCGCATCGCCGCGTCCCCGTCCTCGTCGTACGGCTGACCCTTGGCCTCGGCGGCACCGCGGGCGACGATCGAGATGACGCCGGCCAGCTGCGCCGGGCCCATGACCGCCGACTTCGCACTCGGCCAGCTGAACATGAAGCGCGGGTCGTACGCGCGCCCGCTCATGCCGTAGTGGCCGGCGCCGTAGGACGCCCCGATGACGACCGAGAGGTGCGGGACGGTCGAGTTGGAGACGGCGTTGATCATCTGCGCCCCGTGCTTGATGATGCCGCCCTGCTCGTACTCCGCGCCGACCATGTAGCCGGTCGTGTTGTGCAGGAACAGCAGGGGCGTGTCGATCTGGTTGGCGAGCTGGATGAACTGCGCGGCCTTCTGCGCCTCCTCGCTGAACAGCACGCCCTGCGCGTTGGCGAGGATGCCGATGGGGTGGCCGTGCAGGCGTGCGTAGCCCGTGACCAGTGACGATCCGTACAGCGGCTTGAACTCGTCGAACTGCGACCCGTCGACGATGCGCGCGATCACCTCGCGAGGATCGAACGGGATCTTCAGGTCCGTCGGCACGATCCCCAACAGCTCCTCGGGGTCGAGCGCCGGCTCGGCGTACGTCGGCTCCGGCGTGACACCCCGCTTGCGCCAGTTGAGGTTCTTGACGATCGACCGGCCGATCCGGATCGCGTCCCGCTCGTCGAGCGCGAGGTAGTCGGCCAGGCCCGACCGGCGGGCGTGCATCTCGGCGCCGCCGAGCGACTCGTCGTCGGACTCCTCCCCCGTCGCCATCTTGACCAGCGGTGGGCCGCCGAGGAAGACCTTGGCGGCCTCCTTGACCATCACGACGTAGTCGCTCATGCCCGGGACGTAGGCGCCCCCGGCCGTCGAGCTGCCGAAGACGAGCGCGACGGTCGGACGGCGGTCGGCGCTGGCGCGGGTGATGTTGCGGAACGAGCCGCCGCCGGGGATGAAGATGTCCTTCTGGGTCGGCAGGTCGGCTCCACCGGACTCGACCAGGTTGATGGTCGGCAGCCCGCACTCGTCGGCGATCTGCGCGGCCCGCTGGCCCTTGCGCAGCGTGCTCGGGTTGGTCGAGCCACCCTTCACGGTGGGGTCGTTCGCGATGATCATGCACTCGACGCCCTCGACGACCCCGAGGCCGGTGACGATCGAGGCGCCCACCGCGAAGTCGGTGCCCCAGGCGGCGAGCGGTGACAGCTCGAGGAACGGCCCGTCGGCGTCGATCAGCAGCTCGATGCGCTCGCGGGCCGTGAGCTTGCCCCGCTGGTGGTGACGGTCGATGTTGCGCTGGCCGCCGGCGTCGATCGCGAGCCGGTGCTGCTCGGCGAGGTCGGCGACGCGCTCGAGCATCCGCTCACGGTTGGCGGCGTACGCCTCCGACGTCGTGTCGACGGTGGTCCTCATGTCAGATCTCCATCAGCTGGGCGGCCAGATCGGTCATGACCTCGGTGGCGCCGCCGCCGATGCCGAGGACGCGGGCGTCGCGGTAGTGCCGCTCGACCTCGGACTCACGCATGTAGCCCATGCCGCCGAAGACCTGGACGGCTTCGGAGACGACCCACTCGCACGCGGCGACCGAGACGTTCTTGGCGACGACGGCCTCCAGGAGCGGGCGCCCGCCGGCGGCCGACCGCTCGACCGCCTCACGCGTGAGGGCTCGCGCGGCGGCCGTGCGGCTGTGCATCTCGACGAGCTTGTGACGGATGACCTGCCGGCTCGCGAGCGGCTGGCCGAACGTCGTGCGTCGACGCGCGTGGGCGATCGCGAGGTCGAGGGCCCGCTGCGCCGTCGCGTACCCCTGCGCCGCCAGGCTCAGGCGCTCGGTGACGAACTGGTCGACGATCAGTCCGAAGCCGCCGTCGACGTCGCCGACGACGTTGCCGGCCGGCACCCGGACGGCGTCGAAGGT
>Ga0247734_1002801_pt1 | contig 10939 bp, 13 predicted proteins | sample UWRJL103311B2_FD_180933 | JGI IMG/M metagenome (GOLD analysis project Ga0247734, IMG submission 180933) | Plant litter microbial communities from Arlington Agricultural Research Station in Wisconsin, United States - UWRJ-L103-311B-2 | ecosystem: Environmental > Terrestrial > Plant litter >... | reverse complement strand
AAAAGTGATACATCCCGAACATGAATTTGGATGTATTTTATTCCAGCAACGAAGCATATTTTATCATATTGGTGTAACGACACTCTTCCCCACCTTTACCCTTCCCATGCGAGCTTGTTGAATGAAGCTTGGGCCATGACCCCACTTTACAAGTCAACACCAGACACCACTATCAACATCAACATCAACATCAACATCAAAAGCGTCCTAACTATTTCCTTACTATTACACTATGAGGCCACATACAGTTGCGTTGAGGAGAGCCCTCGTGCACCCTCAAGGCGCGAATACCCGCAATATAAGATATATGCATAGTGGGGGTATCCTTCGTTACAAAACAGCCACACCATGCCTTCCTACATGCTTTGGGCCGAAACTCCATTCTCCTCCCACGGTGGGACATACAATTAAAAGACTTGCCTCCCTAGCTCGGACATATAGTACTTCAGCAGGCTTTGTTGAAAGAATGCCAAGCTTTGCATTTGCCTTCGAGTGGGTTGATACCCACAAGTCGTCCTATTAAACTACTTGAGCTTACTATCTTAGCATTGATGGTGTACTCCTCCGCTCCTCTGCCCCCCTCCCTGGCGCTACGAAGGCCCTTCAGTATCTCCACGAAAATAATATTCCTTTTATCCTATTGACAAATGGAGGCGGAAAGCATGAAAGTGCACGGGTAGCAGAGCTGAGCAAGAAGTTGAATGTGCCCTTATCTGAGGAGAATTTTGTACAATCACACACGCCATTCAAGCAGTTAGTGGAAGGCTCAGATACCGTGGAAGGTCTGCAGGATAAGACTATTTTAGTGGCTGGTGGAGATCAGGATATATGCCGAAAGGTCGCAGAGATGTAAGCAGCTCATGGGACTGGCGAGTTAGCCGCTAACCCACGTCATCAGGTACGGATTTAGGAGCGTGGTTACTCCAGCTGACATCTTAATGGGGCTTCCAGGGATTTGGCCATTTAATCAAGTTTTCACCGAGTACTACAAAAGGACCGCCCGCCCACTTCCCTGTCCGGTTGACTTCACCGACCCCGACAATTCCCTGAAGATCAGCGCAATCTTCGTATATAATGACCCACGCGATTGGGGCTTGGATTCGCAGATCATTTTGGATCTTCTGCTTTCGAAAGATGGTGTTCTCGGTACATACTCGGAGAAGAATGGCAATACAAGTCTTTCCAATAACGGCTGGCAACAAGATGGCCAACCCCCCCTTTTCTTCTCCAACGCAGACCTTTTCTGGGCCACTAGCTATCATCTTCCTCGTCTAGGTCAAGGTGGCTTCCAAGCGGCTTTAACAGGTGTCTGGAATGCAACAACTTCTGGAGCCAATTTAGAACGGAACTCTATTGGAAAGCCCTTTCCAGCTACCTACGACTATGCAGAGAAAGTCATTCACAAATACCGGGAACACATTATTAGAGGCTACGGAAAGGTCATGAGTGATGCTCCCAAGCTGCAACGTGTGTTCATGGTTGGAGACAACCCCGAGAGTGACATTCGTGGTGCCAATGAATTTGACAGCCCAACTGGTATAGAGTGGACCAGCGTTCTTGTCAACACTGGTGTCCATCGAAAAGGTACTATTCCTACGCACACCCCAGATGCAATGTGTGAAGATGTGCTTGAAGCAGTAAAGTGGGCTTTGAAAGAAGAAGGCTGGCCTGGGTTGGAGGAGTAAGAGTGAAAGATAACTAATGCCACAAAAAATGTTTGAATTATTGGGAGCGTTGGCGTTGGATGGGATTTTTAACCTTTTGATAAAATTAGATTTTACTTTGCGTTAAGATACCATAGATTGTTCACGATATTTAAATGCTTGTAGACTGAACAAAACATGATTTTATGAGATGCCAGACTCCTTAGTGATTTTGAGTGAGTCTTTTTAAAAAATTTTTTTTTGCTAGATTACAAGTTGAACCCTTTCAAGCTTTTTTGACCTAGCAATCTACCGAAAACCAAATGAGTATGCGGGTATGCCTCGTCTAATTCCTTAAATTTTTTGAGGGTAATTTCTGAAAGTAAAGTTTCAAGAAAACCAAACATCCACTGGCAGTAAAGAGATGGCCGAGTGCCACCAATAGCTTTGCTAACCACCTGATCCTTCTGTTATCTTAGTGTGCTATACAGTATTACCCACTTTACATGTTTCAAATATGAAGCATCCTTAGACGCGCAAAGAGCACCTCAAAATGTACATATTACAGAAGCGTGTAAGGTTGACCTCGTCCTATTCAAGGGAAACATCCTTTCAAGGACTCCTTCAGAAAACAAAGTCGAATGAAGCAGGTTGCAGGGAGAATTCGCGACTTGATTGAGATATCTTGGAATTTAATTAATCATAACTCATTTTGAATAAGGAGATATGACGGCTTACCGTTATGAAACGAAGCCTAGAGAAGTATACTACTGGTTTTCTAAAACTGATACTAAAGAAAACTAGCATGAAAATGTGGATGGACCTGGGATATAATAAAATGTCTGAATATCACGAAGACTGTTGATATGAGATAAACGCACCAATTATGGGAACTTACATTGTAGTTTCTGGGAAACGGAATCATCTACTAAAACCATGGTCAAAAAGACTTTTCCAGGTATTCTATTATCGTGGGCTGCAACAAAAGACCATTAATAGTGGATCAAAATAGGGGATACTGCTCATACACAGAATGGTAATGTATTAGAAAATCATAGCTAACAGTATTTAAGAGTTATTTCACATACCGAGAAGTTTCTTAGATAACATCCCCCCAAATAGATCTATCCTGTAACAGATCTCGTTGGCCATACATCTCGCCGGCAACTGTGACAATCATATCTACGGTTGCTTTCGTGTTCCATCTCGCGTTAGTTGTAGCATCTATATCATGGATATTTCTTTTCTCCGCTTCGGTGAATGATGTATCAGGTTCTAATTCCACACCGTTCGACCCATTGAGGCGCGAAAGTATTCGAGCTTTAGCAGCGGCAACTTCATCGATTGTTTTCCCCTCGTCTGGGATTTGGCCCTCAGTGTTAGTTTTGTAAGCTATTTTACCAGGACGTTGCAATCCACCTTCCTGTTGTGGCTCGTCTGGGAATTCCTTCGAAGCAGCTGGATTTTGGTGGCTCTCTTCCAGTTCCGCTGGAAGCTGAGGGCCAATAGATATAGCTGGATCTAATACGGTTTCTTGGGCATCATTGTGAAAAAGATTGTTGCTCTCGATGTGATAGCCAGCCGTATTCTCTTCGTACATAGGCTCATCCTCGTCATCATAGGTGGCCTCCAATTCCTCGACCCTTTCATCCCAATCTTTGTCTTCGCGCAGCCCCTTCCCAAGCGCAACTGATTTCTTACCTAAGTCTCTTACCACTCCGATTTCTTCACTCGTGAGCTCACCCCTCTCGGGTAGTCGTGCTAAGAGCGCCCATGACCAGCGGCTAACACCAATCTCCACCTGTGCTCCTCGTTTCAATAGATTTCCGCTTGTTATTAATCCGAGCAACCTCAAGACTGTACCTTTGTCCATAGATGCAACTTGAACAGGTAAGGGATCTGAAGTTCGTATCTTCCATTTCCACCACCTAACAACGGCCATTTCTAGTTTTCCTAGGGATGTTGGATGATCGGCGTCTAATCCTGCAACAGCTTCCTCGGGAGGTGATTGCTGCAGTTGCTCACGTAGTATTTCAAAGCGAGATAGTATCGAGTCGTAGTATGCAGTTCTTGGATCCTCCGCCTCGCCCTCAAAGTCATCGTACCCTCTTATTGAGGTTGCATCATCGGGCGCATAATACGCACCATCTGCATAGCGCCCCCTGTAATCTCCAACACCGCTTTCGTATATGTCTCGACCTGTAAATGCTTTTGGGGCGACGAGGAGGTTGGGAATGCCGATTGCTTCACGCCTGTACAAGTCAGTACTTCTACCACGGAAAAGAATTCTCAGATAAAGCTGCGACTGCTCGGGAGGTACTGACCTGACGGATCGCAGATATGAAATCGCATCCATGGCATCATCGTAATTCAAATCATCGCCTTCTCCCTCAAGAGGAATATCATCATCGAGTCCGGGCAAAGCACTTCTTTGGCCGTATGTAGGGTCGATACGCCCTTCCACTGTTGGTTTGGCACGCGCCTTATTACTGTAGAGTGTCTCTGACAAGTTTTCTTCCATTTTGCGCTTCATGCTCACCATCTTGTGATTTCGCAGTCCAACGTCTGGTCAAGGATAGGATATTTAATCTGGTGAGAGCTTCGCCAAAATCATCGCCCTTCTAGGCTGGCTCGGCTGGCCGCCTCGGTGCTTCCGTTGCGAGGCTGTGGAAAGCTGGGGCCTCGCGCTAACATCTCCCAAGCGAGCCCCTGAACCCTTGAACCCCTGAATACCTACCTCGCCTACCTAGCGAGCGTAAACAATCCATGGGGCAATTTCCACTTTTGCACAGTTTTGTTAGTGCCATAAAAATTATGTTAGAACTTTATTTCAGTTTTTAGTAACAAGGTTTCAATAGGATCATCAAATTATGGTCTTGGAACTCAAATTTCCTATTCTGGTATATGATTGTGGTGTGGAGCCAAACCTCCTCATTAATTGACCACTGAAACATATACGTTATGTCAACCGAGCAGCAAAGAGTTGAGTGATGCGAATCAGAAGTCCATGAGACCAGTAAAAAAGACCAAAAAATAGATTCCATAACAAAGAGCTATATATACGGACGTCTAAGCGAAGCGTAAGTAGAAAGACAAAGAGCAGTAGTTAGATGCTCCTAGATGTCTTTGTTCCGCCACTATTAAAAGCACTCGGTCTCTCCCAGAAAGAGAGTGATGCCATTTAATATCTATCTCCGAAGAGAAACTATGGCGTATCTAGAGCCACCTAAGGATTATTACGAACTACTCGGTACCTCGCGAGACTATTATAAAACTCTTGGTATAACTCAAAACTGTACCCAAGAAGACATAGAAAAAGCATATACCGAGTCTCAAAAAATAGACAATAACTTTCAATGGGATGCTTCTGTGGACTACAAATTAGTATGTTAGTTCTTATTGGGTTTCCAAGTGGTCTGACAAGATTAGGTATTGGAAGCATACGAGACACTGAAAGATCCTATTAAAAGAGCAAAGTACGATACGACCTATTGGTCGGACGTTATAAGTAAGCAGGTAGATAGGCCGAGGCACAGACTGCTTACAAGTAGATTCGAGAAAGAAAGGGCGAAACGAAGAATTGAGCTAGATGACAAGGAACATAAAGCCACTGATCAAAATGATGCCAAAAGATCGGAATCAATGGTGGAGATATTTATAGGTGAAGGTTCTCGTAGATTTCTTGATATTGAAGATAGAACTGAGAATAATGCATGGGTTGTGGAGCAGTATTCTGGGTTGAATGAACTATTGAATGGTGGAGGAGAACACAGAGGAAGGAAAGAAAGTCATAAACAAGGCTGATAACGCCGAATGATTGCAACCGTTCCAATTCCTGAATGTAGTACCATTCGGACTTCAGAATTACCAGAGAGGAAAATCAAGGAAAACATGTACATTGGCACACTTTAAAATTTCATAGTTATCAAGGGTTATTTAGCAAAGCTTCCAACGCCAGGCTTGGTCTGATCAATCATCTGCCAATGGGAATGACTCCCAACAGGACGCGTATGTATTTTTTCAACATGTTAGTGTTTCCTTCTTCTCATGTGCATATAGCGAGACTTTACAGCCATTGAAGTTCTTGACTACAAGCTTGACATCCTCCGTCCAAGGCTGATCATCTTGGCTCTCAATCCTTGCATACTTATCCGCCAGTCTACCAATAATATATGATGCCTCAGTAAGAGCTTTGTATCGACCTGCGCAACTACGGGGACCATGGCTAAACGGCATGAACTCCCAGCTATCTGGTGAGATGTGATCCCATCGATCGGGATTAAAAGTTTCCACATCTTTTCCAAATACCGACGGTTGGCGGTGGAGCGTGTAAAAACTTGTGATGATTTTCGAGCCAACTGGAACGAATATCGGTGAACAACCATCATGGCCACCGCCTGTGGGTAGAATCGTATCAACCGCAGACACGCGACTATTGCTGGAGAAAAGCGGGTGTAGACGAAGTGCTGGCAAGCCCCATAGGTTAGCATAGATCATTTGTGACAGGACAACTGGTCTCACATTCTTTGAGAATATTTTGGAGAAGTTTACAGCTTTTTAAGCCCTGCGTGGTCCATTTTTCATGTGGACCTAAACCAGAAATTTCTTCTCGAAGGCGATTCCATACCTCAGGTGCACGAGACAGCAAGAATACAGTGTTGCTTAACACTATTCCCGTAGTATCTTGTGTTACCATCATGGCTGGAATAATCTGGGACCGGATCTCTATAGCGCTCTTCTTTTGCACGGCGAGATTATATATCAAGCTAGCTTCATTTATTGGCAATTCTCCTCGGCTCTCCATCCGTTTGTGCAGTGCCCCACATGAAACTTCCTCTAGTGCGAGGTTGACGTAATAGTCAATGAATACATGTACTGTGTCGCATGATTGTTTCCATCCTTTTCCACAAAAAGCACGACCAATGGTGCCGAGCATAAGACGCAGACCCATCCAGAATTGTGCCCTTTCAAAAGCTTTTTGAAAGGTACTCATGTCTACCGGTGATGGATCTGATCTCAGAGCAGAAAGCTTCCGGCCAAATACAAACTGGAAAGACAAATCAAGGAACTACAGTCTGTTAGCTTATTAGAGCGGTGGGGGCTCACTTCATTTCATATTCACCATTTCTTCAAAGACTGGTGCCAGATCCACTGAACAGTTTTCTGGTATATTTCCCAAGAATTCATCAAACGCAGTATTGAGAGATTTCAGATCAACATTAATACTCTCGCTGAGAGCCGGGGCTAATAGGGAACGATATGCCCTCCATTCCTCACCATCTGTTGTAACAAAACCTCGACCACTGAAAGGTTCCATTGCTTTGAGTCTTCCAGTTCCCCAGTGCTTCCATCGTGTTCCAAACACTGCTTTAAGATTTTCAGGATGAGCTGTATGGATAACTTTTCCACCCAGCAAGGTGACTGTGAAAGTGTTTCCATGGGTTTTATATAAGTCTGCCAGTGCCTTTAAACTCTGACGCCGTTGTTTGAGTTTGAGAGTCTTCCAAAAACCATCCAGACCCAAAAAGGCAGCTATGTGAGGAACGTGTGGAGGTGTGCGACATGTCAGAGGGCCTCGTGATTTGAATCTTTGTCTTCGGAATATGATATAAGAGATAATACTAGATATAAGGAAAAGAGTATGTAAAACATAGTATGTCATTCTCCTGGGATGGGATGTAAGTTTAACTTTTAGCACTATAAAATGAATGAGGATGAATGAAGACAAATTTGGATGGCTTTAACATGGCCAGCCCCACTTTAGAACTACCCTTTAGCCTGAGATAGACGCTTACCGTCTGCCTAGGTACGTATCACGAGGGGAGAACAGGGCAAGGAATACGCGCACTTTTTCCTTTTCATTTCTGCGCAGTACGAGAAGTAAGCTGGTATAATAAGCACAAATCCCACCGATCTTTCTTTTCAACTTCATCTTCATCGATATTGAAAGAAAGCAACTATTGCAACAAGATTTCCTAACACATAGAACTTTTCATCAAAACTCAAAGGCTCTCCTTGTGACCGTCAAGCGATAAACCCCATCTGCCACCAAGTCCCAACTTATTTCCGTTTATAGGGATTGGCCCGTCAGAAGGGCAAAGTGTTTAGACCAGGTGATGAGTTCATCTTGGTCCGTCTTGTCAACCCTAAATGTCTTTTTGTGTAAGAAAGGGTCCACAAACTCGAATACGCTTTATGGGGTTGATGATTCAATCGTGACGTACATTTAACTAACGATATTGTTCGCTAGGTGGATCAGCAGCATTTGGCCATACAATAAGCTCATCATCGTCTGTTTCGTCAGTCCACAGACTAAGTACAAATAGAAAACTTCTTGACTTCAGCCTATAAAGATGTGGATTCCACGACAATACCTCTCTATTGATGGTAGGTAGGTAGAGCGTTGTCAGTCACAGCTGGCTGGAGTGAGTTCGGTCAAACGATGAGCTCGTCATCGTCTACCTCCGTCAGTCCAAAAGAGAAATCCTACATAAAAATCAACTCTTGACTAACCAAGTGAAACTGCGCGGATGTCCAGATAATCTAGTGATCATCAGTAAACACCAGGACAAATGCACGTGCAGGAATAATGGTGGAGCATACCATAATGGCTGAGGGGGAGCGCAAGTGCCGTCAGCGTGAGACCGAGGACGATGGCGTGGTAGTAGAAATGCATTTGAAATTATGTAAAATTTGAACAGGATATCGTTTTTGTGAAGAATGTGAATCTGAGTCAAAAAGTTCGAAGTCTAGTAGGGTTAAGCAAATCTTATAGTCCTACGGTAACCTATGTCCCCTGACCAAATACCAGAACAAGGATTCGGTGGGACATTTCAATCCAGAGTATCTTTCCATCTATAAAAGTAATCAGTTACTGGTATTACTCTACCCAGCTTTACGGAGGATGCATGGATTAATCTTGATTAGGGTCAACCTACTCGGGGAGCACTCTGTTTTGGTCCTAAGATTCGCGGAATGATATGCCCATACAGCGTAATAGTGTAGCTAGCCCTATCATTTCCTGCATTTTCTACCAAACATCGTTTGCTTCATGTGCGTCAATTTACCGGTACTTGTTGTTCAAGGGTTGCTGCGTGCTTATCAGCCCGCTAAACGAAGTTCAGGACCGAGTATCTGCTTTTCAAATATGCAGGTTCATCTAAATCCTGGGATTCAATTGGCAAATTAGGGGAACGATATTGGAACTTGGCCTTGTGAGATATGTGTAATATACGAGGGGCTGGAAAGTTTGCATTCTTAATTTGTAGAAAGTCTCTCCCATCCTTTTCCTTTTACCCGCTGTCCTCGAGTACATTGGTAAGTCTTTGCTCCACTTTTACTGTAGCATTGACGATCCAAAATCAATCGGCCGATTAATTCAAATCAACTTCTATAACCACTATGCAACTTCATTGACTTTAGCAACAAAAGAACATATTTTCTGAGTTTTGATTCCAGCACAATGTCATCCGAAAGTAAGCCATTTTTACTAAGCAATGAGCCTCCAGGAGTGGAGGATTTGCGACCGAGACAGCGCTCGATAACATCCTTACGCCTCATTTCTGTTCATCTTTTAATATTTGCGGCTTATAGTATGGGCTTTGTGGTTTTCAGTCAACAGTCAAAATTATCAACCTCAGTGCATCGTATGCTCTTCAAACCCCCCTTGATCTCTGAGCACTTATCTTAATTGTGTCTAGCGATATCAGACTTAACGATTAGATATAAGCCTGTCGTTCCTATTTCCCGTTTCAACTCACCTTACGCAGGCCCACCAAGTGAGTCGGCAGATCAATCATGGCATGATCTCCTCAAAGATATCAACTTGCGAGTAACCGGCGAAGAAATCAGCAAAAACAATCAAGAGTCTATAGCACTGCCTGAGGGAGGTGGTTATCTGGCATGGATTGGTGCCCATCATCAACTTCACTGCATCGTAAGTTTTTCTAGTAATATTTTGCTTCAAAGTGGGACTGACACACAGGTAGAAAATGATTCGAAAATGGGTGTTTCGAGAACATTACTATCCCAACCTCACTGCTGAAGTGAAAGATCATTGGGAACTCCACACAGGTAAGAGTCGAGCTACAGGGCTGTCCAACCCGACGTTCCTCTAAGCTAAGGGTGCACAGATCATTGCCTGGATATGCTACGCAGTGCAGCGATGTGCCACGGTGATACAACTCTTACTACTTTTCGTTGGGGAAATCAAGAGAGGCCAGAACCTGATATAAGAAACGCTGAGTATCGGTGCGTAGATTGGGATGCCTTGATGGACTCTGTTGAGAAGAGGATTGTGGACGCCAAAGAAATGTCGGCTCTTGTCAATCCTCGATTAGTCTAGATGAGTAGAGAGGGTGCTGAATGGACTGAATGGATCGTAATAAATTTATGAGTATGAGTCATTTATTCAATTGGATTTTTATTCACAAGTTCAGATACCCATCCTTTCAACGCTTCCCAATTTGTACAATGATGTTGTGTACCAAATCCTGAGACTCCCCCAAGTTCCTTGTTGACAATCTCAAAGGTGGTATCACCGTAACACATTAACGTTTGACGTAAAAAGTCAATACAATGTCGTAGGTGATTTGAGCGAAGATGAGGAGGAAGATCTTCCTCAATCAGTTTTCTTCCGTTGACTGCAGCATCATTGTTCGCCCAATACCCGTGACGAATTCCATCCTATCAGCTAAAGTCAGCTCGTCTTTATATCAGAGAGAAAGACTTTAAATACTAAGCAATGTAACTGGTGAAGAACAGATATCGTTGATGTAGTAGACGGCAAGGTAGGGTGGTTGAAGAATGATCCACCATCAGGAAAGAGACTTCGCCAGGCGCTATCAGTGCTTGGGGATGGTGGATACGAAAAGCTTCTGTTGTATACGAATGTCTCGAGGTTGGTGTCCACTGCTCCAGTTGTCAGCCTTTCGGTTAAAGCCACCAGGATCAGGGTTACACACATCGAGGCCCTGGTGTGTTTGTGGCTCGTAAGCTTTCTGATACATAAAACCCCAAACCTCCTGAGATAAGAGCGAATAGAAGCAATCCCAATATTCGGAGATCTTTTCCTCGTGTTTTGGGCAACGAAGATGATATTTCAGGCTCTTGGTTATCGTGTACCTTTGAGTACAAAACTTTTCGTTGAAGCCACATGGTGGACAAAAATTATGTCCTCACTTCGCCTTGAGATAGTAAGAGATATTCTATGTCTCGCGTTACCTGCTGCTCTCGGTGAAATTCCTCAGAGGTATGGCGTAAAAATTTGACCGACTTGTAGTCGAATGATTGTTGAT
>Ga0247734_1002799_pt1 | contig 10947 bp, 10 predicted proteins | sample UWRJL103311B2_FD_180933 | JGI IMG/M metagenome (GOLD analysis project Ga0247734, IMG submission 180933) | Plant litter microbial communities from Arlington Agricultural Research Station in Wisconsin, United States - UWRJ-L103-311B-2 | ecosystem: Environmental > Terrestrial > Plant litter >... | reverse complement strand
CCTCGACCCCGAAATGACGCGGCTGTTTCGCGATACGCCGCAATTGGCGCAGCTTAATGCACGGTCGCTGTCGTCGCCGCGGATGACCGTCCTCAACGCCGATGCGTTCCGCTGGGTGCGCGCCGCGCAAGGACGTTATGACGCGGTCATCGTCGACTTTCCCGATCCGACCGAGTTCTCGTTGGGCAAGCTCTATACCGAGAGCTTCTACCGCGAGGTCGCGCGCCTGCTGGCGCCTGACGGGGTGATGACAGTGCAGAGCACGTCGCCGCTGGTCGCACCCGTGTCCTACTGGACGGTCGCCAGTACGCTGGAGGCGGCCGGGCTCACGGCGCGCGGCTATCACGCCTATGTGCCCAGCTTCGGCGAATGGGGCTTCACGCTTGCTTCCCACCGCCCGATCGCGGACGCGGTCCACGTGCCGCCCGGCCTGCGCTTCCTGACCCCGTCGAGCGAACGGGCGATGTTCGACTTTCCACCCGACATGGCGCGCCGCCCGACCCCGGTGAACCGGCTCGACAATCAGGCTCTGGTGCGCAGCTTCGCGCGCGAATGGGGCCAGTATGAAGGCTGAGGCCAGCCGCCGCGCAGTGCTGGCGGGCGGTTCCGCGGCGGTGGGCGCTGCCTTGACGGGAGGTTGCTCGCAACCCGCGATCGCCGGGACGCTGGATGGTGCGGACTGGCGGCGCGGGCACCTGCTGCGCGATGGTGGTTTACCGCCGCCGGAGGGCCCGGTCGAGGAGGTAGATGTCGTCATCGCCGGCGGCGGCGTCGCCGGGCTTGCGACGGGCTGGCGACTGGCGGAGGCGGGCTTCACCAACTTCGCCCTGTTCGAACTTGAGGATAAAACCGGGGGCAACGCCCGATCGGGTCGCAACGCCGTCAGCGCCTACCCGCTCGGCGCGCATTATCTCCCGGTTCCCAACCGCGAGGCTGTCGCCTTGCGCCATATGCTGCGCGGCTTCGGGATCCTGACCGGCGATGCGGCGGACGGCCCCGTCTACGATCCCTACCAGCTTTGCGCCGACCTCGAGGAGCGCCTGCTATGGCGCGGTCAGTGGCAGGAAGGGCTGTTCCCACAGACCGGCCTGCCGGTATCGCAGAGCGCGCAGCACGAGACGTTCGACCGGATGATGGTGAGCTTCAAGGCGGCCATCGGCAGCGACGGCCTTCCCGCTTTCGCCATTCCCATGGCCGGGTCGAGCGCCGACCCGCGCTTCACCGTCCTCGATAGCCTGACCTTTGCCGCGTGGCTCGACGCGCAGGGCTTCACCGCGCCCGCCTTGCGCGCTTACCTGCGCTATTGCTGTCGCGACGATTATGGGGCCGAACCGGATCACGTTTCGGCATGGGCCGGCATTCATTACTTCGCCGGCCGTCGTGGCTGGGCCGCCAATGGCGATGGCGACCGCGAACTGACCTGGTCCGAAGGCAACGACCACCTCGCCGGACTGATGGCGGAACGCATAGGCCCGCAGATCCGCTCCGCGCACAGCGTCTTTCGCGCGGCGAAGTCGCCGGACGGACGGACCGCCGAGGTCGACGTGCACGACCACGCGACCGGCCGCAGCCGCCGCCTGCGCACGAAAGTCGCGATCCTGGCGATGCCTCACTTCGTCGCCTCCCGCGTCGCGCCGGAGATTTGCGACGCCGGGGCGTTCAGCTATGCGCCCTGGGTGGTCGCGAACGTCACCGTGTCTCGGCACCCGGAGGGCAAGGGAGCGTCGCTGGCGTGGGACAACGTCTCCACCGCGAGCGAGGCACTCGGCTACGTCGTCGCCACGCATCAAAGCGGTAGCGCGGCGACCGGGCCGACGGTGCTGACGTGGTATTGCCCGCTGTCGAAGGAAAGCCCGCAGGCCGCGCGCAAGATCCTTTTGACGCGCTCGCTCGACCGATGGCAGGCGCTCGTGCGCGACGATTTGCTGGCCATGAACCCCGATCTCGACGGTGCCATCGAGCGCATCGACGTGTGGCGCTGGGGCCATGCCATGATCCGGCCGACGCCCGGCTTCCTCACCGACCCAAGCCGCCGGCGCGCTCGGGATTCGGCGCCACCCATACTCTTCGCCCATTCCGACCTCAGCGGCCTTTCGCTGTTCGAGGAAGCCCATTACCGCGGCATCACGGCGGCGGAGCGGGCATTGTCGCACCTGAACTTCGCTTACGAGAGCCTGGCCTGACGATGGCGCACGCCCCTGAAAACAGCCTTCACCTGATCGCCGACATCGAGCACTGCAGCGGGCTGGGCGATCTGGCGCTGATCGAGGCCACCTTGCGCGAAGCGGCGGCCGCCGCCCATGCAACGGTGCTCAGCGTCCACCTCCATCATTTCGGTCCCGAGATGGGCGTCACCGGCGTGGCTTTGCTGGCGGAATCGCACATCTCGATCCACACCTGGCCCGAGCATGGCATCGCTGCCGTCGATCTGTTCGTCTGCGGGATCGATGCCGACGCACAGGCGGGCCTCGAGGTGATCCGCCGTCGGCTGACGGGACGGGTGCGACTGGAAAAGTCCTTCTCACGGCTGGGCTTGCCGGTCACGTAACAATTCTTTGCTTTCTGAATACTTGTGACCGGAACCGCACGGCCGTCTCGCTCGCTCCATGTTCGTCACGATCTGCAGTGGCAGACGTTCAAAAGGAGACGATCATGAGCATCGAAGGCAAAGCCAAGGAAGCCGCCGGTTTCGTCAAGGAAGAGCTGAACGAGCACGGCAAGTCGCCCGAAAGCCAGAAGAAGGCCCAGGAAGGCCGCGATCTGCGCAACGAAGGCCGGGTCGAGGACGGCAAGGCCCCCAAGACCACCGAGCCCGGCACCGGCGCCAAGTGACGTCGATTACCCCCGCTTCGGCGGGGGTAACTACTTTACGCTTCGGAACATCAGCCGGCGACACGCCGCAATGCGGCGAATGCAGCCTTGCCGAAGGTGTCGGGACCGGCATCGTCCCCGGCAAGCCAGGCGTGGGTCGATAGCTTGAGGATCGCGATCGCGGCCGACGCGGTGACACGGCAGTCTATGTCCGTTTCGGGGCGCCCCTTGCGATCGGCCAGCGCCTTGGCCAGCACATGCTCCACCTTTTCGTACTTGGCCTGGTCGCCGGCACTAAGCGCCGGCGTGTCATGGATCAGTCTGGCAAGCCTGCGCGCCGGCTCCGATACGTAGCGTTGCGCCAAGTCCACCAACGCGTTCTCCACCATGTCGAGCAGCGGCTCGTCTACCGGACGGCGACCGATCGCCTCGACGATCAAGCCCGGAAAATCGGCTTTGGTCGAGAAGACGATCTCTTCCTTGGACGCGAAATAATGGAACAGGCTGCGCCGCGAGACTTCGGCGGCTGCGGCGATGTCGTCCAGTGTGGTCGCTTCGAATCCGCGCTCGAGAAACAGGCTCATGGCTTCGGTCTGGATGCGGGCACGCGTCTGCTCTCGCTTGCGCCCTCGCAGACCCGCCGAAATTTTGAGGTTTGCTTCCTGCACTTCTTGTATATTTGCACTGAGTGCATAAATTGCAGTCAGCGCCCTCCTGTGGCCATGCATGCGAAGGATAGCAAATGGCGACCTGGACCACCAAGGATATTCCCGATCTGACTGGCAGGCTGGCGATCGTCACCGGGGCGACGGGCGGGCTGGGCCTCGAGACGGCGCTGGCCCTGGCGGGCGCCGGTGCCGAAGTGATCCTCGGCGGTCGCAATCCAGCCAAGGGACACGCCGCCGAAACGCTGATCCGCAGCCGTTACGCTCACGCCGACGTGCGCTTCGAGACAATCGACCTCGCCGATCTCGCGTCGGTCCGGGACTTTGCGGAGCGATTGCTGGCGGCGGGACGGCCGATCGACATTCTCGTCAACAATGCCGGCGTCATGGCGCTTCCAAGGCGTGAGGCCACCGTCGGCGGCAACGAAATGCAGTTCGGCACCAATTACCTGTCGCATTTCGCGCTGACGGGACGGTTGCTGCCACTGCTGTCTGCTGCCAGCGCGCGGGTGGTCCAGCTTGCCAGCATCGCTCACCGGGGTGGCAGGATCCGGCTTGGCGACCTCAATTACCGGCAGAGATACAAGCCGTGGCCGGTCTATCAGCAAACCAAGCTCGCGATGCTGATGTTCGCTCTCGAACTTGATCGACGCAGCCAGGCGAACGGCTGGGGCCTTACCAGCGTCGCGGCGCATCCCGGCGGCGCACGTACCGATCTGGTTGCCAACGGGCCCGGCTCTGGTGGCGGGTTCGTGACATGGGCCAGCGGCATCGTGCTCAAGGTGTTCGGCCATTCCGCCGCCGAGGGCGCATTGCCGCAACTGATGGCGGCGACGATGCCGGGCGTTCGCGGTGGGCAGTATTTCGGGCCGCAGGGCTGGAAGGAAATCAAGGGACCGCCGGGACCGGGCAAGATCGAACCGCAAGCGCTCGATACCGAGGTGGCTGCAAGGCTCTGGGCCGAATCCGAGGCGCTGACGGGCGTGGTCTTCGGCTAAGGATCGAGAACGATGTTTCATCTGATATTCGCATTGCCCTGGGCATACGTCATGGCGCGCACGGTGATGCCGCTGCCATGGGATAGCGCGACGAAGCTGGCGGTGGCCTTGGTCCTGCTCGTCGCCTCGCAATTCCACCTCTGGAGTCGTCTCTCGTCGGGTTCGGTGTTCAACCCGGAGTTCCCGCGTCCCGTGGTGATCGCGTTCAACTGGATTTTCGGCGCCATCGCTTTGCTGGCGCCGTTTCAGATCGCGCTCGATGTGGTGAGATTGGTGGCGACGATCGTCGGCGTCGGCGGTCCGGGTCCTTGGGTCGAAGCGCGTTATGCCATCGCCATCGCCGCCTTCGTGCTGGCCGCACTGGGCGTTCGACAGGCCAGCGTCGTTCCTCGCTTGCGGGACGTGGCGATCACCGTTCCCGATCTCCCTGCCACGCTCGACGGGTACACGCTCGTCCAGTTGACCGACCTTCACATCAGCCGCCTGTTCCCTGCGAACTGGACCCGTGCCGTCGTCGCCGCGACCAATCGCCTCGACGTGGACCTGGTGGTGGTGACGGGCGACGTGATCGACGGCAGCGTCGCCAGCAGGCGATCCGGGGTGGAGCCCCTGCGCGGCCTGACCGCGAGGGACGGCGTCTATCTGGCGCCCGGCAATCACGAATATCTTTCCGGTTACGATCCCTGGATGGCGCATCTCGCCTCGCTGGGCATGCACGTGCTGGCCAACGATCACGCGGTCATTACTCGCGGCGATGGCGCGCTAGTCGTGGCCGGAGTGACCGATCCATCGGCCGGCGGCGTCGGTAAGCCGCTGCCGGATCTCGACAAGGCGCTGGAAGGCTGCCCGCCGAATGCCCCGATCATCCTGCTCGACCACGAGCCGGGGCGCGCCCGGAAAGCCGCCGAGCGTGGGGTGGCGATCCAGCTATCGGGCCATACCCATGGCGGGATGATCGTCGGGCTCGACCGCCTGGTCGCGCGCGGCAACGGCGGTTTCGTCTCGGGGCGCTACGAGGTCGGGGGCATGACGCTGTACGTCAACAACGGCACCGGCATCTGGCCGGGCTTCGCCCTGAGGCTTGGCAAGCCTTCCGAACTGACGCGCATCACGCTGCGGCAGGCTGGCTGACCAGGCCAAAGCCGGGCACTGCCGCGCCCAACTCTCGCTTGGCGAATACAAGGATCAATTTCCCTTACTGATGGCCGGGAAAGTGTATCGTCGGCGGCCATAGCGCGGGGAAGAATTCCATGTCCGATACGATGTCGCCCTCGGGCCTCGATTTCACCGGCAAGGTCGCCTTGGTGACGGGAGCGGGCGGAGGTCTGGGCATGGCGATCGCGCGTCAGTTGGCCGACATGCACGCGCAGGTCGTGTGCACGGATCGCGTCGAACGGCCCGAGGAGGACATTTCGGAGCTGGACGTCCGTTCGCTGCAGGACTGGCGCTCTAAGGTAGATCATATCGTCGAACGTTACGGAAGATTGGACATCCTCGTCCACGCCGCCGGCTTCTATCGGCCTAACATCCCCTTAGAAGAGCTTACGCTCGACATGTGGCGCGACCATATGGAGATCAACCTCGAAAGCGCGCTGCTGGGTTGCCAGACGGCGATTCCGGTGATGGGCAAGAGTGGTGGGGGCGCGATCCTGCTGTTCAGTTCCACTCTGGCGGCTCAGCCGGCGCCGGAGTCACTCGCCTATTCCTGCGCCAAGGCCGGGATAGAAATCCTCACCCGAGCGGCGGCGCGGCAGGGTGGGCCATCGAACGTGCGCGTCAACGCGATCGCGCCCGGCCCGATCGATACGCCGATGCTGCGCGGCAACATTCCGGAAGGCGGGGACGCTGCGGCGCTGTTCTCGAGGCTGGCTGGGCGAGTGCCGCTGGGCCGGCTGGGCACGCGGGCCGATGCCGCGCGTCTTGCGGCGTTCCTGTGCTCCGATGCCGCCGCCTTCGTGACCGGCGCCATCGTTCCGCTGGACGGCGGCCAGACGAGCTGACCGCCGTTTTTCCCTGCGTTTAGAACGTATACGTGGCTGCGATCTTCACGAGCCGCGGCTCGTTCTGGATGCGCGACTTGCGGTTGAGGCCGTAGTTCGAGCCGGTGACGTAGAAGCGGTTGTTGGTCAGGTTCTTGGCCGACAGGGTGATGTCCAGCCGCTCGCCCGGCGCACGCCAGCCGATGGCCCCGTTGACGAGTTCCTGTGAGGGAATCTGCGAGATCGCGACCAGGCCGGGGTCGACGTTGTAGCTGCTGCGATAGCTGTAATCGCCGCCCGCGTGGATCGATCCCGCCGCGTCGCCGAGGCTGTGTTCGACCGTGAACCCGACTTGCGCCTGCCATTTGGAGACGCGCGGCAACTGATTTGCGTTGGCCATAGCGGCCGCCGTGGTCGGCAAGAGCTTGATGTACTTGTCGAACGTCCGCGATCCGCTGCCGTAAAGCGTGATCCCGTGCGCCGGGACGATGGTGATCTCGGCCTCCGGCCCGTGCACCGCCGCAGTACCCGCGTTCTGCGTCACGACGGAGTTGCCGATATAGGCGTTGGTCTGAAGTTGGCCGAAACGGTTGTAGAAATAGTCGAGGTTCAGCCGCAGGTGGCGGTCGAGCAGGTCCATCTTCGCGCCGCCTTCCCAGGCACTGACGGTCTGCTCGCCATAGGGAATGCGGAACAGCGTGGGGTTCGCGACGGCGGAGGCGTTGAACCCGCCGCTTTGGAACCCGCGCGAGAAGCTGGCGTAAGTGAAGATACCTGGCGTCACCTGGAAATCCACCTCGACCTTCGGGCTCAGCGCGTGGAAGCTCACCTTGTTCTGGACCAGCGTCAGGGTCTGGACCGGCAGGAACAGGCCGTTCGACATGGTGCCGGTGATGGACTTGTCCTCGTCGGTATAACGCAGGCCGGCGGTGGCCGAGAAACGGTCGGTCAGCTTGTAGGTCAGTTGCCCGAATGCGGCGTAGCTGTTCGTCGTCTGGCGGATCGTGTCGGGGAGCACCTGATACCCCAGGACGGTGTCGTTGAACCGCTGGTCGATCTCTTCATGGAAGTAGTAGAGCCCGGCGATGTAGTTCAACTTGTCGTCGAGAGCGGAACCCAGCAGCTGGAATTCCTGCGTGAACTGGCGGTTGATCGTATGGCTCCGGCGGTCGAAGCCGGCGATATAGTCGCCTGTCGTGGCCGATACCGAACCGCCGTAGACGTCGAAGCGGAACTGGTCGTTGCCGCGGATATAGGCGGTGATCGACTTCAGCTTGACGCCGCCAAGGTCGAGGGTGGCGGTGAAGTCCGCGTTGAACTGCTTGTTCAGGCCGAAATTCGGCACCGGGCTGACGTAGGCACCGAACTTGCCCCCGCGTTCCTGCAGGGCTTCGGTGAAGTTGATTTGGGCCGCACCATCGCCCTTGTCGTGCGTATACGTGACGTTGGCCTTGGCCTCGAAATTGTCGCCACCAAAGAAGGTCAGGCCGACGCGCCCGCCGTAGCTCTCACGCTCTCCGCGCCGCTCGTTCAGCGCCACGGCGTCGTAGTAGTTTCCGGAACGTACGTGGAAGCCCGAGACGATCACCGCCAGCTTGTCGGGCACGATCGCCGTCGAGAAGGTGCCCTTCTGCTCGTTGTAGTTGCGGCTGCCGTAACCGCCCTCGATCGTGCCGAACGTCGTGCCATCCGCGTCCTTGCGGACGATCTTGATGGCGCCCGTCAGGTTGTTGCGCCCGTAAAGCGTGCCTTGCGGGCCGCGCAGGACCTCGATGCGCTCAACGTCGTTGAATTCCAGGTTCGTGCCCGAAAGGCGAGCGTGATAGACGTCGTCGACGTAGATGCCGACGGCGGATTCCGTGAAGGCGAAGCCGGCGTTCGCCTGCCCGGCGCCGCGGATGAAGGCGGCGACGCTCGAAGGGCTGGCCAGCGCAGCCGTGAGGCTCACGTTCGGGACGTTGCGGGCCACGTCGATCACCGAATCCATCTGGCGGGTCTTCAGCGTTTCAGCGTTGAAGGCGCTGACCGAAATGGGCGTGCGCTGGATGCTTTCCGAACGGCGCTGGGCCGTGACCGTGATTTCTTGGACGCCGTCGCCATTGTCCGAGGCGGCCTCGGTCGCGCCGGCAGCTTGTACATTGGCATTGGCGGGCAGCAGGCATGCCGTCAGCAAAGACAGGCAGGTGCCCCCAAGAAGCAGGACGCGCGAACGCTTGGCCGCAAAGTGCATGGACTTTACCCTCATGGATGTTTTTGTGATGTAACCCCGGCCGCTCCAGAGCCCGGAGACGACGTGCAAAAGCTACGTCCGATCCTGCCTCCCACAATCATTTCCACCGCGTATGATCGCACTGCGATCATTATCGGACAGCAGGTGGCGACGAACCCCGGGCATGTTGCGATGGTGTCTCGTCATTCATCGGAGATGCATCGGAAATGCAGGCGGAGACGCAGCGCGAGCTGAAGCAGGGATGGAAAGTCATCGTCGCCGCCGGCGCCGGGGTGGGGGTAGGGCTGACCGGCCTGCCGTTTTATTCGTTCGGCATCTTCATCAAGCCGCTGAGCACGGCGTTCGGCTGGTCCCGTGGTGAAATCACGCTGGGCATGACCTGCCTCAGCGCCGGGTCGGTGCTGACTGGCCCGTTGCTCGGCGCGGTGATCGACCGACTTGGAGTGAGGCGAATCGCGATGCTTTCGTTGGCCGGGCTGGCCATCGGGTTCCTGCTGCTGTCGCGCTCCGGACCTGGCCTGACGTCGTTCTACGCAAGCTGGCTGGCGCTCGCCTTTCTGGGGTGCGGCACTACCCCGCTGGTCTGGACGCGGCCGATCGCGCTGATGTTCGAACGGGCGCGGGGACTGGCTCTGGGCCTCACCCTGCTCGGCACGGGGATCGTCGCGATCGCCGCGCCGCCGCTGCTCAACGCCGTCATCGCCCGGTGGGGATGGAGCGCGGGCTATGTCGCGATGGCGATGTTCGTGGCCCTAGTCGTCCTGCCGCTGGTCGCGGCGTGCCTGCGCGAGGGCAAAGCCGTCGTACCTGGCGCGCAGGCCCCGATCCTTCCCGGTCTCAGCCGCGCCGAGGCCTTGGCGACCGGCCGTTTCTGGCGGCTGGGGCTGGGCATCCTGTGCGTCATAATCGCACAGTCGGCCGCGACGGTGCACCTCGTGCCACTACTTACCGACCGGGGCGTGTCCGCCGCCAGCGCGGCCGGTTACGTGGGTGTGCTGGGCATCGCGGCGATCGTCGGGCGTGTGGTCGTCGGAACGTTGCTCGATCTCTTCCACGCGCCGCTGGTTGCCAGGCTGGTGCTGGCGTTGCCGGCCTGCGCGCTGGCTATCCTTTTCGTCGGGACAAGCGGAGCGAGCGCGCTGGCGGCGGTGGCTCTCCTCGGTCTCGCGGCCGGTGCGGAAACCGATCTGCTCGCCTATCTCACCAGCCGCTACTTCGGGATGCGGGCTTATGGGGCGATCTATGGGTTGCAGCTTTCCATCTTCGGACTGGGCGCGGCAATCGGGGCGCCGCTAGTGGGGTGGTCGTTCGACCGGTTCCAAAGCTACGAACCGGCGCTGCTGGTGGGGATCGGCTTGTTCGTCGCCGGTGCCTTGCTGATGGGTTCGATGGGGCGATATCCCAGGTTTTCCGAGAGTGTCGGGTAGAAATACGCCGCATTTGACAGGCCACAACGGCACCAAGCGCCTTCATGATGTACCAGACGGCACGGTTGCAGGAACCGAGCCGCGCCCCACCGCCACCGACCGCATCTGGATGGCGCCCGCCGCCGATAGCAGCCCCGCGCCTTGGCGGGGATAGGCTGACCGGCATGATCGTGCCGCGCCGCTGTCGCCGCTGGGTACGCTTGCCCGTCAGCAGCTTCCGGTTCAACCGATCCCGGCCCTTACCCGCCGAGCCCTTTGAGCATCATCGCCATTTTCTGTTCCGCCACGCTGGCGATGCCATCGCGGTTGGCGTCGGCCAGGTCGAACATCTGCAGCGGGCGCGCCTCGGCTTCGGCCAGGGTCACGCGGCCATCGCCGTTCGCATCCGACTTTTCGAGCCAGCGGCCGCCGATGTGATAAAGGCCCGCCCCGCCGTTCGGCATTCTCTCCTGCTTCGCGCGGTAGGCTTCGAACTCCGCCTCGTCGACCACGCCATCGTGATTGCGGTCCATGGTGGCGAACTGGGCTTTGACGCCAGCGACGACTTCCGCCCGCTTGATCGGGCGCTGGCCCAGTTCGAGCGACTGGGCGCTGCAAGGCAATGCCGTCGCCAGGCCCACCCCGGTCACCAAGAAAATCAACGATTTGAACATCGGTCTGCTCCGGTCAGTCAATTATCGACGCGGTTATAGGCCGGCGTTCTGACACGGCGCTGAACGGAAAACGCGGCGCCCGTCAGCGCGGAAGCAGCGCCACGACCTTGTAGTCGGGGCGCTCGGCCGGCAGGAACGTGTGCTGCACATATGTCAGCGGACCGTCGCGCGGATGCAGGAAAGT
>Ga0247734_1002798_pt1 | contig 10948 bp, 10 predicted proteins | sample UWRJL103311B2_FD_180933 | JGI IMG/M metagenome (GOLD analysis project Ga0247734, IMG submission 180933) | Plant litter microbial communities from Arlington Agricultural Research Station in Wisconsin, United States - UWRJ-L103-311B-2 | ecosystem: Environmental > Terrestrial > Plant litter >... | reverse complement strand
TGTGACGTTATTATTTTTGAAGATTACGACAAAGGTGTACTCACCACTGAATCGATAGCTGCAATTACTGATTTTGCAAACGAACACAATGTTCCTACCGTTGTAGATCCTAAAAAAAGAAATTTTCTAGCTTACAACAATACAACCCTTTTTAAACCCAATCTGAAAGAATTAAGGGAAGGTTTGAAAGTAGATTTTAATGTCGACAATCCGGAAGAACTGCAAGCTACTGTAAGGCATTTAAAAGAAATATTAAATATAAAAGGCGCATTAATTACACTTTCAGAACGAGGTATATTTATTGATTTTCGAGAAGAAATTCATAAACTTCCGGCTCATATCCGTCAGATTGCCGATGTATCCGGAGCTGGTGATACCGTAATCAGCATTGCTGCTTGCTGCGTTGCATTGGGATTACCTCCAAAATCCATTGCAGCTATTTCTAATCTGGGCGGCGGACTGGTTTGTGAACTAATTGGTGTAGTTCCTATTGATAAAGAATTATTGAAAAAAGAAGCAGAAAAACTGGTTTAATCGTACCAATTACCAATTAACACCTGTTTGACCCAAACCAAGTTTACGTGTAAATCTGGAAGAAAAACCTGATCTGCTTGTAATATATCTAACACTGGCGCCAATGTAAGGCGTTGTTGCCGGTGTATAAGAAGTCAGATTCTCGTGAGCACTATTGAAAGTTCGAAGCTGGCGAAAAGTGGTAACTCCTGCTTCAAGAGAAACATTCAGTACAGAAAATAAATGTGCATTTGCTGAAACTCCCACTTTGATATGGCGGTAATTTTCACGTCTTAGCATTTTTTCCTCCGGCGTTTGTATCTGAAAACCTCCGCTATATCCGTTCAGTCCTCCCATCATATCTACATTAAACCATTTGGTAACTTTGTAATTGGCGTTAGCCATAAAAGGCAGCAAAGCCGATAAACGCCATTGACCCAAACCTTTATTGATACCAAAAACCGGAACAAAACGTAGCTTTTGATTATAAGCTATTATTGATCCGTAAATAATCTGAGTCCGCAATCCTAATATGTGCATCCGTGCAGCGCCTCCCCAGAAAAAAGGCTGAGGTGTAAAAAAAGTCTCATTCGTTTCAGTCATCCCTAAACCTCCGCCATATACCCAAAGACGATCCTTGATACTTGCCTGCATACGTATTATTCCAACCGACAGTGTTTTGTAACCATTATCAGGGCTACTTTTTCCATCAACAGTAGGTTGGATCTGTGTGAATTGCGCAAGCATTACTGTATGCACAGCACGAAGATCCAATTTTTTCTTAAGGCTGTATCCCAGTTGAACTTCACTCTGAATAGGAATTATTCCATAAAAACCGCTTCTGGTTACGCCATAATCTTGGGTTCCATTCAGACTTGATGGTACGCTATAATCTGCTTTTAAAGTTACATTTGGATAAAATAACCGGCTCAAAGCGAAATGCTGCGCCTGGGCAGATGATACCAGTGTCAGGAAAAGACAGGCTAATAGGTAGCGGAAATAATTCATGCTAAAATTTTGGGGGTGGAATTTGGCAAATAACGTGTAAAACATCAACCTATTGTATCAGATTTCTTCCACTGATTAAGATCGTCATCATTCCCATTTTTTATAAATAGAAAAGTCCGTATTCTTTATACGTTTTTCAAATTCATTAAATGGCATAAAAAGTGGAGCATTATCCATGTATGCACCGGAATAAACAATTTTTTCAACTGGCAGTTGCCTTTTTTCAATCAGTTCGTAAAGTAACTTTTCACCCAAAGAGGCATTTTTACCATTCGCCCCGGCATAGTAAGGATTTCCATTGAAATAAATGACTTTTTCGGCAGGCAAATAATAACTCACAATTATTTGGTCTTTGTCTTTATTTAATGACGGATTAAGAATTAAAGCCGTTACATTTTCAGTTTTAAATTCATCCGTAAAAGCTGTTAACAACCCGGCAGAACTTGCTGTCAGCCAGGCCGCTGCTTCTTTTTGATTGACAGTATGATATTTTTCTTCTGCAAGAGCCCCATACCCCTTTGGGCCAAATACATGGGTTTTTATATCGAAAAAATCAGAAAGGGAAACAACTCCGGATAAAATATCAATATTATAAATATTAGTGATTACACTATTTTGATATTCTTTCTTAATTGCTCCAATCACTTGCTGATTCAGTTTTTCTACATTATAAATGCTGGTAAGCAATTCAATTTTTTTATCCTGATTAATCCGAAGTAACGAACGATCATACCTCCACTTGCTGCTTCGCTCTAATACAAATAGTCCATTTCCTATACCGGCAATCCGGAATTTTATAAAGCTCTCATCAGAAGGTGCTGCATCGAAAACTGAAACAGGAAAAGGTTTATTTATACCTGCCCACTCTAATTTTTTTCTTACTGTATGAAATCCCCTGCTATCGATTTCTTCCAAAACTCCCGGGATCAAAAAATCGTCCTGCATACGAAAATCAAGGTAATAAACGATGTTTTTATACGGATCAGGCCCTTGGCTTAATATAGGATCTCTGTCGATTTTAGATTCAACTAACCTGCTTAACAAATAACTTTTTTCATTAAAATATACATCGATCCAGTTATTATGTAATTTGACCTGTACAATGTTATAATCTGTGCCATCGATATGAGCGGTACCGGTATAATGTAATTCCGTAGAATCATGAGCCATTCGCTGTAAAAGTGCAACAGGGTTCATTTTAAAAGTTTGTGTAAAAAAATATTCATTACTCCAATCAAGTAACATTTTAGTTGAATCCAGTTTGCCTTTAGCTTCATTGGTACGTACAATCCATCTGGCTGTTCTTTGTCCATCAAGATCCGTAAAAAAATATTGCCTTTCATCACCATTGTATTTTTGAGTCTGTTCCAGCAATTTTTTTATTCCTGTTGTAATTTTTTCCTGCATCTGCTGTTTGGCAGAGTCCGAAAGAGTGTTCATAACAGAATCCAGCATGATGGTAATGGGATTAGCCTGTAACATTTCTGATGGTATGCTTCCCGGTTTCAAATGTTCATACTTCAGGATATAATTTGTTAGAATTTTACCGGAAGTATGTTTTTTCAGCGCCATATCAACGATTTGTCTGGCTTTGGAAATTTGAGCAAATGAACAAGAATATGAAAAGAAAAAGAGTAAAATTACTAGTACGAAAGACTTCATTGCATGTATAGTTATAGAAGTGATAGATACTTCCGGACAAACATAATTAAATAATCATTGTATGAAGAAGTCATTATTACTACTAATTCTTCTGATACCTGCAATAATTCATGCTCAAACTCCCGAGCCTACCTTTGCCGAAAAACTAGGTTATCCGAAAGGAAAAAAAGTCCTTATTATTCATGTTGACGACGTTGGAATGTCTTATGAATCGAATCAGGGCGCTATAAAAGCAATAAAAGATGGTGTTGCAAATTCGCTGAGCGTGATGATGCCTTGTGGATGGGTACCAGGTTTTGTACATTATTTGAAAGAAAATAAGGAGTTGGACGCTGGTCTGCATTTAACCATGACTTCCGAATGGAAAGATTATCGCTGGGGGCCATTAGCAGGAAAGAGCCAGGTGAAAGGTATGGTTGACCCCGAGGGCGCAATGTGGCGGAGTGTAGCAGATGTAGTAAAAAATGCAACTCCTGACGAAATTGAAACTGAAATTCGAGCACAACTTGACCGCGCCAGAACAATGGGTTTTGAACCGACGCACCTTGATTCACACATGGGAACGCTCTTTGCAACACCTGAATTTTTACAGCGGTATTTAAAAGTAGGGATGCAGGAAAAAATTCCGGTCATGTTCCCCGGTGGGCATAATACGGTAGTTCAGTCTCAGGAAAAAATGGTTGCAGATCAGCTGGCTATGACAAAAGTCGTAGGGAAACAACTTTGGGACGCAGGTTTGCCTGTTTTAGATGATCTCGAAAATTCAAGTTACGGCTGGAAAGGACCAGAATCAGGTGACAAATCGGAAAAAGCTCTTCAAAAATATAAGACTGAAAAATATATCAATGCAATCAAAAATATAAAACCCGGGCTGACGATGGTAATCATGCATTGCACGATTCACACAGAAGTATTTCCAATGATATCCGATTCGTACCCTACGCGTGAAGGCGATTTCCTGGCAATGATTGATCCTGAATTAAGAAAATATATTGAAAAAGAAGGGATCATTTTAACAACGTGGCGTGAAGCAATGAAGAGAAGAGGTAGTGTGAAATAGATTACTGCGAAAAGCTAAGACTGCTGGCTTTCCCAAATCCGTTGCAATTCTTCAATATCCGCCAAATCTTTTGGCCGGGCAGTGGCCGCTTTTTCAGTAATCAAATCACGCAACTGAATGACCGAAAATGGAATTCCATCAAAATTTGCTACCAATGCTCTTTCATAACAAGCGTCAAAATCCACCTCAGTAAATGCTTTTAAAGAATGACCAAGATCCAGTTCAAATCCGGAAAGACCGAAACGAACTGATGTCCAGCCAAAAATAAGTGGCATACTCAAAAGCAGATTAGATCCGGGAACCTCATTTTCTGCCAATGCTGAAATAAGCGCTTTTGTATTTTCGGTACCGCTCTTTACCCACAAATCCATATCCTGAGTTGTGCGTATATGCCCGTGAACGACACCTGCCATTCCTCCAACCAATAAATATTTTACCTGATAACGATTCAGACTTTCAAGCAAATGCTGTACGTCGTTACTACTGATATCCATAAATAATCTCTTTTTATTCAGAGGATTTGATCGGTACAATTTACCAGCCAGCTTGTTAAGGCGGCTAAGTGACTCTATATTTTCTAAATACGGAGATTTTGTACGAAGATCAGGAAGAGACATACTTTTTCCGGTCATTGATAAATAAAGTTAACTGAATATATCCAAAACAAACAAAGCCCCGAAAGACAAAAATCTCCGGGGCTTCATTTTATTAATAAGCAGAAAGCCGATAGCTGTCAGCCGAAAGCCTACAAATCAATTGCTTCACCGTAAGCCGCTTCAGTTGCACCTTTCAATGCTTCTGACATGGTTGGGTGAGGATGGATCGAACGCATGATTTCGTGAGCCGTTGTTTCCAGTTTACGGGCAACGACAACTTCCGCGATCATTTCTGTAACGTTGGCACCAATCATGTGAGCTCCAAGGAATTCACCGTATTTAGAATCAAAAATTACTTTTACAAAACCATCTGTAACACCAGCTGCTGTTGCTTTACCAGATGCTTTGAAAGGAAATTTACCTACTTTAATATCGTAACCAGCTTCTCTGGCTTTCTTTTCAGTAAAACCTACGGAAGCAATTTCAGGTTGGCAGTATGTACAACCCGGAATGTTTCCATAATCTAATGCTTCTGTTTTGTGACCTGCAATTTTTTCAGCGCAGATAATTCCTTCTGCCGTAGCAACGTGTGCCAATGCAGGGCCGGGAGTACAGTCACCGATTGCATAAAATCCGGGAACGTTGGTTTCGTACCATTCACTTACAGAAATTTTACCTTTATCAGTTTTGATGCCTGTTTCTTCCAGACCGATGTTTTCAAGATTTGAAACAATACCTGCTGCCGAAAGAACTACATCTACTTCAAAAGTTTTGTCACCATCTGGTGTTTTTACTAAAACTTTACAGCCATTTCCACTCGTATCTACACTTTGAACTGTGGAGTTAACGTAAGTATCAATGCCTATTTTTTTGTATTGTTTAGCAATTTCTTTCGAAATGTCCTCATCTTCAACCGGTACCAGGTTTGGCAGGAATTCTACCACAGTAACTTTGGTACCCATTGATGCATATACATATGCGAATTCCATTCCGATTGCTCCTGAACCAACAACCAGTAAACTTGCAGGTTGTTTTTCAAGACTCATTGCTTTACGGTATTCAATGACTTTCTGACCGTCAATTTTGATATTAGGCAATTCGCGTGCTCTTGCACCGGTTGCAATAATAACGCCTTTACCAGCAGTATAATCAGTTTTTTTGCCGTCTTTATCGGTAACTTCAACGGTTTTCACACCTTTTACTTTACCATATCCCATGATGACGTCAATCTTATTTTTCTTCATCAGGAAAGAAACTCCTTTACTCATCCCATCTGCAACGCCACGGCTGCGTTTGATCACTGCTCCAAAATCGGCAGAAGATTCACCCACATTGATACCGTAATCTTTTGCATGCTTGATGTATTCAAAAACCTGAGCACTTTTAAGAAGTGCTTTTGTAGGAATACAGCCCCAGTTAAGGCAAATACCACCTAAAAGTTCTTTTTCAACAATTGCAACTTTAAGTCCTAATTGAGAAGCACGAATTGCTGCGGGATAACCACCGGGACCGCTTCCTAATACGATCACGTCATATGTTTGAGCCATTTTCTGGGTATTTTTATTTGAAAGAAATGGATTGACAAAAATTTGCCACAAAGTTAAGACGATTTGCCGGAATGCCTACACCGACAACATAAGGTATTTAAGTGAACCGGACGGTAATCGCGAATTGTTATACCTTTGTGACTTTCATAGTATAAAACCTTATTGGTTTGGAATTGGTTCTTTAATTTCATAAGGTTATTTTTTAACTTAAAAATTCAAAACTTCAAATGACAGCAGAGCAATTGAAAGACTTGAAGGCCCGTGTAGAGGCTTTGGGGAGGTATCTTTGACTACGATAACCGAAAACAACAACTAGAAGATTTAGAACAGCAAACCGTTCAGCCAGAATTTTGGAATGACTCGGCCCGTGCTGAAAAAACAATGCGTGAAATCCGCGGTTTAAAATTCTGGACCAACGGATATGAAGAACTTTCGCGGCTTCGTGATGATCTGGATACGATCTGGGAGTTTTATGACGCCAACGAAGCTACCGAAGAAGAAGTAGACGAAGAAGGCAAAAAACTTTCGGACAAGCTGGACGAAGTAGAGTTCCGGAAAATGATGGGTGAGGAAGGTGATGAATTGCCTGCCGTTATCGAAATCAATTCAGGTGCCGGTGGTACAGAATCTCAGGATTGGGCCTCGATGCTGATGCGGATGTACATTATGTGGGCGGAGAAAAACGGCTACAAAGTGCGTGAAGTGGATTTGCAGGATGGCGATGTGGCAGGTGTAAAATCTGTAACATTGGAAATCAGCGGTGAGTATGCCTATGGTAATCTGAAATCTGAAAATGGCGTGCACCGTTTGGTCCGTATTTCACCTTTCGATTCCAATGCAAGACGACATACTTCATTTACATCGGTTTATGTATATCCATTGGCTGATGATAATATTGAAATTGACGTCAATCTGGCTGATATTACGTGGGATACTTACCGTTCCGGCGGAGCAGGTGGTCAAAATGTAAATAAGGTGGAAACGGCAGTTCGTCTGCATCACAAGCCTTCGGGAATTGTAATTGCCTGTCAGCAGGAACGCTCCCAGCTGATGAATAAAGAAGTAGCAATACGTCTTTTGAAATCGAGGTTGTATCAGATTGAACTCGAAAAACGCAATGCAGCCCGTGCAGAAGTTGAAGCTTCAAAACGTAAAATCGAATGGGGATCACAAATACGGAGTTACGTTTTAGATGACCGTCGTGTAAAAGATCACCGTACCGATTACCAGACATTTAATACAGAAGCAGTTTTAAATGGCGATATCAATGATTTTATCAAGGCTTATTTGATGGAATCATAAGAAAATTTTAGTTTTAAAAACCTCCTGGCATATATTCAGTCGCCTGAATAAGCTTGGAGGTTTTTTGTTTTTTAGTTACCTTACTTTAAATATAATAAGATGAGCGAAATAGAATTGATGATTAGGGTTTCCATGCTTCCCCCACATTTAAAAGAGGAAGTTTCGGATTTTGTAGATTTTTTGCTAAACAAATATGTAGAGCAAAGCCAGCAAAATAATTCATTACAATTTGGTATGATGAATGGAATTTCTGATGTATTCAACAACCGATTAAAAGAAGAAGGCAAATTGGATGAATAATTTTATTCCGAAAAACCTTCATTATTATAAATTGGGCCAAGGCCCGGTTATTTTGCTCGCCTTTCATGGTATTGGTCAGGATGGCGTTACTTGTTTCAAACCATTCGCTGACAATTCAGGCGACCGCTACACAATTTATGCTTTTGACCTTTATTTTCATGGCAAAAGTATTGAAGGATCTGCCATCAATTTCTCTAAAAATGAAATAATTACCAAAGAAATCTGGATACACGCAATCCAGGAATTTTTACGTAAACAAAATATTTCTCGCTTTGATATCGCCGGGTTCAGTATGGGCGGAAGGTTTGCATTGGCCACGCTGGAAGCTTTTTCAGACCGAATTGACAGAGCATTTCTTATTGCTCCTGATGGCATTTCCGAACATCCTTTATATACATTAGCTTCCCGATTTAAACCAACCCGGAAACTTTTTGGCTGGTTTATGCAAAATCCTGATTCATTTTTTAAAGTAGCCAATGTCTTTCAAAAAGCCGGATTTATTCACAGCAGTTTATACCGTTTTACCCAAAATGTACTAAACACGCCTGAAAAACGACAATCTATTTATAATTCATGGATAGCTTTTAGGAAGCTTCGTTTTGATACATCTGAATTATATAAAAAAATCCAGGCTGATAATATTGACCTGTACCTGTTTGTTGGCAAATATGATAAATTATTAAAAGTTTCAGCCGTAAAACAATTAGCTGACCTTTTACCACCCGATAGATTTATAATTTTGCAAAGCGGGCATTCGCAGCTGGTTGAGAAAGTTGGAGTTTATTTGAACCAGGCAACTAATAATGGTTAAAACGTTCTGCCAGCAATACGATTTTACTGCAAAAACGTTCTATGCTCAGAACACTTTTAAAAATATCAGGCAACTTCAATCGTCAAATTGTTTTTTCAGAAAAATTTTATTCATCTTGTCTGTGTCTCTTGGATTTTACTTTTATATAAAAGTGAACCTAACTCACTCCTGAAAAAACAACCTTTATAATGTCACAGAAAAACGATACAAACTGGCGGCTAAAAGCCATAATAGGCGGTTCCGCCGGAAATTTGGTTGAATGGTACGACTGGTATGCTTACTCAGCGTTTTCTTTATATTTTGCCAATAGTTTTTTTCCTGATTCTAATCCGACCGTACAACTTCTTAACACGGCTGGCATTTTTGCAGTTGGTTTTTTAATGCGTCCAATTGGTGGTTATATTTTCGGAAAGCTGGCGGACACAAAAGGCCGGAAAGAAGCCATGACGTTATCGGTATTACTGATGTCTTTCGGATCTTTGCTCATTGCATTTTTGCCAGGATATCACACCATTGGAATTGCAGCACCGATTTTACTTTTAATTGCAAGATTGTTGCAGGGATTAAGTGTTGGCGGAGAATATGGTACGTCGGCAACTTATCTGAGCGAAGTAGCTATAAAAGAACGGCGTGGATTTTTTTCCAGTTTTCAGTATGTAACCTTAATTGGCGGCCAGTTAATTGCGCTGGGTTTACAGCTTTTATTACAACGTATTTTCCTGACCGACCAGCAGATGCACGAATGGGGATGGCGAATCCCTTTTGTGATTGGAGCCATTCTTTCCCTGGTTGCTTTGTATCTGAGAAGCAATTTGCATGAAACGGAGGCTTTTCAAAATAAGGATGAAAAAATAAAAAAGAAGGGCTCACTGAAAGAACTTCTAAAACATCCAAAAGCGCTTACAACCGTAGTCGGGCTTACAATGGGTGGTACGTTGGCTTTTTATACTTATACAACCTATATGCAAAAGTTTTTGGTGAACACTGTCGGGTTAACCAAGGATCAGTCTACCACATTGACTTTTTGTTCCCTTCTTATTTTTGCATTGCTGCAACCACTTTTTGGTATGCTTAGTGACAAAATAGGCCGCCGTCCTTTACTGATTGGCTTTGGGGTATTAGGTACTCTTTGCACAGTTCCTTTACTTACTACACTCAGTACCGTTACCACAATGTCCGGTGCCTTTGGATTGTTAATGGCTGCATTGCTCATTGTCAGCGGTTATACTTCAATTAACGCTGTTGTAAAAGCTGAATTATTTCCGGTTGAAGTACGTGCATTAGGAGTCGGCCTTCCTTATTCTCTTACTGTCGCAATCTTTGGAGGAACAGCTGAATATCTGGCATTATGGTCCAAAAATTTGGGTCACGAAAGTTACTATTATTGGTATGTCACGATCTGTATTTTCATTTCACTCATTGTATATATAGGAATGAAGGATACCAAACATACTTCACTGATAGACAGGCAATAAAACTAAATTGTAAAAAAAATAAAAAATTAGCACTTCTAAGAAAAGACAAATTATCTCTTGACATAATACAGCAAATTTTATAATTTTCTGGAAACCAAAACTTTCAGAAATTATGAATATAATTGATCGAATCGAACGTTGGGGCGATACGCATCATCCGGCTTGGCTGGATGTGGTTCGTATTGGTTTGGGAGTACTCCTATTTGTAAAAGGAATTAGTTTTATCAGCGACACCGCTAAATTATCTGAACTGGTCAATGAACTTGATATAAGGTTATGGACCGTAGCAGCAGTTCATTATGTAGCTTTTGCACACATTTTTGGAGGCTTTTTGATCGCACTTGGCTGTCTCACAAGAATTTCCTGCATTATTCAGATACCAATTTTGATCACAGCTGTGTTTTTCCTTAATATCCGCATGGGATTTTCTTACTTAAATTCAGAACTGTGGTTATCAATGATTACGCTCTTATTAGTTATAACGTTTACAATCATTGGTTCAGGCCGTTTCTCGATGGACGAATGGATGCGCACCCATGATCATTAACTTAATATGAGTGCGGTTTTGAATAAATATTTCCTTTTATATTCTAATGGAGTCATGCCGGTAACTTTTTTGAAGTGCCTGTAAAAATTGGAAACATTATTAAAGCCGCACTCAAAACAAATAACTT
>Ga0247734_1002797_pt1 | contig 10951 bp, 11 predicted proteins | sample UWRJL103311B2_FD_180933 | JGI IMG/M metagenome (GOLD analysis project Ga0247734, IMG submission 180933) | Plant litter microbial communities from Arlington Agricultural Research Station in Wisconsin, United States - UWRJ-L103-311B-2 | ecosystem: Environmental > Terrestrial > Plant litter >... | reverse complement strand
GGCGCTGGGGCTGGGAGTCCAATGACTTCGGCCACTCGCTTGGCAATATCGTTGCTCACACGGTTGAGTTGAATCAGTACGTTTGATTTCACAACAGAGGATTGTAGGTGAGAGACCTCAAATCGGATGGCGTTGATGAGGAATTGTTGCTCGACAGGAAGTAGAGAGTTGTAAAACATCCGGGGCTGTGTCCATGCATCTGCAAAGGTGGAGGAGACCTTGCGAATTAGATTTCCACCACTGCTACGCGAGGGCGCAGTGAAAAACCCCTTTCCTGTGTTTTGAGTTGCTTGTTTTGGTGATCCACTGTTTAATGTGTTAGGTGAGTACGCTGCCGTGTTGAGATGGATAAAGTTTTGACCTGCGCCGTCTCGGTTGTTGTTATGGACGGGCACATGAGGTCGGTTTATGGGCAGTTGTTCGAAGTTTGGCCCTCCATGACGATTCAATTGAGTGTCCAGGTATGAGTAAATTCGACCTTGGAGCAATGGATCGTCTGAGAAGTCAATTCCGCGAACGATATGACCTGGTTGGAACTAATATGAATTAGTATGGGGAAGTTGTACGAAAAAGTTGATCAATGTTTCACAAAAAGGACTTACCATGACTTGTTCCGTTTCAGCAAAATAGTTCGTCGGATTTCGGTCGAGCTTCATAACTCCAAGCAGTGTGACTGGGACCAACTCCTCGGGAAGTATCTTTGTCGGATCCAGCAAGTCAAAACCATAAGCCAACACATCCTTTTCATCCACGATCTGCACCCCAAGTTCCCACTCGGGACCATTTCCAGAAGCAATCGCATCCCAAAGGTCGCCTCTGTGGAAATCAGCGTTCTTGCCGGCCAATACCTGTGCTTCCTCCCAGACCAAACTGGCTTTTCCTTGCTTAGTTTTCCAGTGCCATTTGACGAGCTTTGACTCTCCGGACTCAGTCACAAGTCTGAAAGTGTGAATGCCGAAACCATCCATGTGGCGGTAGGAGCGTGGAATACCATTTCCGGCCATTGCCCAGAAGAGGGTGTGGAGCGTACTAGGTTGCTGGCTGAAGAAATCCCATGCAGAGTCATGGGCAGTAGCTCCTTGAGGGATCTCTTTGTCTGGACTTGGCTTGACAGCATGGATAAGATCTGGGAACAAGATGGCGTCTTGGATGAAGAAAACTGGAACGTTATTTCCAACGATATCTGGAATCGTTAGAATAATATGCTAAACTCCAGGAAAATACCTACCAAAGTTCCCTTCATCTGTGTAGAATCTGGTTGCAAAACCATGTACATCTCTGGCTGTGTCTGCACTTCCACGGGACCCCGCAACTGTCGAGAATCTCACAAAGACTGGAGTCTTCTTGCCTGCATCGCCAAGAAACGAGGCGGCGGTAATGTTGCTATAATCTCCATAGCTGGTAAAAGTTCCATGGGCTCCTAATCATAATATGAGCAAGCTGAGTGAATTAAGCGGAAAGATAATTCTTACCAGCACCACGAGCATGCACAGCTCTTTCAGGAACCTTTATAATTAGCAAAGGGGCGCTGTTAAGCTCTGGTCATGAGTAACTCACCCTCTCGTGATCAAAATGTTGGATCTTTTGACGAAAGACAAAGTCTTCCAAAAGCGTAGGTCCACGTTCTCCTGCTTTTAGACTGATGTCGTCTTGTATTGGGCCTCCAACATCGGAAGTGAGGAATGAATCGGTGTCATCAACGGTAAATGGTTTGAGGATATCCGCACCAGTCCTACTCAACAGATGCACTTAGTGGGTGTGGTCAAAAACATTATGGGTCGGCACCATGTTCTATTTGTGACTATGAAGTACTGATATCCATACGCATTTACTAAAATGCAGACTTATGAAAGAGAGTTTTCATAGAACCAGGCACTAGACTTCAACTTACTGCTGATTAAGGTCTTCGTCTGATCTTGACTTGAGGCTCGAGCCACCATCCATGTAAGGGCACGCAGAATTTGCAAGACTGAACAGGAAGACGAGAAGACATGATGGATGCATCTTCATGATGGGGTATTATTGGTCGGTAGAGCACGACAATTCTGATCAAAAACTGTGCGTGTCGTTCTACAGGATGGAAAGCGTGGACAGTTTATATATTCTGCAGCATCATAAAAAGCAACTCGGTTGGCTCCATCTTACGTAGGAAGCTCAGATGATTTGGCCCAAGTCTCCTTTGGGCGAGACTTGATTTGGAATTGTAAAAGATGTGGAGTTGCAATCCACAAGATCAGACCGCTACAAACTGATGAACGAAAGGACTCCGGTGTTGGTGATACGTATAACCCAATCGCAATGGAGGAGGTCCGTATATGACCGTATATGATGATCCCAACGTCATATTCATCTTAGAACAACCCGACTTCCTTGAAGCTCTGCACCTTAAAAGCACTAGGAGTTCCATAGCTAAGAGCATCGGCAATTGATTGCGGTGCATACATAGCGCAGAGACTAACTCTTGGTACTGGGAACTCCTACTTGCATATGTAGAGTCGCAGTTGATTGTGATGCTGGCGGACGCCCGCAGTAGCGTGCCTGAAGTATTTGTAACCACCAATCATCATCCCATGCCCCTGCCAAGAGGATATCAAAAAAATAAAAGAGTCCAACGCTTCTCTTGGCCACTCCAATTACAGTCCCCGGATTATCTATCAATTATTCCGGGAAAGGAAACCGGCACTCCCGTGCTAAGGAAACGACCGATGGACATTCCAACATTTGCATGCCATTTTTAGAGTTACCAAGGAAGAACTAGGGAGTCGTGAAAGGATGATGCTTATATTGTTTCCTTAAATAATCTACATATGACTGCATTAGATATTGGAAGCTGCAGGGAAAACGTATCTCACTGGTTTAAGCAGTCAATCTGATAATTAAGGTTCGATGTTTGCCAGGCGACCCTTCCAGCTCCAAAAATGTTGCTCCGGCGCCCGCATACAACGGTAATTAGTCGGCCGATGACCCTATAAATGGCGTGATATTACCACTTGTGATATCGATATTGTTGGACCGTTGGAATTAGGTAGCCGGGGGTATGTTTCAGTGCGGCTATTATCAATGATTGACCCCGGCTTTTGAACGATCGTCAGGCATGAATATCAGGTCGCCTGCTTCTGCTGCATCTAGTCCCTACTAATAGAACAAAACGTCCGATGGTGGTTCTGGTAACACGAACACCTACTCAATAACGTACTTGGCAAATAAGACACATACCTTCCTTAACCGGAATCGCCAGACGTAAGCATAAATCGATGCAATGGATCGGTGAAGTCAGATTCCATACCCAACTCTTAAACCAATAGCATATTCCCTTCGTCACAGGGCTAGTGATTGATTTTAGATAAGAGATTGTCGGCGTATTTTTGATTGCCTTTAAATCCCTCAGACGAGGAGCATGGCATGGCCAAATTAGCTAGATCGTGTGAAGGTCACACTCCCATGAGGGACCAAGACTAAGTGTACAGCATGCCACCGCAGCGCAAGGATGACACCGAAGATATTAAGGGTCGGGGTCGGAGTTGACATAATTTTGGTATTCAAATAGACTTTATTTCTCCCACTTGAAAACCAGGGGGTTGCTATACCATCTGGGCAGCAGGAACCGACGAGCCATGGGTCATCAAAAACGCTGTACGTAATATTGGTAGACTCCACGATGGAAAGTCGAGACCTTCAAAATTAAAATTATCTGTGGCTGGAAGATAGGTAGGCTCGCTTCACCGATAGTTGGTCCCTCAATAAGCTTCGTCTGTGGACATTCGTCGAGGCATCGTTGTGCTCCGGAACTGGTCTCTTCGGCCACAGTTGCATAGCCGCTTACCATAGCCGCTTACCATCCATCATATATATCCGTTTCCTTTCATCATCGGGCCGTAACCACAGAGCAACCGAAAACCAGAATACCGAACACTTGACTGAGCTTGTTCTTGTAATCGTCCTCCGTCCTCAGGTATGTGCTTGGCCATTGCGACCAGCATAGATTCGTACAGCATATCATTTCAACATGTCCTCGCATATGCTATGAGCCACTCCACCGGATCCAGGGATATGTTCGTAATAGAAAAGGGGCTTTGGATGACGTGGTGGTTAGTTAATCGTGTGCTCGTAGGGTGCTGATGTAGCCTATCTACCCCTCCCCTCACGTCACGTCGGTGTGGCCGAGTTCCAAGTGTACTGTACAGCATGAACGTGCACGATGGAGAATTTGTGTATGGGGTATCACAATATATCAAATGAATTCGGATAGCTGCTGGTGAAAGAAATGGTTGAGGCTGGACATTGCCCGAATTTGATCTAACGTGAGCAAGCCGAGCAAGCTTAGTCTGGCCAAGCCTGGTTGTTAAGGGGCTCTGCAGGCCATCCATTTCCATCCCTCAGGCAACAACATCCACAACCTCTAAATCAACCATCCTGTAGACACAGAGTCTACCTTATTAAGCACCTTTACAATCATTGCGCAAGTTTCAAAACAAAACAAAGCACCTCTAGAAGCGCCGGCAAGGGATAAATGCAGTTAAATCCAAGCCAAATGAAGACGAAACACATTTAGTATTTTAGTATAAAGAGTTCTCGATATATAAATCCAAACAGGATAGAGAATCTATTTAAACGACTTCTGTTGATACACCTTACAGGTTGAGACTACATTGTGATTTTTTTTCTCGAGCGTTGTGATATATACGTGCGTGGAATCAGCTCCAACACTTCCAAACAAACACCTTTGAAATATCTATGGACATTCGTTCCGAGTTCGATAAAAGGAACTTAGCTCCTAGAATTTGTTCAAAAATGTGCACGGCTAAAAGGAAATAATTCGTTCGTCGGTAGCAAAGTACGCAAAGCACCCGTGGTATATATATGTTCCTCAAAACCATGAACCAGGCAGCTGCCCAGCTCCTAGATGTTAGCCATTTGATGATGAACTCGCCTTTCGCCTGTGGTAACGGTGTTTCATTGTGGGTATCCATATGAAGTATTGTAACACATAGTTCAGGTCATCCTACCGAGCAATAAGAGGATGAAAATGTCCGTACTCCTAAAAAATGACGAGACGTATCGCCATAAACGTCCCTTGTGAAGTCAGCAATGCTCGCAGTTGAAGAAACCACACATTCCTTGGTTGAACGTGCAATTTCACCAAATTTTTGTGAAAGGTGTTTATATAGACACCGCCTACTGCGTTGGGAAAGCCTCACGTAAAACCAGATTCAGCTTTTCAAGTGCGGACAACTTTTACTCAATGAGTGCATTTAACGGTTGCCCATTATTCTTGAGCTAGCTCGTTTTGATTAATCCATCAGCACCTATAAGACGAGCAATAAAGTTCACACTACGCTGCACACCAATAATATATTCACCATATTTAACACCCAACAAACAAACTCCTGAAAAATGCGCACCCGAATCGTGTCGTCTTCGCATGTCGAAGAGCACAGTCCTGAAAAGAAGTGTTGACTCCTCATAGAATTGTCAACGATAGTAGCTCAGTTGAAGAATATCAACCACCACCTACATCAATAATGGGAAGGGAACCTCTATCATCTGTATCCAAACCAACTAACACTTTGGTTGGAGTAGGATCTCAGAAGTCATCCTTGAATATGGAAGCGGGACCACTATCATCACAATCATCAATCCCGTCGACACCCTTCTCAACTGCACTACCAAACTCCGACTCAATGTTGTCGAAATCTCCCAAGACCCATCCCTCGCTTTCGTGAGTTCCCAAATATCATTTAGTATTTAGTCTATCCTAACACCTAATATAGCAAGCCGCAACTGATGATTGCCTTTTTCGTTGGTCCTGAACACTTAACGCAAATATTTGTTGTCCACAAAGACTTCGCGACGTTCTACTAACCAGTTTTCCAGCGTACATTCAACTCCAAGCTTGCAGAAGGTGAGACGCAGAAAATGCGACTCCAGGATGTGACAGCTGGGGAATTTGGAAGATTTGTTCACTGGCTTTACACCAAAGACATCGAAGGCGACACAGATTTGATTTCCGAGGCTCCAGCGCTAGCGAAACTGTGGGATCTTGCCGCCTCCTTCCAAGTTGTTGAATTCCAGAACAAGATTATTATAAAACTGTTCCGACTGGTAAAACAAGTCAATGGAGACCAATTGGTCAAGCTATTACATTATGCATATGAAAGAATCGAGGACACTGCGTTGAAACGTCTCGTGGTGGACAAGATTGCTTGGCATATTGAGCTGAAGAAGCTGAAGTATATCAAGAAAAAGGGTTATTTCCCAAAACAAATATGGGCTAACATTGCTCTGGTGTATAACAACCACTATTGGAACAAGGTCCCGGGCGATCACTTCCATGAATGGCGCTGCGAAGATTATCTCGTCACGGACCATACAGTTATGAAGGAACAAGAAGAAAAGAGCAGTCTCGTGAGACTGCATGAGAAGATCATAGTTTACGCAGGCACCACTGATGATAGGTTTATTTAGGGTCTTTCTATTCAGAACTATATTTCTTCACTGGAAATGTACAACTCTCAACTTGAATTGTCGGCTAGAGTACTTTGTGATTCTCTCAGTAATGACCTTAAACTAAAAACAATGAGAATCATGTAGATATCACTTTTAGTAAATTAAAAAAATGACTCTAAGCAAGCTTATTGTATAGCTACTAACCACTAACGATGTTCATGAAGTAGTTCTAAAATCCAAAAACTTTCTCATAAAGCAGATTCTAAGTCAAGCAACCAACCTGGTTACATAGTGCACGGATTTCTGGGAGTCCTCAAGCTGATTTAGTTTCACAAGTATCGATTTATTAGTTCAAATGATGTGATTCTCATTAGCGAATTAGGTGTAAATTTTAATTTTTCTTTAGCAAATTAGTACAGATTCCCCCTTGTGAGACTCACATGAAGTCAAGAACCGACGACGAATAATTTAAGATTCTCAATTTTCTAAGACAACTCGAGATGCTCAACAAAAGCCAAGTAGGAATGGTCTGGTCCTTAACTTGATTATTAAGATGCTCTAAGGTTCGATCAGCTAAATTCGACAAAAGTGTCGCCTGAATTATCTGATTTGCTCGATGATTTGCAAACAGCTGAGAGATGGAGTTGGATTATTTTGAAGCTTAACCTGCTATACAGTGCTGGTTATATCAAATTCACGCGTGGACGTACGCCCAAAAAGTGATCTCATCATCCCGCGAGATTTAGAATAACTGACGACCCGGGCCTCTCATTAGGGGGTGATGTGGTCCACATCTAAGATAGCTAAACCCAATATTCAGAACTATAGATGACGAACTAGAAGTCTGGTCTTCTTCTGTAACCCGTAGAATTGAGTTTGAATCTGCTCGACCTAGCAATAGGCCAGAGGAGAATAGGAAAAAGAAGACAATTGCTTTATTTCCCCACAATACTTGCAATTCGAGGGGAAATGTGATTTTCTGTAGCTTCAGACTTCTAAGAGAATGGTATCAATAGCATTTGAATTGGCCAAGATCCTCAATGCTCTATAGAAGACCCGATTGATATGAAAACGTTCTTGATTCTCTCAGCATACCTTTTTAGGATCATCCTTAGACCCAAGGAAGGAGGCAATCGACTTCAGCATTGTTTGTAAACAAACTAGTAATGAGAACTCAATGGTAGCAAATTAAAGATGTGTGTTCTCAAGTAGAGCTTTATACTTGATTTACACCTAGAGAAACAAGTAACAAGCTATGTGAGAGCAATCATATGATTTAATGCTCATGTTCTGGGCAATGTTGTTGCCTCAGGCATAAACCGCCCTATATAGCTTTCCATTACGAGAACCTCTTTCTCCTCTTTAAACTATACTTAATTCAAGACCCATAGCTTTACCTTCAAGGAACTTCTGCTCTTTCGTGATAGTAGGGGTGACAGGTCATGTGACTCATGGTAACTCCTGCTTGGCTTTTGACTTCCCTCCTCGTCTTAAAATTTTGAGCTTGGTCGAGAAAACAAATTCACTTACACTATTACTCATTTGATTTACTCTAGATAATGTAATGACCTGAGGTCTCATCACAAAAAACATATCAACCCCTGATCAGAGAAGATCCATACCAGGACCAGTATCACGTGACCACTGGCCCCTTGAAAAGCCTGCATCATCACCAGAATTTCAGTGGTGGAAGCATGGATTTCCACACTCTCGGGGCAAGCGTAGCCGCAAATGTCCTAGCAAGAGTTGCATGCTATCCCCTCGATACAATTGCCATCCAGCATGCCTCCTCAACGCGTCGCCCGATCTTTTCAGTCCCCCTTCGCACGTACTACCGCGGCGTAGGTGCATCAATCGGTATCACTACCCCGGCTGTCGCACTCTACTACTGTACCTACCGCGCTACCAAGTCATCTTTGATGCCGTATCTTGGTGACACTACTTACAATTATATCGCTGCCGGTATTAGTGCTGAACTCGCGTCATCGCTTTTATGGACCCCACTGGAAGTTATCAAGGCACGTCTCCAAATCAGTCGCACAGGACGAGATGGCAAACTGCTGTACCAGCTTCGAGATATCGCGAAGAATGAGGGAATCAGAGGTTTTTACAGAGGATATGCGATGGGATTGGCAATTTATATCCCGTACAACGCTATTTCATGGACCGTATATGAAAACATGAAGAAGCTTCCCGCGGATATGAGCTATGCCACTCAAGTCGCCGTTAGTGCTGGATCAGCCACCATTTGTGTCCATGGACTGGTATATCCCTTTGATTTGGTCAAGACACGGTATCAGGTTGCTACGAGTGGAACGATTGCAGAGGTTGCTGGAGTCACGGGACGAGACACGGATCGGAAAGGCATCAGACAGATTTTGCGGAATGTGATGAAGGAAAGTGGGAAGAAGGGATTTTATGCCGGATTCTTCCCTCGGCTGCTATGTTCGTTTCCGAGTTCGGTGATCACGATGAGCGTGATTGAGTACCTGAAGCCGGATGTTCAATCGCAGGAGTCGTAAGCACAGTACCAGGCACAGGGACATAACTGTTGGAAGTTGGGACTGGGGCTTCATCAGCAGAGTGTCATCTGGCCTCCAAATTTGCTTGCTGTGCATAAGATTGTTGTACGATATAAGACGATATGAAAGATGGGATACCTAGAGAAGGTGCCTGTACCTTAGAACATATCTTGAAACTAAATACAGAGAGAGATGCAGTCATGTTGCCACTCCACTTAGCTAGAAGACCTTGAAAGAAGGGAACGGATATACAAGAAGGCCGTGGTTTCACGACCACAATCACATTGTATTTGTATAGAGAATCATAGAATTGTTAGACATAGAACACATGGTTTTCTATGGTCGGAAAGGAATCACAGGAAAATCTGCCCCGATCAAATTGAAATGACGTTAACAATGGAAACCCTCTTACATTTCATCGACGTGGCTATCCAAACTTTTCAAAGTCAACTTCAAGTTTTTGCTATACATCTAGCCCCTAAACTTCACCGAGAGCACAACGCACTCAGGGGGGTTTTCCATACACCCATTGCCGTGGTCGTGAGGTACGGTAGAAAATGCGCAATTCTAATTTGCATTCTCTAAGGTCATGATCTGACGGATGGCGACCTATATCTACTAACGAGTTGATCTTCCCGGCGGGGAACTATTTCAAGAAACGGATTATTATTGGGCAGGAGTGTGATAATATCAAAGTTTGTAGGTGTAGAATTTATAGAATGTGATGAATGACTGAAAATTGGGGCAGGGCTTGGAGTCACGTCAGCGCTAACTGTAGTTTGAGGCTGGAGATGGCGATCCACTTATTCAAGGGGTTCGCTTATATACCATTCGTCGGGTTTGTTGGTCAGACCTTGGTTCAATTGCCTGTATTGAGGAATCGAGATTCCTGAAACCATGATAGGCTTACGCCATGTTGGTCCAACAAGTGATTCAGCGCTACCGCCTTACCTCACCGAGTACTTCTGGAAACACTTGTCTTTCAGTACTCGTTAACAACATTGATCCCATTTCATTTTAACTGTCAACTAAATCTTCACTACATCTATTTAGATTCCACCTGATACCTCTTTGCTTATAGAGTCTCAAGCGCTACAAGAAGCCTGATTCCATGGCCAGTACTATTATCCTCGCCGGTTCTCATGGCTCATGTAACTGGTCAAGTGCCGCTGAGGTTCATAAGGACATTAGAATGCATAAATTGAACGTGACAGACATTATCACACACTGTCAAGATGTCTGCTCAGTCGTTTTTCGGTCTAGCAGTCCTCCCGGTGTAAGTTTGACCTTTTCCCATCGTTTCATACTAACTTAAATCACAGGATATGGTAGGAAGTGGAGTTAGTGTTCTGTCCCGAACTTTATTTCACCTTCTAACGCCAACTTAGATTATAACATCAATGTATCTGCAAGTAGCTATTGCATTCCTCTTCGGTCCATTGTTCCCTTTTATTTGGCTCTATATCAGCACACCCACCAGAGGCAAGCCCAGTACAACCCTTCGCATATTTAAAAGGCTCCAAGATTCTGTCCTCAATATCAATGCTATGCTTTCGCTTTCTTTCCTCATTGGAGTTATAGTGCGATCCCGTCAAGAAACATCAGTACTGGTACGTCAACCCAACCATTTTGACTTCTCCCAATAAGAAAAGCCCCGAAAAGCTTTAGAATAAAGTATACTCGTACTAGCTTCAAATTCTCACGTGGATTGATTTAACAGGAGAATGAGTTTTTAGCTCAAGTGCTACAAACGCAGTGGATGTGTGCTACTGGGTTGATGCTTGGTCCATTTGTTAGCGCAGAAATGAACGGCATTCCTGGAGTTGGTCTGTGGCCTGCGTTCCATCTTTTCTTTGTTATTGCTATAATAGCGACTTTGGGAAAGCTAGATACTGAGGATCACGCGTTACTCTACGAATTTGCAACAAAGTGCTACTTTGGTGCCAATAACCTCTCTCAATCAACAACCAGTCTCCTGGCAG
>Ga0247734_1002795_pt1 | contig 10955 bp, 12 predicted proteins | sample UWRJL103311B2_FD_180933 | JGI IMG/M metagenome (GOLD analysis project Ga0247734, IMG submission 180933) | Plant litter microbial communities from Arlington Agricultural Research Station in Wisconsin, United States - UWRJ-L103-311B-2 | ecosystem: Environmental > Terrestrial > Plant litter >... | reverse complement strand
ACAAGCACTCATTCATCACTTTTCCGGTGCCTGGGTTTGAGAAATACGGCAGCATTGCGAATGTAAATCGTGTGATTACCTATTCGGTGATCTAAAAGTGGAAGTGAGTTGTACACCAACATAGCAATATGATTCGGCTGACGTCCCAAGATAACTTCGTCATAAATAGGTTGTGTTTCGACTTCGCTTCCAGCTCACTGTCAGATGTTTCAAGTTGGAATAGAGCCAGTAAGATTGGAGATGATGTTGTGAGAGCCTGGCGAGGGAGCTGACAAGCCCTGCTTGTTTCATAATGTGGTAGCTTGCCCCACCCTAAATCTAGAGTAGAAGCATGCAGAGAGAAAACAAGAAGAACATCACTATGGACGGCCAATTGTTGCTCTTTGGTGGCGCAATAGCTTCACCGACATTGGATACATTTACTCCAAGCCCCACGAGTTTTCCCGAAGAAGACTTGCAGAGGGCGAAGAGGAACTTGAAACAATAGTTAACGAACGACATGCGCCCTCTGGTAGCCCTAAATAATTCTCACTATCAATTATATAAGGCTCTGACATGAAATAACTTTACATCTGATGCATTCCGAACTGATGATCAACTACACTCGTTTCTCCTTTATCAGCGTCCTTCTTCCGTCCACAGAGTAAATCTTGCTTTTTCTTTTTGCCGTACGCCAAAATAACTGTGCTGCGAAAACTCGCCTTTAAACGGAGCTCAAATTGACACTCAAAGATGGATCCGATAACTCAAGCTCAAGAATGGACCTTAAGAAATTGGGTGGCAACCTTTGGAAGACGACCTGGAAAACTCGAAAAGGCATTTCTCCGAGCGGATAAGGGCTTGAGCGAGCAGCAAATTGATGCCTGGTTGGAGAAAGAAGAGAGCAATACATGTAAGCCCTACGTGCTAATGTAACTAGACGATCATCTATACTAACTATCCTAGTAGGTGAAGAAGTCGTTGCAGACTCGGTTCTGCCTCGGGGGTCGATGCATGCTACTGCTCTAGCTGGTGATCTTACACTTCTAAACAGTTTAGACTTCAGCACTCTAAGCACTGATATGATGGATCTCTTACCTGGCAACGCAGCACACAACTGGTCGCCAGTTGAACAACTCCAAGACAACTACCCATCTGCAAATGTAGCTAGTATATCGCAGCATAACCAATTCTGGCCATCTGTAGAATCATATCATCAGCAAGGGCTGAATTTGTCTGGCGATCCGTCCCCTATGGAAGACAAAACCGCTACTTCTGAATTGTTCAGCAACCACTGGAATTATATGAGCGACTCGGACCGATCATCTGGAATATCATTCGCTTCTTCGAGGACATGGGAAACTACCTCTACTGTCGCTTCATTCTTGGATGTTTACTCCGACAGTAATGAAGACCAGAGCCTTCTTCGCAAACCAGATCAACCTTGCTTCTCAAGGCGATCGTCAAAAGCATCTAGTCGCCACAAACATTCTTCTTCCTTTGATTTCAGTACTATTCCAGAGGAAGAGACTTCATGCTCTTGCCCCAAGTCTCAAACAAGATCAAGTTCAACAGCTGCTGTTCATGATGATTCCAAACCACCGAAGCTACCAAGTAAGCTTCCACCAAAGGCTGACAAAGGGCCTGCGATATATCGATGCACTGCTTGTCCCGCCTCGTTTTCTAGGAAGTGGGAATGGAAGCGACACGAAGATTCCCAACATGACCCGCAAACATACTGGATATGCATGCTAGGTGAGCCAGCCATACAAAAAATGACAGGCTGGGTGTGTGCTTTTTGCGACACTACATTTTCAGATCGTGGTGAAATGGCAGCACATTTAGCGAGGCAGCATAAAATCGGTCTATGTACTAGCAAGCCGTCAGCCAATAAAACTTGGACAAGAGAAGATAAACTGAAGCAGCATTTGCAACAGGTTCATGCTCTATCAGAGACTGCAATACACTGGAAAGCCTGGCAATATCCAGCCGTCCAAAAAGCTGCATGGGGATGCGGATACTGTGGAGTCTGTTTATTCACTTGGGAAGGTATGTCTATGAAATGTCCCATATATACTTCTGTGGTTTTTCTCCTTTCTTGGTTCTGTGGCTGACCAGGTGTATAACAGGTCGCCTCAGTCATATTGCTGAACACTACGAAGGCGAATCACACTTCACAGCACAGTGGTCATTAAACTTGGTAGTCAAAGGGTTACTGAAACAGTGTCATTACAACAAATTCAATATTGCCGAAGCATGGAATGAGCTTGTGGGTCAAGTACCAAGCCGAGATCGACATATAAGCTGGTCTGTAAAAGATGCAGAAGTCTTAAAGCGCAAATTGGAATTTCACGAGGGAACACCCCAAGAACTTGCCAAAGAGGCCAGAATGCTGGCCGTTACACCATATGCACCGGCGTTACAATTATGGATTGATGCAGATTCGAAATCGACAGTTTCCATAGATCCTGCGCTGTTAAAGAAAACACGGAGAGGGCATCGGGATCTCTTGGTCTCTGCATCACACAGCAAAACGGATACTGAACACCAGTTTATATGACCATTTGTATCTAGGTGATATCTTATCTATAAGTAAGATTCTTATTCATATCGGCTCGCCACCTCGGTCCATATTTTCTCATGGCCCAAATGACAACCACACTACTAATCCACGCCCAAATACCCAAGATCGTGAACAGCCAGCCATCACCGATAGCCGAAATAACGGGTTCTGCGACAATGCCTCCCACGCAACTGAAGATATTTCTCACAAAATTATTGACAGCAACCCCACTACTGCTCCGCTTCGACAAGAACTCCGTTAGCATAGTTGTCGCGGTCGCGAATATAATCATAGAGCCTAGCCCAAAGAAGAAATTGGCAACCATAGGCACCATAAAATGAATACCTTTGTCTGCAGACCATCCATACCAGATGAGGGCACCGGGGAAGATGATTGCTCCCAACCATGCGTTCTCTCTCAATCTATCTTCAGGCTGCAGAATTAGTTTGCCAGCTTCGTCGAAACGGCCAGCCGCTCGAGCTTCTCTATGCATAATGGAGTCGCTCCATCGTCCCCCGAAAATGGAAGCAACCACATATCCAGCGGATGGCGGGATATAGAGAAGTCCCACTATAGAAACCGAGAAACTGTATGGCGGTTGGGAGAATGTTTTTTGCAAAGAGACATTCAGGATGTAGAGACAACCAAAGGCGACACTAGAGATATAGACTGTAGTGCACACAGCTGGGAATCGGAGATATCCCAAAACACTCAAAGGATCGATAATGCACCTCTTGAAAACCATTATGGCTTTCTTTGTATTGTCCCGGACTGATTTTGTAGTTGATACCCGACTCAGAGGTGGCCGGCCCTCATAATTGTCGTCAATCACTCCCTGTGGCTGAACAGCCGGCTTCCTTCTTTCTAATGTCTCTGGAAGACAAAATGTTAATATAATAAGTAATACACCTCCATAAATGGCTTGAAACCACTGTGTACTTCTCCAACCCCATGCTTGAGACAAGAGACCTCCAATAATTGGAGCTAGCAACGGCCCCATGAGAGGCCCAAGATAAAACATCCCCATAGCCCGGCCTCGCTCCTTCGGCTCCCAGATGTCAGCAATAGTGCCAGCTCCCACAGCTTGAACTGAAGCTGCGGCGCCGCCTCCAAGCACACGCATGACAATGAGCATACCTATGGAGGTAGAAAGAGCGGCGGCGATATTCCATATCATGAACAAGGCGAATGAAACTAAATAAATTGTCCGCCGCCCTAAGGTCTCGGAGAAGGAAGACCACCAGAGTGGGAAAATTGACATGCTAAGCATATAGAGCGCAACTGTAAGATTACCGACGGTAGGCGAGACATTGAAGTCTGCTGATAACTGAGGAAGTGCCGCTGTTGTAGCAGATTAGATTTGTGTCTCCTAATAGATACTAACATTTGAACTTACGAAAGAATATTGCACTGCCAAGAGGAGCTGCTGCTGCAGAGCAAGCAGTAATTGCCGTGAGAAGCCATTTGGTCTTGTTCTTATATTCGTGTGGTCGATCTACTTCTGGTATAATTGATAGCCTCCCCAATAGTCCTCGTCGCTGTGAACGTGGTACTATAGATAATGGACGAGACCTCGTTGAAGAACCGCTTGATTTGGACTTTGGGGGAGATTCCCCGTCTCCTTCAACAGGAATAGGTGCTATAGTACCTCCTGACGAATGTGTATGATTTGAACATGAGTCTCTGTTGATTTGTCTAGGTATCTCTTTTGTGTTTTCTGGGGCTTGTGGTACTGAGTCTGAGCAATCTGAAGCATGAGTGGCATCTTGTAGCTCAACTTTCTCTGAATCATGAACCATTCTCACGTTATAGTCTAAATCCAGTGGCGGTCTGGGCAACACAGGAACAATATATAGTAAGGAGTCGTTTTTAAGACTAATAATTATAGAGAAAATTACTACTTAATAACGTCTAGCCAACGGATGGGATGTCTTAAGAGAGTTTCTGGGCAACAAGAAATAGGGACAAGCAAGCCCAACAGACGGAAGCATCTATCCATATTGTATTTTAGCGGAGAGGAGGATATGGGAACAACGCTAATTTGATGTTTGAGCATCCCACTTTGGCGACGCTCTGTCCCAAATATCTCGACTTGAATCGGCTGTTCGGCACGGGAAGTCTGGGGAGTGGGGCAAGGAAACAGAGTACCGAAAGGACAGTAATTGGTCAAACAAGCGACTCCGGGACGAGCCGAAAGAGGGACAAGATTTTGGAATGGCCTAGCAAAATGGTAGTGACATAAAATAAAGGCTAGCTGGCAAACAAAACGAAACAAAACAAAAACTCCATGCTCTGATTGTGGCAACCTAGCGAGAACTTTATACAGTTCAGTTGGCATTAATTCCGCCCAGAACAAATACCCCAAACACAATGGAGTCTCTCGAAGACATGCAGAGCAGGCATCGCAGGGAGCAAAAAGATATACAATCGCGCATAATGCAAAAGAAAAAAGGCGCATCCAAGAAAACAAGAAAGGGCGTCAACTCTGAATGCGAAGAGCTGGAACGACAGCTAAAGGGAAAACACGAAGCAGAGCGAGCCGTCTTGCTAGGAGAATCAATACCAGGTGCTGTGGACGTACCAGACGCCGACGAGGAGTCTGGGAGCGAGAACCCCGCTATCGATCCTTTGAACGGTGTCACAAAGTCACTTGACAACACCTCTATCTCTGAGCCATCGCCATCCGAAGACGGGCTGCCAAAGAAACGAAACCGACAAAAAGAGCGGTTGGCACGACGAGCAGCAGAGCAGGAGGCGGCGATTGAGCAAGCCAAAAAGGAGGCTGCCAACCAGCCAAATCCGAAAGAGATTGAGCGAAAGAAAATGGTTGAGCAATTCAAAATTAGGGAATTGACAGAGAAAGCAATACGTCCAGATGGACATTGTTTATTTTCCGCAATTGCAGACCAGCTTTCGCAGGTTGGAATACCGATCGGTGTGGATTCGGAGGCTGTGAAAGAGGATCAACGTTATAAAATAGTGAGGCACGCTGCTGCTAGATATATGGAAGGTCACCCAGACGAATTTGTGGCGTGGCTAGATGAACCTCTAGATCAGTACGTAGAAAAGATTCGGGATACCGCTGAATGGGGAGGTCATCTTGAGCTTCTTGCTTTGGCAAAGGCATACAATGTTCAAATATGCGTTATACAAAATGGAGAGCCCGAAACTATAGATCCAGGATCCGAAGGCTCGGATAAGATAACTTTGGCATACTATCGACACGGTTTTGGCTTGGGGGAGCACTACAACTCACTACGAAAATCACCCTGAGAATGATTGCAGAAAGGATATTATTGTCAAAGAACATAACTATTTGGATGTCATATACCATGTGACCAAACGCTAATCCAGTCAGTTATTGTTCCATTCTCAGCATAACCCATCTCGTGAGTCCTTTCTGGCTGAAAATGATCTATACGTTGCAAGCCATCTTTGGTAGCTTCGCCTATCTCCAATTCCAATAGGTCTCCATCCTCAGCATACGGCAATTCTTTGCCGGGGCGAGGAAGATGGGCCATGTAGATCTTAGGAGGAAGAGCCCAAGGTGGACCTCCAGTTGAGGGCGGCTTATATGTAGGAAACTATGCAAAAGCCAAGTCAGTAATTCTGGGCAGTGCTTTAATTGGATCAAGTCTCTTTAGCTATTTACTGAGATTGACATACCTCGATGCAAACAAGTCGACCACCAGGAGCAAGCAGATCTACTAAACGACTTGCCCAAGCAGGTCTCAGTGACGGAGGAAGGGCGGACAAGAACTACAATTATCAGAGTTATGCCCGAGAAAATGCTAGGTTCCATACCGTATAGTCATATATCAAATCAAACTTGGCTTCCCCCTCCACAGCTTTCAAAAACTCATCTTTGAAGAAATCTCCAGCAATCCAAGTAACCTTCCCCTTCGTCACCCCTTGTCTTGTTTCATAAACACCCTTCCCATCCATTTCCGCTTCCACTTTCTTAGCACTTTCCAGTGCATAAGTTGAGAAGTCAAGGCCATAGGCGTCATATCCCCAAGCGCTCAACAGTAGAGCATCATATCCTTTGCCACATCCAGGAATCAAAGCTTTCTTACGTCCAAGTTTTGAAGGTAAGAGATCTTTACGTTCTTCAAGCAGATCAACGAGTGCTGGATTGGGGAAGCCTTTGTCCCACGGAATAAACCCATCGACCCAGAGTTCATTCCATCCCTCTGGATGAGCAGAAACATCTCTTGCTGAAAAATGTGCACTGAGTTGGCTGCGTGCATCTGTAGGTTTATCGATTGGATCCGTCATGTCGAAGACCAAAATATATCATGTAAATAGTATAATCTGGTCATTCCCAAGCAACCAATTCTCCTACCGGTCGTTCACTTTTGAATTTGAGTTGATGGCCTCGGACAGTTCGGAACAATGGGGGTTGCTAGAAACCAATTTCTTCTGACCAATCTTGAAGTCATCAAACCGGCCCAAATAGCACCATTAGCTTCCTTGGACAGTTCACTCTTGGCATTGTGAAATTCTGATACAGGACAGGGATCAGCTTCTCTTAAGCGGCATCATGCCTGCATGCCTCGGTATAATAAATCTGGGGAACTTGGCTGTGCCTCCTTCAACCTGTCGACTACAATTCACTTTCCCTGTTTACCTACTTCTGATCTCTCTTCCTACTCCTTCATTTAAACCACAAACCGATACTACTGCAAGATGGATTCCGCAAGTCTGTTCAATGTCAAAGTAGATTATCTGCCAAACTCCCTACCAACAGACAACTAACAATCACCCAGGACAAAGTAGTGCTTGTAACAGGAGGTGCTAAGGGCGTGGGCCGTATGATCTCAGAAGGCTTCGTTACCAACGGAGCAAAAGTATACATTTCCTCTAGAGATGTGAAGGCATGCGAAAAGGCGTGCCAGGAGTTGAATGCACTCGGTATACCACCTCTCCACCACATACCTAACCCCTCCTGCTGCAATAACCAATGACCAAAACCTAACATGTTCTCCCTCATCAGGCAAAGGCACTGCGCACGCCATTCCTGCCGATTTCTACAAACACGAAGACTGTGTCCGAATGGTTGAAGAGCTCAAGAAGCGTGAGTCGAAACTGCACATCCTGGTCAACAACTCTGGTAGCAACTGGGGAGCCCCCTTTGATGAGTTTCCCGAGTCCGCATGGACTCGCGTCTTGACCCTCAACCTCACAAGAGTCTTTTCAATAACGCAGCTCGTTACCCCCCTCCTAGAAGCCGCCGCAACTCCCTCGGACCCCGCTCGGATTATCAATATCGGCTCCGTGGACGGTCTCCGCGTCCCTTCTCTCGAAACCTTTTCCTACAGTGCCAGTAAAGCCGGCTTACACCATTTGAGCAGAACGTTAGCCAACCATCTTGGAAAGAGGAATATTACAAGTAATGTGTTGGCCTGTGGGCCTTTTGAGAGTAAGATGATGGCTGCCACATTGAAGGAGTTCGGGGATGTAATTAAGAGCGGGATTCCATTGGGGAGGATTGGAAGCCCGGAGGATGTGGCGGGAGCGTGCTTGTTTTTGAGTAGCAGGGCTGGGGCGTATGTGAACGGTGCTACGATTGCTTTAGATGGGGGAACTTTAGTGGCTGCGAAGTTGTAAAGATATATATATGTGGCTAGGAAAAGGCTAAAAGCTTTTGCCAAATCTAAATTCTCTATCTATATATTGTATCAGACCGTGTAGAGACAATCAAATTTATATTACAAACGAGAAAATCCACCAGAGAAAATATGCACTATTTAGGGTAGAAATGTGATGCTCCTGGCCTGGCAACCAGAATCGGTCGAAAACTTAAATCTATAGTCCATTGATAAATATGTCACACAAGAAATACATTAATTTCCTAGAAGCATCTTTCTTTCCCCATAATGGGCTCCCCGTCTTCGTTCACACGCTATTACGTTGAATTCAAGAGATACAGAAATGCATAGTTCTGGCCAGATCAGCTTTCATACTGTACCTTTGGAGTTGCTTTTGTTAGATTTCTTCACCTTCTTGGTTGTGAGACTTCCTGGCTACCCAGTATGGTTTAACATTGACTCTTTGGAGTGGACACTCGGCTTGATACAATAACCTTCAAGTAGAACTTCAGAATCACAGCCCATAACACCAGCTGCAAACAGAGCTAAACTGTGAGGTCTATAGAAGAGTCTCCTCTGGGAGTAGTTGATGTTATCCAGATTGTTTCTGCGATATTTTAAAGCACCCCGGATTACTAATTCTTCCTTATGTTAACCCCCAATTTCATTAACATTGTGCTCTTATTTGCGAACGTTCACAATCAGAAAATCACACTTGAGAAGTTGGAATAATACTATTCATGTGCATTGCTCCTAATAAACTACCGAATAGCAAATTTGGAATGACATCCGAAATGTGTTTTGTTTCGACTCTCTCCGGAGCAAAGCGGGCCTGCGAAAAAGATAGAAGAGTTTTTGGGACTTGTGTGCTGAGTTGAATGTGAAGGACAAACGCCATACGCAACAATTACACACATGCGATAGGAAAAGTAATGAAAGTAAAATAAACCGTAAAACCCCTCCCATCCGCTTATCCAGAGTTAACAATCTTACGCCTGAGATACTCCGGTCATCCAGTTTCTCTTAATCAATGTATGTATCGAGAGCGCCTACTTCTTGGCAATCTTCTCTTGCTCCGCAAGATACTCCTCGTCAGAAGCATCCAAAATATCGTACTCCTCGTCAGTCATGAAACCATCATCAGATTCGTCCTCGTCCAATGGCTCATCAACAAAGTCGTCAAATTCGTTGACCTCGTCCTTAACCTCTGGGGCAGCGACAGTTGCCTCATGAACGCTAGTTGAGGGAGACTCCTTCTCGAGCTTAGGGAAGATCATCTGGCTGCCCTCAGACTCGGCCGTTGGCTCCTCTTTCACGGCTGGAACGGGCTTGACGTTGACGTCGCACCACAGTCTATGGCCAAACTTATTTCCGTCAGGGCCAGTTAGGCGCCAATAAGATATGAAGTTGCCAGCACGGGCTGGAGTTCTCATCAGGACCGTAAAGCCATGCTGTTGTCCAGGAGCCACCTCAGTATAACAGGTTGTGCTCTCAGCAGCAGAGACGAGCTCGTGAACACTAGCTGGATGTTCGGGATCAACTGCGCACATGTTGTCACCACCGACGAACTTGACAGTGCATCCAGCGGGCCAAGGATTGTTGCCACTGTTCTTGAGATTCCAAGTCTGCTCAAAAACGCAGCTTGCTGGGAGGACAGTTCCGTCTGGGATGGCGTCACTGACAAAGTGAGCAACAAGTTCCTCCTTGACATGTTCCTCCTCGATAACAGCAGCTGGCAGTTCCTTGGCTTCCTCCTTGACAACGGGAGTCTCCTCGGCCCTTAGCTCTGCAGCAGGTTCAACCTTGATTGCTTCGGTAGGTGTAACCTCGGCAACAGTTTGGACTTGAGTTGCAGCGTTAGCAGACTGTGCGGGGTTGGTCTCTGTAGACTTGGATGTGGTTCGGATGTGTTGGTCACCCATTACTGGCATAGGTCTACCATCCTCATGATCTCCCAATGTAGTAACGGACACATTGCGGACAGGGGTCTTGAATTTGATAAGGGGATGTGTCTTGTTGTGTGGGTTTGATGGATTAGCCTCACAGCTTGCACAGAAGTCGGTGTCGTGGCAAACAGCACACTTATATCGGTCTCCCTTAATATATGACTGAGAACCGCTGCCCTGGGTGCAGAGTGGTCCATCGCAATAGATACCATGGTGGCGAGCCTTACTGTGGAATGAACTTGATACAATAGCTAGGTCATTCAGAGGTTCATATATTGGTACAAATCTATGACGAGGATGGATGAAGCTAGCATTGCCAATGCAGGCCGAGCAGTAGTCCCAATCTGGGCAATCAAGGCACTTGTTGCGAACACCATAGATGTACTAATATGATTAGTTATGGTTAAGAAAAGAAACTGTAGGAAGAGTACCTTATCACATCCATCACAGATAGCATTGTGTCCAGTATTGCGGCCTGGGCCGAGCATAGCCTTAGAAACCGCATCGAGGGTTGTGTTTGCGACTGCAGGAAGGAAAGCGTGCTTTGGGTGATGGCCATGCTTAGCGGAGCGATGGCATGGAATGCAAAGGTCATAGTCCTCACAGGATTGGCAAGTAACGAAGCTTGCCTCCGGAAGTTCTGTAACAACGTTAGCTTTATTTGAGCCCATCGAGGTTGGATGGCTTACCAGCGATGCAAGCATTGCAAGTACGAGTTGCAACCTCTGTTTCTTCCTCCGGCTGTACAAGAGTGGTCTTTGATTCGGAAGCCAGGGACTTGGGAGGTAGCTTCTCAGTTGTGCTACTGATGACACTGCCGTTTTGAACAACACGCTTGATCATCCAGTGATCCTGGCTACCGCAAAGAACGCCATC
>Ga0247734_1002794_pt1 | contig 10965 bp, 8 predicted proteins | sample UWRJL103311B2_FD_180933 | JGI IMG/M metagenome (GOLD analysis project Ga0247734, IMG submission 180933) | Plant litter microbial communities from Arlington Agricultural Research Station in Wisconsin, United States - UWRJ-L103-311B-2 | ecosystem: Environmental > Terrestrial > Plant litter >... | reverse complement strand
TGGGGGGTTGGGGGGGTGGACACTAGGGGCTGAGGAATTTCTTCTGTTGTGGTTTTTTTGTGATTTCGTGGGGGATGCAATATATGTATTTGATACATTTTAAGGATGGCAGGTTCGAGTGTAGGTATAGTCGCATTTTTTTTTTCATGTTTGTGAATATGAATAAGTGGGCTTTATGGTAGGTTAGTGTTGCAGTTACAACCTCAAACTACTACTAGAGGAAAAGCACGAGACAAAAAAGAAGGATGTCTAGCTTCAGATGAAGAACGATTGTGGCAGAGTTAAAGCACAAAGTTGAAGGTCACAGAATCACGAAATTGCAAAACAAACGAAAGAGCTTAGTCCCCATATATACATATATATTATTCAAATATCGTGAAAAGCACCGTCAGTTTCAAAAGGTTAGAAGCCCCTTCTATAGAGAAGAGTAGAGAAGAGAAGAGAAGAGAAGAGAAGAGAAGAGAAGAGAAGAAGGCAACTAAACGAAAAAATTGTGTTTCCTTTAGTAATACGACAGCTCTCTACATTGTTAACATACAGCATGACTTAGTCTTATTCCTCCACAAAACAAAAACCCCGAGTTCTATATGTTGCATAATTATATATATATATATCTCCCGCAAAAAGGTATTTTCACCTCTCATAGATGGACGACTAAGGAAGTATATATAAAACATCTTCCCCCATTCCGTTTTGCAAGCGTGAGTTGCAATGGTCCACGAACTTTTGCAGCAGACATAGGAGAGGGGAGGGGTTGGTAGCTTTCAGGAAGTCGAATTTGCTGAAATGATTATTGTGGGGGAGGATTGTTGCGGTGGACTTCTTTTTTCATCTCCTGACCGTGGAATACTTGAAGTGTGTTTGTTGGCAAGCAGTTGTCCATGACTGGTGGGTCGCTAGTTTGGTTTATGGATCTTTCACATGGTGTTGGGGTTGAGGTTTCTTTGAGGTTGCTTTTGTTTTTGCTTTCGCTTTCGCTTTTCTTTTGTAGGGATTGGGTTTCTAGTTCTCTTAACGATATAAAACACATTGGGGGGAAATTCTATTTTGGATGTTTGGTTTTATGATATGGGCCTGTTGAAGTATGTAAGATTGGGTATGTTAGATGTAGGGTAGATACTGTTGGAAACGGAAAAAGGTCAACGGTTTTTCATCATGGCAACATAAGCTAAGTCATAATGAAGGAAGTGACGAGTATTGAAAAGGTCCTTAGCAATCTATAAGCTCTGAGTTGATGAGGTATGCTAGATTTGAGTGATAGGGAAATCCGAATGTGGCAGTATTGGGGAAACAATTGAAGTTTGAGTCTGGCTGGAACATGACCCAACTGCTGTGAAGCACCGCTCTTTTTTTCGATACATCGGTGGTTGTATGGGGACGGTGCCACGTACTTTCATGTAAAGTGGGCTCTCCCGAGCAGTGTTACAACTCTTGCAGAATCCGTAGCATTTGAAAACCCCCACCTGGTTAAAGTGTAGTCATACTGCTATGTGTTATTTCTAGCGCAGAACCCTCTCTGGTGTCTATGGACTTTGGCTATGAGAAAATCCAATGGCAGTGCGAAACACCTTGATGGTGCACAAGAGCATGACCACACTGACAGAGAATGAAGATAGCGTTGGGACAAATGATGCTGTACTCACGCTTTCGAAACATTGAGCGTGAAGATGCAATATTCATGGTTCGGGGTTTCTGTCACAATCCTAGAGAATGGAGGGAGCTACTTCCTATACAATAGCTAGCACTAGACAATATATCTAGACGTCAGCTGTCTAGATATATGATAATTCAGGCATCACTTCCATAATTTGAAAATCTAATAAGGCGATTCTCTATAGTTCCGTCGTGTAAAAGGAAGTTGGTTCCTGAGCTTCCTTAGCTGATGTTGTGTCCTGATCATTGCTCTCTATCGATCGATAATGTCGCCACATATCAAACAAAGCATCCGAACTACCATCCTTACATAAATTTGCGTCTGTTTTTCGTCCGATGATTGACAGTCAATTCTGTTTCTTGCGTTTCCATCAAAAGTTATTACTCTACGGCATAGAAGTTGGTGGCAATACTCGCTTAAATAGGGGCAACCTTAGCGAGATAAACTCAATATGGAGGGAGGGAGGGTCAAATCAGCATTCCATTTTTAAGATATTATTAAAAACACTAGTGAATGTTACTCCATGATGTGTCATCTCTTTTAAATTCAAAAGAATACTCCTTCAAGCCAACTTCCTCAAGAAAATCAAACTATCAATAGCAAGTCAGCAAAGCCATATCAATGCACTCAAATAGTGGTGATGCTACTATTGAAAGTTGATTATAGACGAGAGACTCACTCAGTGCAAAGGTTTGGGACAATTTTGGTATATGTGCAAATTATGATCCGCAAGACTGATGTGGAGAATGTCACACTAAGGTATTTTGTGCAACAACCTACGACGGTGTTGCGTAGTAGGAACAGCTCTTAAGGAATTATGAGGGGATCTTCTTTTATTAAACTGATAAAATACTAGGGCCACATTTTGTCCTCCCATCCATACCCGTGATTCCCAATTAAATCGGAAAATTCGTCTTCGTATGCTGTCCCCCACAACATGCTTTTCCAGAAGCCCTTCGGCATCTGACAGGTGCCCTTTTTGCTAAACTTCCTTCGCCCATGGGAAATGGTCCATGCGAATGAGCTATCCGCCATGCCCATGAAAAAAGCACCTCTTTCCAAGACCAAGAGATCGACCAGAGCCTGCTGGTCCCATGTTAAGCTTTCCAGCTCTGCTAGATCAGCTCCAAACAGAAGGTCTCGTTTCGTGACAACTGGTACGGGTGTAGACAGAGCGCTAATCTCTTGAGAAAAAGATTGTATGGAACTCATGTTGCCAGATGCAATATAGATTGCGGGAAGTGATGCGAGATATTTCGAGGAACGGATGCGGGAGAGGTAATATTTGACTTGGTCCTCATACGTCAACCAGTAAGATAGGATGTCATTTGCTGTACGGAGATGTATACCAAGGAACGTGTCAGCTACCGGAGCGGCTGTTTCGCTGAGAAGGTTATGAGAAAACCCGTGACGAGAAGACAGCTCCCAGAGTATAGTTGCTGCAAGACGATGTACGTCCTGACGAAGTGGAAGGATGTTGCCAAAATTGTTGGCAAAATCTTTCGAGTCATAGCAAATTCGACTGCAGGGTTTGTTAAAAACAAGTTATTAGATTTGGGGTGAGTGATTATTACAAGTATCTCCATACTCTTTCAAATGGAACCAAACTGATTTGGCCATCAGGTGCTTTTAGCTCTTTAATTCGTCCGCGAACTGATGCTGGTATGAATGGCCAGTGTGAAATCTTATCGATCTCTACGAGATTTGTTTCTTTGACTGGTCCAATCTTCTTCAGTTCCTCGAGGTCTCTATAAACTGGCATTTGGGGACACGCGTCTTTGAGTCTGGAGAGGAAGCGAGCTTCGTCGAACAGGTATTCCAACGTAGACGTTCCATTTTCGAGATTACTTAGTTCGTCTTTCGATCGGACGTTGATTACAGGGACAATGATTCCAGCCCCAGCATCAATGGCATATCTTATACAATGCAGAATCTCTTGCTTTATATTTCCTATAGAGGAATGTTAGATTGAGAATAAGCATGCCTCGAGCGAGGTGCGGTGGACGAAGGAGGGGCTTGTTTACCTATGCCGCCAATCAACCCATGACAAGTAAACACCACCGAATTATCCCAGGTTTGGGCACTGCACATTTCGCTTATGGAAGTATCATCATAATCATCTCCTCTGGCAGCTTCTGCTGCAGCGGCAACAAATGTCTCCTTTGACAGCCGAAAACCATGCTTGGGATGATCATCGAGTTGGTTCTTGACACGCACCCAGGCATGAATGTTGTATAACTGTGAATACAAAAATACAATAAACAGAACCAGTACAATGTAATAAGCAGAGCGTGGAGTTCGTGAACCGCCAAGCATAGCGTGATGGGATTTTCAAGGGAATATAGATTTTGGTGAGGGACTTCAGCCTTTTACCAGATGGCGGGAACCCATAATGATATCCCATTTTACGTATGATTTCAAATCTGCTGTCTTTTGGTGATGTCAGTGAGCCTTTCGAGGCAAAGCAGATGATCGGCATTCTTGATCTTCATCACTGCCTTGGTAAGTCGCCTATTTAGGTAATCGTCCTTGTGATGAACCGACGTCCCTGCGAGGTGGAACCCCTGGAAATCAATCTCTGTTACAGTTTATTCGACTTACGAAATACCAAGTATGCAGCTTATGTCGTCTCGTACCGCCTTAACTGCCCTTACGTTGGGGTCCATGTGTCAAAGGGGACGGGTCCCACCAGATTCATGAATGACCTAGGCGACAGCATAATTAATCCCTTGCCAGTCGTGCCACTTACATGGATTTATGCATTTACGAAAATACGAATGTGCCATATATCAACATAAAACCCTATAATTTACTACGGAAATGGAGCTTGTAACAGTTGTAGCAATTAGCGAAATTAGTAACAAGCGTTGCTAAAAATGCTCGACTTTTTTAATTCGCTATATCCATGGCTATTTTATAGGCTCTAGCAGCCAATATAGGGAACTCCCTTAATACCATAGAATACACGAGCAGCCAAGAATCCGACAACCGCTCTGGGCTATTATTGCGAATTGTGGCTGTGGGCATTTGGTTTGGCGCATTCTGCCTCAGGCGTAACAGCTTTATTGGATGTGAGGTGCCTGGGTGCTTAAACCAAATGTTCGGTACATTACATCTTCATCATTCGATTTTTGACTATACTTAAGACTACTAAACGATTCAGTGCCTTGGGGATTATCGTATTTGATCTCCTTCACCTTACTCTTCACTTTGCTCTTCACCTTGCCATATATACGTTCCGGAGGATACTTCTTTATACGGCTAGAGATAGAGTGGAAATGATATCAATGCTTGGAATGTTACTACTGTTGACTCGGGGTGTGGCTTCTCATGCCCTGGCAGCATAGAGAAAAATTACGACGTGAGCAATCGTTTGTACAGCACTTAACGGCGTAGCCACAATCCCTTCGACATCATTTTCCAGTCTGGGCTGTTGGACGGAGGTTACTAATAGGCGAACGCTAAGCGATTCTATGACTATTGAGCAATGCGCTTCCACCTACCTAGGATATACATGCTTCGGAGTCAAATACTACAGAAGTACTGGCCCCGCCTTTTCATTCAACAATCCTTTGGGTGATAACATTTAGTATTGCTACTGTGGATGTATGGGAGACTATTCTGAATTATGCGGCGGTGATTGAAGGATGAATTTGTACCAATCTAGTCCTGTAGGTACAACGTTAATACCTTCGAAAATATCGATAAGCATGAGCGGAATCTCACTGTCTATAACTCCGATGCATAATTTAAAGGTTAGTGCCTATGGCTGATGTTTGAAAACTGCAAATATATCCCAGCAAGTACTTCAACTCCCTTTTATGCATTGTAAACATTTTCTTTTTGGGGGGAAAATTAAGAGCTATGTTATTGTGTATAAGAACAAGATTGGGAATTATTAATTATTTACCAAATCTATCTAGTGAAGAGATGAAACTGATAGGCATCTCATCTCACAGAAAGAACTTCGAGACATGCACTGCCTCAGTGACGCTGTCTTGGCGGCTCGGGTTGAGTTGAGAATAACTTTGTACTTTGATAAATCACTGCAGCGCCTCGTGACTAACATGATTAGGTAGCGACGAACTCTCACGAAACAGCCCGGTGGAAGCTAAGGAGCTAAGTGCATTAGACGAGCTAGCACCATAGTCATCTTGGCTCGGCTGGTAGCCAACGCAATGCGTTAGTTACGCTAGACATATTGGAACTTAGGTATAAATTTATAGATTGAAGGTGCTTGCAATTATTTAAATTCCAAGGAAGGTATTCGACAAACTTATATACATTTGTTGGTATCTTGAAATGGACTAGAGGATCGGTGTGAATGGCATATTTTATTCTTAGAATATCGTGGTTTCAAGCTTGACTTAGCCACTTTTTATGTCAACTAGGAGCCAACCAACCCACTCCTTTAAAAAGCCATTGTCATCCTAACTCATATAAAACATATATGTAATGATTTTGGAGATAGGAATGTTATCTAGCGGTTCGAAGGAGAAGAAAACTCACTGGCTATAACGTTCTTGGTCAAAAGCACACGTTCGTACTAGGCCCGAATTCGGTAAATAGATCCACTTGATAGATCCGTGAGCATCTCTATCTTTCCTGGTTTCTCAAAGTCAATGATATTTCATTGCTTAATAGTTAATACGCATATCCTAGCTTCTGCAGTATATAGTCACTTCAAACAGTCGCTTTTAAAAAGAATTGTTGTAGCTGTTGTATTTGGAAGTTTGTGGGAGATAACGTAGGGATGGATCCTGACCCAAGGTTTATCCTCAACCCCAACCCCAACACTCCACCTAGCATTAAGTATCTGATCCTACCAAGTCTGAGCACATTAGAATTCTTCCTTATCTACGACACAATTTCTTAAAGATACCACTCCAATTCTATTAGCTTTGTTGTTGTGGCTTGTAAGGGGGCTTTTCCGGTTCCTTGTGTTGAAGATCTTTCAAGATTCGCAAAATAGCCCAATCTGGCCAAGGAGTGATTATTAGGATGGTCGCAAATACTCTTTACAGGAGCTCCCTATTCCTGCTATCTACGTATATGGTACCTTGAATCAGTTAGGACATATTCTCGTTTCTTCTGTTATATTCGCTTCTAGTCCTGTGCCACTTGCTGATACTCGAGTTGAGTTTGATATTTTGACATTTTTCTATTATCCTAACGCGGCTTTTTGTCTAGTCCAAAGAGTTTTTGTTTGAAGCTGTTATACCAATGCTCATCAACGAGGACTGAAATCCCGTGGCAAATTCATTGATGGCCCTTTCTCTTTGGCCCAAGAGTCAATTGAAGACAAACAACATGCCATCGGATGAGGTATCATACACTGAAAGTAGTTCCAAAACTCCCTATATGCAATCAAAATTCTCGATATCTTCCTTGGAAACGTCAGACCTTAGTCTCGAACATAGTCGCAAACAAAAGCCTTTTGGTCGCAACGGCCTTGGGTCTAGCAAAGCAGGTAAAGTACCACGATGGCGGTGTACTCAATGGAAGCTAAGCCGGAAGCATGTATCCATTCTCCTGGGTATTAACATAGTTCTGATGATAGGAGTAGTGTGAGTTATCTTCAACCTTGTCCTTGCACTATTCCCTCTCTCCTTCAGCCCATAACAAATGTTAACAATTCCCCTAGGATATGGACTTCCCTCTTGGCTTCCTTCATACATCGCATAGCGGCACCACCTACGAATAGCAATGGAATCTTGCGCATCATTAACAGCATGGCCTCTTCAACATCATCCTTGTCTTTCCTCCAACTGTACCAATCATTTCCCGCTGACTTCACACGGGGCATTCGTCCCATTTCATGCCACAGCCACAATGACTACTGGAGACATGTCCCCCTTCTTGATGCAATATCTGTGGGGTGCACGAGCGTAGAAGCGGATATATGGGCATCTGGTCATTCTTCCCAAACAAGCAACAAGAGTGAGCTATACGTAGGTCACCACACTGGGGCTCTAACATCTGAGCGGACGTTAAGACAACTGTATCTCAACCCTCTGGAGTACATCTTGGATGAAGTGAACAGAAACAATCAAAATAACAACAAATCAAACCAATCAACAGTGCAAAGGGTAGGAGTTTTTGATACAAGTCCAAACACGACACTGGTCCTTCTTCTTGACTTCAAGAATTCCGCCCCAAAAACAGATATCTGGAACACCGTACAAGAACATCTACGGCCATTGAGAGAAAAGAAATACTTGACATACTGGAACGAAACTTCCAAAAAAAGAGTCCTTGGCCCAGTAACTGTCGTTGGAACTGGAGCTGCGCCATTTGATATGATCCGCGACCCGAAGTCCAATTCACACCGTGATATATTCTTTGACGCACCGCTCAACAAATTGAACTCCACGGCTGCTCCTCTTTTTACAAGTGCGAATTCCTACTATGCTAGCGTTACTTTATCGGAAGCTGTAGGCAAAGTCTGGTTTGGGCTCACTCGATCCCAACTCATAACCATTGAGAAACAGGTGAAGATGGCGGAGGAAAAGGGGCTGTTGTCTCGATACTGGGATACTCCCGCTTGGCCGTTAAATGTTAGAAATGGGGTTTGGAAACAATTGATCCAAAAATCGGTTGGCGTGTTGAATGTGGATGAGTTATGGACAGTGAGTACAAGAGACTGGAGGCTTTGCTGGGGCATGGGATGGGGTATTTGTGCGTAACCAGTGCAAAGAAATAAATAAAGATATTGGCTGAAAAGTCTGAACATAAATGTGTGCTATGAAGCTTGTTTGTACGGTGATGAACCTTTGCCGGGAGTGGGGAGGATGAGGCTGCGGAAGAGAAGTTAAAGATGACAGTCACATGAAAGCCACAACAAATTCAATAACAGGTTTAGAGCATTGGGGAATCAGGAACAAGTGGGTTGAGTTAAGGGCATGCGTAGTTGGATAAGAACAACAAAGAGGGGAGCGAAGGGAAGGGAGAGGTGGGTTATTTATACCTATTCCCAATGTAGCACTTCACATGGTCGGAAACGAATGGGCTTCTAACCTGTCAACGGCTATGAGATATGATTAGAAAGAACTCATAGCTACATATTGACATTATTTGAGGCTTATGGAAAATGTAACATGCGAGGCTAGTTACTCGTATTTCATGGAAAATAGTAGGTTTCGCAGATACAGGATCACGGACTTGCTAATCTTGATTTGAATCTGTGTGTGCATTCTATGTGAAACTTTTGGTGTATATAGAGTAGATGGCTGCATATCAAGTCATGAAGTACTTGGGGCCTTCGCCTCCTTGTGGTGTCTGCCAGTTGATATCTGTAGAAATTTAGCAGAGCACAGGGGTAGCGGAGCTGGCTAACATACCTTGATCAGGGACTTTGATATCACATGTTTTGCAATGAATGCAGCTGCCAAAGTCAGTAATACCCCTCTAAGGACGAAAAATATACTTACTTTTGAGAGTTGATCTGGAACCGCACCCCAATGTCTTTTGTCTCATCTTCAACATACTCGTACACGCCGGCAGGGCAAAATCTATTCTCAACACCTTTGTATTTCGGCCACGAAATCTCAGCATGTTTATCCCAATCCCTCACTTGTAAATGCACAGGCTGATCTTCTTCGTGGTTTGTGCCTGTTCTACTTACACTCGTCAAAATATCAAAAGTAATCTTCCCGTCTGGCTTCGGATATTCGATCTTCTTGCACTGATCCGCTAATTTCGTGGCACCGTGATCTGTTCCCTTGTGCTTCAGTGTCCATGGAACTCTACCCTTGAATATGAATGCTTCAAGACCGGAATACATTACGCCTCCGTAAAGCTTCAACGGTGAGTGGAAGGATGGCCGCATATTGCGCACTTCTTTCAACTCTTTCCAGATGGAGGACTTTCGAAGGGATGCTTCATAGTCATACAGAAAAACTGTTCCTGAATCAGGAGAAGAAAGTGCTGTCCAAGCAGCTTCTGCTGCAAGCATTCCGGATTTCATCGCATTATGCGTGCCTTTGATTTTGGGCAGATTGAGGAATCCAGCAGAATCTCCAATCAACGCACCTCCTGGAAAGGCAACCTTGGGTATCGATTGGAAACCACCTTCGTTTAGTGCTCTTGCACCATATGAGATGCATTTACCCCCTTCTAGAACTGACTTGTAAAAGGGATGCTGCTTCATCTTCTGAAACTCGCCATATGGAGACAGCCAAGGGTTTGGATAATCTAATCCGACGACGAGTCCAATACTAACCAAATTGTCTCCGAAATGATACATCCATCCACCACCGTACGTATCCGCCGGTAGAGGATATCCCATCGAGTGAGAGATTTCACCATTTTTAAACTTATCAGGTTCAACTTCCCAAACTTCCTTTATGCCTAAGCCGTATGTTTGAGGCTGGCTGTCCCTCCGCAAGTCAAATTTCTTCATGATTTGTTTAGTGAGACTTCCGTGGCATCCTTCTCCGAACATTGTGAGTCTTGCGTGAAATTCCATACCCCTCTCGAAGCTGTCTTTTGGAGTGCCTTCTCTTGATATGCCAAGATCATTAGTAGCAACTCCTTTCACAGAGCCATCTGATTTGTACAGAATCTCTGAAGCAGCAAACCCAGGATACACTTCAACACCAACCTCTTCTGCTCTTTCCCCAAGCCACGCTGTGAATTGATTCAAGCTAACGATATAATTTCCATGGTTGTTCATTTGCGGCGGCGGAGGAAGCCATACAGAACTTGATTTTGTGAGGTATCGCATTTTATCGGCTCCAGCAGGAGTGGCATGTTCGAAGCGATTTTCATTATCTTCGGCAAGCCAATTGGGGATCAACTCTTCCACTGCCGTAGGTTGGATGACGGCTCCAGAGAGGATATGTGCCCCAATTTCGCCGGCCTTTTCCAGAACCAGCACCCGAAAGTCCTCATTTCCTGCCTCATTCGCCAGCTGTTTTAGTCGAATAGCCGCACTTAATCCAGCAGGACCTGGAGTAATTAGAGATGGGCTCCCGAGGTTGTTTCCACAAGCTTACCTCCACCAACTATACAAACATCAACCTCATCGCTTTCTCGATCTATCGAATTTGGATCAAACTTCTCATCGCTGCTTTGAAGCCGACGGGCTGAGGTCGAGAAAGCGCATTGTCTGCGAGAGAACCTCAGATTGTATGGGCGGGGTCTTGGGCTTGCTGTTTGGAAGCTTCTTTGGATAAGCCGAGGGCATTGTGTTGATAGCTTGGTGGGCCGTTGCTTCAGCAGGTTCCGCTGTATGATTGTCGACACGGACCTGGAGGTAGCCATTGTAGCTTGTCACGACATTGCCCAATTGATGCAAGCAGAAGTAGTCT
>Ga0247734_1002793_pt1 | contig 10970 bp, 10 predicted proteins | sample UWRJL103311B2_FD_180933 | JGI IMG/M metagenome (GOLD analysis project Ga0247734, IMG submission 180933) | Plant litter microbial communities from Arlington Agricultural Research Station in Wisconsin, United States - UWRJ-L103-311B-2 | ecosystem: Environmental > Terrestrial > Plant litter >... | reverse complement strand
CCAGGCCGAGGGCAGCAATAACAGAGCAGAGTTTGCCAAAGGCACCGAGACCATCAAATCCGGCTACAATAAGCGCTCCTGATCCTGAGCCAGCTGCATTCCAAATCGGGTTGCTGTGTAGACCAGAGGCCAGACCACAGCCAATGGTGAAGCATAATGCGAATGAACAGACTAGCCCGAGGAATGTTGCACAAAAGACTTTAGCACGGGTGGCAAGCTTGGGATCACAGTAAACGAAATAGTCCGCTGCGCAAGAAGAGTAGGTGACGGACGAGCTCATACAAATCGAGAAGAAGGATAACCGGTTGCCAACAAGTGTCATGCCCGAAGCTATAGACTTCGAGCTAGTATCAAAATGAGGTCCAGCGGTTCCCAAGAGAATCAGGAGAACGATTACCTGTGGAACCCAAGCATATCTTATATTGTCAGCTAAGCACAATTATTCCAACATGAAAGTGATCTACTTACTTTTCGTAATGATGGAAGGTTTTTATTCCAAGAGTACTGATCATGAAAGTCATCACAGCTGCAATGACAATCCCAACCTCGACGCTGAGTATTCCTTTGGGAGCTACAGCCGAAAGTATTTGGCCACTAATCACGGAACCGATCATCGAATATCCACACAGCTGAACAAGATTCAGCAGCACACACAGCTTTACAGGCCACCATCCCATAGAGAATCGAGCAAATATCTAAGTTTGGTTAGTATTGCCTAGGTTGACTGCAAGGGCTTAAATGATCTAGCCATGATGTAGTTTCTGCAGGTTGCCGACTCGGAGTCCACGACCTATTCCCAAGAGGAAAATAAAACTTACCAAAGTTCTGTTCCCGCTTATCGGTCCCCAGGTAGCAGTATAAGCTACCGAGATGCAGCCCACAACCGCCCCGAGAATACTACAGAGCACAGAATCTACAAAGCCCAGACCATAGATTTCTCGACCGACTGTAGCAATCATGATATTCTGTGATGCCGTATTGATGGAGAACCATAAGATGGCAATCTGAATGAAGCTGAGCGTTGTCTTCGGGGTTTGCTCACTCGACTTAACACGACGAATGCCTCGTGCTTCCATACCAAACATATGCTCGACTTTGTTTGTCCATTGCAGAAATCTGTTTGACGGCGGCGATTCGTCGAATTCAAACGTTATATCATGCGCATATCCCGGAAAGCCAGCAGACGGGGTTCTAACAGGGGAAATGTTGGTGCCTTTCTCTGGATCAAATGAAGAAGATTGGTGATCGAAACTTGAAGACATACTAGGCTATGAGAAGGACTGTTAGGTCTATGAAGAAAAGAAAACCAGCAGGATTGCAAGCTATAGAAGAGCCCCCCAGTGATCAAAGTATAAAATCTCTGTTTGTAAGATAATCGTTCCGATTAAAAGTGCCACTGCATATCCTAATCCCAATTACTTGTCGGAATAATCCCATCTAGTGTCCTCTGGGTTGGGAGTCTTAGCCACCGGCTACTCACTGCGATGGGCCGGGAAGAAACACCATGCATGTTACCGAGTCGGACTGTTGGAATTGGACCCATTCGTCGATGAGGTTGTACATATACAAATTACATATCTCGGAGTACTATAGTTTGTGACGAGTCTTGATCTAGAACTCCCGTACGAGGTCAGGACTGCTTACGTGTGAGCGGTGAGCTATAAAACTGATGATTATATTCAATTACTTGCTCAGAAGAGGTACGGCTCAGGCATAATGTGCTAGTGTCCTTGAGACACAGATGTTGCTACACCTAAAAGGAAGCCATAAGGACTGTAGAGCCTTGAAGCGCTTGGAGTTATTAACTTTCCACCATTTCAGCTCAATGTGATGTTTATGGAAGAACTAGGGTTTGACAGAGCAGATCGTGGGGTAAGATGCTTGCATTTGAGGCTTGTTGCATGAAAGATTGAAAACGGGAGGCACAAGAATGGAGATCCTCGAGGCTATCTTTTCTCGAACTGTTACACGCGGTCATCCCCGGATCAGATGTACCGTGGCTTGACCAGATATATCAACCCTGGGATCCCAAATTAAAAATATTGAAGCAGCCTCCCGCACTAATGGCGACGTTATTATCTTTGGTATAAGTAAAGATAGCAACGGCTGGTAATAGTGTGAAGCGTACATGGCGTCATAAGAAAAAACAAATTCTATGCTGTCCCAAAAAGAAGTAGGCTGGATATGGGGGAGAATGAGGTTGCAATGGACTCTTATGTCTCGGCAACGACATCTTCCTGGTGCTACAGTCTACAGAGCCGGTGATCTTGGGACCAGAGGAGTCACATTCACACAGCTCTCAGATGAGCGATTGACGTAGGCAATCTCTGAAATCCAGGAATAGCGTTGTCCCTCCAAACAATGGTTTTGGCAAAAGAAGACGTAACAGGTGTTCAGTCACTTACTCACTCATCACCTAAATGCTAGACTAGTACGTCCACACCTTGTTTAAACCGAAATAAATTATTTAAAATAGCTTGTGCTGCGACTGATGAAAAAATGTGTACAATATCGGCATACTTGCTGCGAGCTAATAAATGCAAACCCCTTTCAGAGAAATTCCGGGAGGGCAACATGGCCGTCTTCCACGGGAACGTCCGCATGGAACACATTGAATACATGTTCCATTGTTCCAGCTGGAGAAGTAGCCACGGTAGTCACCAAGATTCTGCTGACAGCCTTGCAAACAATCACAGGAAGCTGGCAATTCCACCTGTTCCTTTATGCGGCAGAAATTGTCTACGCATTGAGCAAACTCGGCTCCTTGTTTGGATGGGCATAGTCTGGCTGTTTTAACCTCTGCAATCTCTCTGCATTGCTGGGTCGTGTTACAGCTTGAACCAACAGTGGTACAGTATTGTCTTTGGTGGATGGTGACGTGACGGGTGGTTTTGATTCCGCTGATAATCTGGCAATTTGTAGGATAGGCGAGGGGTATGGCATGCTCTGAATTATTGGGGAAAACCTGTCCCATGATGCCGATTGAACAAATGAGGACTAGGAAGATATGTAAGGCTCTTCGCATGTTGAGTACGATTTTGTGAGGTGTAACGATATCTACTCACCTCACAATTTCCTATTTTCCTTCGTGGGGGCAGCTTAGCTAGCAAAAAAGTACTGCTCTATCAATAAGAGCTTGTCGGCAATGCCGAAAGGAGCAAGGAAGTTGGCTGGACCTTGGAGTGATGGTATTCTACCAAGTTGAGATAATCGAACACAATAACCTCGAGTCTTGGGCCTGAGACTATAGGCTGAGAGAGAGAATCAGGGATTGCTTTTGAATACCTCAATGTTGTTCAAAACAGACAACTCACGCTGTGAATGAAAAGAACGACCGGTCCTGCTTGTTTGGACCCAGGAGGCAAGAACGGTTTCTCAGAATAGAGCGAGCACAACTTATGACTTGCCAAGACGCCTGAATAGCCTCCGTAGCATGATTGCTGTAACACTGGAATTAGAATTCGTGGCAGGAAAAGGATGACCCAGAAAGACAAATTGCAACTTTACTTTAAATTGCATTCAAAACGGACTATTTAATAATCACTCATGCTATGATATTTGTGCACTATAACCCTTGAAGGCCGGTCAAACCACTGATTGTAAATACTTCCCTGGACGGATCAGAATGTTTCGATCATTTCGGGCCGCGTATTCAGAGTTCATATGGGGAGATGACCTTGACCTCTTGTTTAAGAGACATATCATATTCAAGACATGTAAACATGACCTTTTGCTCAGCATGATCGCAGTTTCAATCAGGAAAGTGTACCGTTCCACCACGGCATATTTGGGCTAGACGAAACAATTTTTAAACCACAGGATGAAATATCATGCTCCCCTACCGCCACCGTTTCCAAAATGGCTATTAAGTCGAGAAAAAAAAACAAATCTAGATGTTGAATTTTAAATTAGTTCAAGCGATTTAGGATCATGTTGAGCTACCGGTTTTGATGGTGCCAAAAGTGGCTTTCGATCCATTCCTGCACGCACAAACATCGGTGGGTAATCGATAGTTATTGCCCACTACCTATTCTTAGCAACAAGTGCCTTGCCCGCCGAACTGTCTTACTGAATAAGTACAGTAAGTTCAGTAACTACTTCAAGTAAGCAGCGCCGAGATAACCTATCGGCTTAGCCGGAACTTGAGTTTTCTCGCCTGGGGGTTTGATGCGAGCTGATTGTGCATGGTTCCTTGTGTGGCCTTGCGGGCGGTGGTGTGTATTGGATAGAACCCTCCTTTCATCTCATTCTGTGCGTCAAGATATCGAGTAGAAGTAGAATTACTTGGGATATGTACTGTATAGTACTTTAGGATCACATGCAGTCCATGCATGCATGGATCCAGCTCTCTGGCGCACATAGCGTGCCGTTAGGAGCAAGGTCTGTTATTGACTCGCGTGATAGGATAGAAAGATAGACATAGCTGAAGTTCACTATATTCTAGACACGTATTGGCCGGTTGAATCGGCACGGCAGGACTGAGGTGAGGTTGGCTGAAATTGAAAGGGTGGGGACTGGTGGGAAAGGATAGGATGGTAAGGATGGGGCGATAGTCCGGGGTGGCGCTGATCAAGCTTTTGGGAAATGGTCGCTTAAAAGCTTGTTGTGGCTTGGCTTTGGCTTGGAAAGGCTTACGTGTCGTGTTCGACGGGGACCAGGGCCAGGGAGGGAAGAGTGGATTGATTCTAGAGCGAACTTTGGGCGGGTGTGTGTGTTGGTTGTGTCTATTCAGGACTCACGTCGTAGTAGTAATAATCTCATTTATTATTACGGTTTCAGTCGAGCCCGGGTCTAACAGTGTGTATGATAGATCGTACCTGTACGGTACGGTACCAGTTATTGGATTGGGCATTGTATTGCGAGGCATATAAATGAATAGCAACCATAGGAACCGTACATCTGGGGACTGATGTTGATGCTGATATGGATCAGACCTCTCCTATTCGTATATAAATATATATATACATACATACATACATACATACATACATATATCGAAATGTAATTAAAAGATACCAGCTACACCCTTCCTCCACTGTGAAACTTTAACCATTACACGTTTAAACGCAGAGTGAGGCATGCAAAACCGTGATCCCCGCTATACTGTATATAGTATTGGAGAAAGGTCACACATACTTTCATTGTTTTGCATGCATTCCAAGGGGGGTTCACCGGTCGTTGCCCGACTGCTTGCTCCTTGTGATCCATCCATCCATAATTGCTGGGTCGGGGAGATGGTCGCAGACGCAGACGCAGCAGTAAAATCAGCAGCATCAAACGCCTTTGGCTGTCCAGCGTCATCATCCTCCTCCGACCAATAATACTGTGATTTCCGCCGTACAATGATGTGAGAATACTGCAGGCAAAACGCCGTAAGATACGCAATACACGTAACAGCCAATCTTTGGCCGACCCGTCTTTGTAACGCCCATCCGCTGTTTTTGGCGGTATCTTCTTATTAGTGGCTACAGGACTACTACTACTAAGTAAGTATACTAAACATACTAAGCATACTATTATCCTCTACGCAGATAATATCATCCACCCAAAAAGTCAAGAGGTCCTCTCATTACATTCCATGCAGGGGGGGAGAGGTGGCACAGATACGCAACTACATGCTTAGGGTATGGGTTTCTCCAATAAGATAAATCCTGCTAGAGATCACTTTCTCTGCCATTTTTGATCGTGTGCCTCCTTTCTTTCTCATTCCATCCCATCTCATTCCATCCCATTAATTTATCTACCTACCTACCTGCCTACCTGTCCATCTATCCATCCATTCTTATTTAAGATATTTAACCCGAGCCATCTTGGCTTACTTTTTATTACTTTACTTACTTTATTACACAACAAACCAGACATCACCGTTGCCAAGTCGGTAGTAAATGCCAAGCACTTACGTACTTGATACCCGGTAGCAAGTATTGGCTGGGAAAGCATCACCACCGGCAGCTGCTGTACAGTACTTTGGGACCTCGTTGCTCTGGGACCGCTGCAAACCAGACGATGCGCCTGAACTGGCTATTGTTGCTCCCGGCGGCGGCGGCTTCAATCGCTTCAGCTCTGGCCATCCAGAAACGCGATGCCGATTTCTTTAATGTTCGGACGCATATGCACAAGGACATGAGCGGCAGAAGGGGCGATCCGGTCGACAAATACTTCCGTGAGTGTGCTTGTGCATCCCGAGAGAATCCCATTGGGGTGCCCATGTCGTCCCTTCGAGATCATGCTAACATTCTCCCGCAGATGAAAGCATGTAAGTCTATTCAGAGTGCTTCTGCCATACCGCGGCGGCTTATTGGCCTGCCCTGTTACTGACAATGCTACCGCTAGATTCGATGCCCATTACGATGGACGGTACGTCCAAGTCCTCCCATCCCCCGCGCCATTGACCATGACTAACGCTGGACCGCAGATTTGGAGATAAAGAATTGGGATATCAGGAGCGTAGGCAGGGCCTCTCGAACCTCATACAAACCTATCTGGCGACATTAGCGGATATCGGCGTGGAAACATGGTTGATGCACGGAACATTGCTAGGTTGGTGGTGGAACAAGAAGGTGAGCTTTGGAGCTGAAGGTCGACTGGCCAGATGCAAAAGCTGACGCTTGTTCTCATAGATAATGCCATGGGATTCCGATTTGGATGTGCAGGTGTCTGAGAAGTCAATGCATTTTCTAGCATCCTACTATAACATGAGTGTTTTCCACTACAAGACGCCCCGAATTCCCGAAGGGAGAGACTACTTGCTAGAGGTAAATCCTCATTACAGCAATCGGGAACAGACGGACAAACTGAATGTCATCGACGCACGATGGGTTGACACCTCTACGGGATTGTTCATCGATATCACCACGGTGAGATATAACTATACGCATCCGGCTGGAGAAGGGATGCTGAGTTGCAAAGACGGGCATGAATTTCGCGTAGGTTGGGTTGATCTAGAGCGTCCGTATTACTGACTTTGATAGGATTCATATCTTTTCCCGTTACGAGATACGTTCTTCGAAGGAACCCCGGCAAAAATCCCATTTGCATACCGGGAGATCCTAGAGTCAGAATACCAAAAGAAAGCCTTGACGCAAACGACTTTTCAAGGGTTTGGATCTCATTTGAGTTTTCTGAATTTTCATGCTAACGATTTACGGTAGTCACCACTTTGACGATGCAAAATTGGAGTGGATTCCTATGCTCCAAGATCCTGACCCTGCACCTTTGTAAGGATCCTGTACTTCACGGCATTGCTAGGAGCAAACAGGGCGGTTTGCTTCCAGGAATGTGATATCGAAACTGTTTTAGAAGGCTCTCATGGAACGAAGTCTTTATCCCCGATCCCTATTCACAATTTAGCATATGCTGATTTGCTGTCTGTAGTAGAAAGCCCTTGAGAGGAAGTCGAAGGATAAAGCTTGTCAGCCAACCTCCAATTGCGCCTGGGCAATATCTCAGGCTAAAAACTATGGCACAAATTCCGACCGTCCAGAATCAAGTTGACCCATTTTTGGAAGTGTTAAGGACACCTGCCTGGATTTTAGACGAGAAAACTTCAAAGAATAGCCCAGGAGGGCCAGCTCATATAAAGAATCCAAGCACCTCTAAGCCAGTTTCTTCGTTTCAACTAGTTTCGGATGGGATGGCTCAGAACTTTCCTTCCCGTAAACGGCCTACACAACAGCCGGCCCAGCCATTTAATCTTAAGACTCCACTATTAGTAGGTGTGCACACACATAAATCCGAGCTCGACTCAAGTAGACTTAAGAACTATATTACTCATGCTCCAAATACAACTCTGCAGAATCCATCGAGCCAGTTCGAAAAACCCCCACCAAAGCGCATCGCTTCAACCCACCATTCTACAAGTCAAAGCCAGCCGGTTTGACTTTAGTTCTAAACTCGGGTCTTGTATTTCATAGGACAAGTGGCGAGGCGGATGGGCCAGCAGTTGCTAGGCTTAATAGGGAGTCCATGGTAGTAAATAAGAAAGTTCCAATGGCTTCCCGCCAAATCGAGAACAATGACAGTCGCAAGGGTCCTGGTCCCAAGCCAACAAAAGTTGCAAATTGTAGAGAAGAGATTATTTACCAATTCAGCAAAAAAGCAGCCCTGTTGGAGAGGTACGAAAGAAATGCGTAAATCATCAGAAGAGAGCACTCATGCCGCTGTGGAAGTCGACTTGTGGAAAGGAGGAGACTTACCTGAAAGGGGCAGATAGCCAATGGGACAGCCAGGACTATATCAAGGTTGAAAGATCACATTCGGCTAATCTGGTCATTTATTTGTGCGCATAGCAGGGAGTATGGGTATTTTGGAGGCCGATAAGTCAGTCAAATTGGCTGTTTGCGTTGTCTGGTATTAGATTTGGATTTGGATTTGGTGAAACATCCATTGTATCGCTCGGGGATACAATCTGGAATTTACATCTGTGACCATTTACTACGATGTGCGATAACATGAGTGAGGAGTTAAGTCTTGGATATTATAAATAGCCAATTGGCGGCGTATGTGTATTGAAAAATTATAGAATTGGGTAAGCCCATCTGGCTAGGCTATAAAGCTCATTGTTTTGCGTATCTATTGGGTTGGATATAAGCTTGTTGACTTGCATTTATATTATCGCCACCAATCTGATAATTTAGTTAGACGGTTTTACTTTTGATTTTCCACGGTTCTTTGATATTGAGATATGTGCTTTAGAGTTGGTTCTGCTTACTGTGAGAAATGTGGTCTTCAAGATAAGTAACATTGTGAAATCTCAACAGCTCAGATATTGTGCAGTACCATGCCACGCTACCAACAGGGATTAGGTAAATACAATCAATTCTTTCTTTGAAGTGAAGAATGTGTGTGTTTTCTTTACTTTGTCTTTGTTCGATATCCGCACGCATATCATTTAAGAGAGGAGAGGACAAGAAGTTTTCTTTGTTCGAAAAAAAGAGATGAGCCCACACCAATATTCCTACCATGATGCGTTTTGTTTTCTTCTCGTTTAAAAAAACGTGCTTTCATGTGGGATGAGACAAGTATTTTACTTTTGATTTTTGTTCAAGCTTATGTTAATACTTCACCGAAGATTTGTTTCTACGAATTAATTGATAAGTGGTGATTGGGACAGTTGATACATAGGTAGAGAGGGCAAGAGACGGAGAGAACAGTAGGGAAATACGTGAAATACATGAAATACGTGAAATACGTGAAATATGGGATCTAGCAGCCGTGATTTTAGACACCATCCGCCTCTGTCGGATATACAAGAAGAACAGGAAGATGTAGGCCCAGACCGGCAGGTCCTCCCAAGAAGGTCTACTCGACATCAACACACTACTCCTCCACACGCATCGATAGCTAATCCTGTCGTATCGGGTTCCGACCCAGGAACTCATCCGGCAGAAAGTGTACGGCCTGGAAATGAATCCAGGCATAGCATAAGAGAGGACTCCAGCGACGATGATTTCAGCAGTTCTGAAGAGGGGAGCAGCAGTGCGGACAAAGAGACGGATGAGTCCAGAACCTCTAGCGACGAGGAAGAAGTGAGTCCTGGCAGAGGAGAAAAGGAATATGTTTTCCAAAACAGCACAATATCTCCCACAAACCATCCTGCTAAAACGGATACGATTCCAGCAGTCGTAACCGCCCCTTTTGAACCTACAACACTACCTCCAGATCCGTCACGCACGAAACAGGTTCCGCAAGCTCCGGTCAAAACTACAATAGCATCGGCTACACCACCACCAACGGCCACGGCCACGGCCACTGGAACAGCGCATCAGGCGCCCATCCGTCGAAAATATGGGAATCAGGAACTAATAGCAGAGCTTAACAGATACAAACCCAAAAGACGCTTGGGAAAATTGAGTGCGGTGCAGAAGACACGGTTTGCAGCACTCAAGATTCTTTGTTCCAAGCTCGCTGGACCGTCGCACTCGAAGGCGGAGGCTATAAGGATTGGCATGCCATCCATGGAGCATATGCTGTTGGAGGATGATAGTTCTGTTGTTGAAGATGTTGTGGTACCCAGTGGTCCATGGCCGTATTATAGGATTGGGCCGAAACCAAGTTCAAGGTATGTATTTCATGTTGGCCCCGATGTCACAACTCATAAGTAGTTCATCTTGCCTTCTCTGTTTCTTTTCTAGGCTGTGTATAAAACCACCTGCTAATGGAGAATATAGCAAGGCGGTGTCAGGACAAGATGGTAGAGACGAGAGCTCTGAAAAAAGAAAAAGAAATATCATTGAACCGATTGAACCATCACTGGAACCGCCTCCCAAGAGAAAAAAGATGTGGACACCTAGAAAAGTACATGTCCCCGTAGATCTCGCCATACTACGGCCACAGCCTATCAGACTGACATTTCCTCACCACCCACTAGAAGACAGAAGCGATGAGTGGTACATTGCTCAGTTCGAGGCGCTGTTTGACAAGTTGGAGGAGTTCGTGAAAGACTTCTTCGCCGCCCATGACCTTGACCAAGGTCAGTTTCACCAGCTGTGGGCCGTGGACATGACGCCCGAGTTCTTGAATTATGTAGAGCAGGTAGCGGAGCCAGACATCAACCAAGGCGGGTGGGATGAGATAATACACAACACCAAGCAGAGGAAGTTCTTGGTCAAGGCTGTTGTGATGCGCATTCTTGAAATCAAGGTGTTTGGCGCGGAACTCCTTGGTGCAACGCAGCAGGAGGATGACATGATGATGAGTTTAGAACGGGGACTGTTCACTCGAGAAGGTGCGTCTTAAAATTAGATCGGTCGAATTCTTCTAAGTATCAAGACTAATCGAATCAATACAGGTTTCGTGCGACAACAATTGCGCGCACAACAAGTCCGAACAATACTCGGCTTTGGCAGTATAACCAGAAACTTCCACTCAGAAATCGCTAAACTCACTGCGCAAATCACACTACTCCTCCAGCCGCTCTCGGAGTATCTCTATGCCCTTCCACCAAATGCTAATAAGGACGATCCGAGCAA
>Ga0247734_1002792_pt1 | contig 10979 bp, 10 predicted proteins | sample UWRJL103311B2_FD_180933 | JGI IMG/M metagenome (GOLD analysis project Ga0247734, IMG submission 180933) | Plant litter microbial communities from Arlington Agricultural Research Station in Wisconsin, United States - UWRJ-L103-311B-2 | ecosystem: Environmental > Terrestrial > Plant litter >... | reverse complement strand
ATGCGGCAGCTACCTTGGCGCGAAGTTCTTCGTTCTCGACCGTCAGACGCTCGAGCTCGGCCTCGACCTCGTCGAGAAACTGGTCTACTTCGCCCATGTCATAGCCTTCGCGAAGACGGACGGGCGTAAATCGCTTGTTACGCACATCCTCTGGCGTCAGTGGCATGAGTACACCTCGGGGTTCGGGGTTAGTCCTTGGGGACTCGGAGTGTCCACCGTACTCTGCCCACGTTCACTTCTGCCACAGGCGTACCGAGAACCACTCGCAGCCGGACGGGCGTCCGCACGGATCCCCGGCACGAGCGACGTCAGAGGAAGATGCCGCGCACGATGGCCTGCAGGATGTAGATGCCGATGATCAGGATCATCGGCGACAGGTCGAGCATCACGGCACCCAGCCTCAGCGGCGGGATGACGCCACGCACGGCCCGAAGCGGCGGATCGGTGATCGAGTAGAGACCCTCGCACAGCACCGCCACGAATCCGCGCGGGCGCCAGTTGCGCGCCAGCATCTGGACCCAGTCCAGCACGAATCGGGCGATCAGCAGGAGGAGTGCGATCCACAGGACCAGGTCAAGGACTTGGCCGACTGTTTGCATCTGCTCTCAGTTCTGGTTGAAGAAGCCACCGGCAGCGATGCGCTGCTTGTCCTCGTCGGTCACCGAGATGTTCTCGGGCGACAGCAGGAAGACCTTGGCGGTGACGCGGTTGATCGATCCGTGCACCGCGAACACGAGTCCGGCGGCGAAGTCGACCAGGCGCTTGGCATCGTCGTCATCGATCTCGGACAGGTTCATGATGACAGGCACCCCCGAACGGTAGTGCTCGCCGACCGTGCGGGCGTCGTTGTAGGTGCGGGGGGTCACGGTCTCGATGCGTGCCAGGTCGGACGCCGTGGAGGCGCGACGCTCGGGACGCTCGGTGCGACGGCGCTCGTCGATGCTCGAGACCGGCGACGGACGCACGACGGCCGGCTGCCGGCTCGGGGCCTGGTTCTGGCGCGCCGGAGCCTCTTCGGGGTCGAGCTCGTCGAACTCGTCGTCGAAGTCAGCCTGTTCGACGAGTCCGAGGTACTCGCCGACCTTACGCATTGCGCCAGCCATGATTGCTCCGTGTGTCCGGTCGGGTGTGACATGTCCGAGATTACCCGCTGGAAGGCCGCTCACCGAGCACTGAACGCCCGATCCGCAGGTGTGTCGCGCCAGCTGCGATCGCCGCCTCGAAGTCACCGCTCATCCCGGCGGAGATGATCGTCGCCGCCGGGTGACGCTGCCGCAGCTCGGCCGACAGCCGGGCCAGGTGCGCGAAGTGCGGGGCCGGGTCGTCGCCCAGCGGTGCGACCGTCATCAGGCCGCCGAGCTCGAGGCCCGGAGCCGTCGCGATCGCATCGGCGACGTCGCCGATGCCGTCGGGCACGACCCCCGCGCGTCCGGGGTCGGTCGCGTCGAAGTCGACCTGCACGAGGCACGTCAGCGTGCGGCCGGCCGCCTCCGCCCCGCGCGACAGCGAGCCGACCAGCTTGACCCGGTCGACGCTGTGCACGACGTCGGCGTAACGGGCGACGGCGCCGGCCTTGTTGGTCTGCAGGCCGCCCAGGAAGTGCCAGTGGAGCTGCGCGGAGACCTCGTCGGCCTTGTCGCCGGCCTCGGGGTGACGGTTCTCCCCCACGTCGACGACACCGAGCTCGGCGAGGAGCTCGACGTCGGACGCCGGGTGGGTCTTGGTGACGACCACGAGGGTGATCTCGTCGCGGCTGCGGCCGGCCGTGGCGCAGGCGTCGCGGATGCGCTGCTCGGTCTCGGCCAGGCCGGCCGCCAGCTCGTCGCGGCGGCTCATCGGGTGAGCACCGCGACGGCCCCGAAGCGTCCGGAGTCCTGACCCTGCCGGCGGTAGGAGAACCATCGGTCGTCCTCGATCGTGCACTCGTCCGCACCGAGATCGGTCGCCTCGACGTCGAGGGCGGCCAGCTGCGCCAGCACCCCCGCGCCGACGTCGATCGCCGACGTGCCCCACGACGTCGTCGACCGTGCCTCGGGGACGACGGCCGCGACCGCGTCGGCCATGTCGGCGGGCAGCTCGTAGCACCGTCCACACGCGCGGGGACCGACGTACGCGCGGACGGACGTCGCACCGCGCTCGCGCAACGCCTCGACGGCCGCGACCACGACACCCTTCACGAGGCCTTCGCGCCCTGCGTGCACGACTCCGGCCAACGATTCGTCGGGAGCGGCCAGGACGATCGGTGTGCAGTCGGCGACCCGGACGAGCACGCCGACCCCGGGGCGGTCGGTCAGCAGCGCGTCGGCGACCGGGACCTCGCCGTCGGCGACGTCGCCGGCCCAGGCGACCTCACGGCCGTGCACCTGCGTCATCCGGACCAGCCGGTCGACGCCGACGGCGCCGGCCAGCCGGTCGATGTTGCCGGCGACGCGCACCGGATCGTCACCGTTGGACGTGCCGAGGTTGAGCGACTCCCACGGACCGTCGCTCGCCCCGCCCAGCCGGTCGGTGAACGCGAACGAGACCGGCCCGGTCCGGCCCGACTGCCAGATCAAGTCAGCGGAGGAAGTCGGGCACGTCGAGGTCGTCGCCGTAGTCGGTCGCGACCGGCTCGGGCGGGACCGTCACGTTGCCGGCACCGTCGCGCGGCGGGAGCGTCCGGGCGTCGAGGTACGGATCGGGCTCGAGGTACGTCTGCGCCGTGGGCGGCGCGGCGGCCGGCGGGTCGGACGCCACGGGGGGCGTCTCACGCAGGAGGGCCGGCTTGGTGGCGTCGCGCAGCATCGGCTCGCCGCCGTCGAATCCCGCGGCGATGACCGTCACCCGCACCTCGTCACCGAGTGCGTCGTCGATGACCGCACCGAAGATGATGTTGGCGTCGGGGTGCACCGCGTCGGCGACCAGACCGGCGGCCTCGTTGATCTCGAACAGACCCAGGTCGGACCCTCCGGCGATCGACAGCAGCACGCCGCGGGCGCCCTCGATCGACGCCTCCAGCAACGGGCTCGAGACGGCGCTCTCGGCGGCGACGGCCGCGCGGTGCTCGCCACGGGCGGAGCCGATGCCCATCAGGGCCGAGCCGGCGTCCGACATGACCGACTTGACGTCGGCGAAGTCGAGGTTGATCAGGCCCGGCGTCGTGATGAGGTCGGTGATGCCCGAGACGCCCTGGTGCAGGACCTGGTCGGCCTGGCGGAACGAGTCGAGCAGGCTCACGTTCGGGTCGCTGATCGACAGCAGCCGGTCGTTGGGGATGACGATCAGGGTGTCGACCTCGTCGCGCAGGGCCTGGATCCCCGCGTCGGCCTGGCCCGAGCGGTTGCGTCCCTCGAACTTGAACGGACGCGTCACGACGCCGATCGTCAGTGCGCCGAGCGAGCGTGCGATGCGCGCCACGACGGGAGCGCCGCCGGTGCCGGTGCCGCCGCCCTCGCCCGCCGTCACGAAGACCATGTCGGCGCCCTTGATGGCCGCCTCGATCTCCTCGGCGTGGTCCTCCGCGGCGCGCTTGCCGATCTCGGGGTTGGCGCCGGCGCCGAGTCCGCGGGTGGAGTCGCGGCCGACGTCGAGCTTCACGTCGGCGTCACTCATGAGCAGCGCCTGCGCGTCGGTGTTGATCGCGATGAACTCGACACCCTTGAGCCCGACCTCGATCATGCGGTTGACCGCGTTGACGCCGCCACCGCCGATGCCGACGACCTTGATCACGGCGAGGTAGTTCTGGACCGCCATCGTGTGTCCCTTCCGAGGATGTTGCACGTGTGTGGATGAAGAGTGAGAGGAGCCGTGAACTGTAACCCTGAGGTGAAGGGTTATAGTTATGTCAACCTGCTGCCTATAAGGAACGGTACGCGGGGCCGATGGACGGATCGGGACGACACGCCGCTCGTCACTGCTTCGTGGTGGGCTGGTCCGGGGCGCTGACGTCGTAACGGCTCGCCGCGATGTCGAGCAGCGGTTCCAGGACCTGCAGCTTGCGCTCGCCGTCGTCGCTGCTCCCCCACATCACGGTGCGCCCCTTGCTGAGGATGAGCTCGACGGAGTCCTTGCTGGCGGCGCTCACCGACTCGATCTCCTTGCGGAGCGCCGGGTCACGGTCGGTGATGTCGACGATGACGGCGGTGACGGCCTGCGCGGTCTGCAGTCGGTCGCGCGAGTCGGTGGCCGTGATGGTGGCCTCCAGGATCCCCTTCGGCGCCGACCCGTAGACCCGGAAGGCGATCCCGTTGCGGTCGATGCCCCGGACCTGCCCGTTGATCGTCGACCACACGACCGACTTCCGTTCCACGATCTTGATCGAGAGCGTGTGGGGCCACGAGCGGGACACCTCCACGGTGTCGACCCGGTTCAGCGCCGAGACACGTCCCTCGATCTCGCCGAGGTCGACGCGGGCGAGCGGGCGTCCGGTCGGGACCTGTGCGGCGCGCAGGACCTGCTCCTGCTTCAGCGTCGTGCGTCCGGCCACGTCGACGTCCTTGACCGACAGGACGCTGGAGAACCAGATCAGCCAGACGAGCGCACCGGCCGCAGCGACCGCGAGGACCGCGACGGCGATGCGGATCCAGCGCCGACGACGCTCCGAGCGGGTCCGCTCGGAGAACGGGTCGGACGTCATCGCCCGCCCAGCGCCGCGAGCACCGCCGGGCCGACCGTCGTGATGTCACCCGCTCCGAGGGTCAGCAGCAGGTCTCCCGGGCGCAGCTCCGACAGCAGGACGTCCGCGAGGCCGGCGACCGGTCCGCCCGAGGACGCGGCGGGCCCCGAGACGGCGTCGACGACGATCGCCGACGTCACGGCCGGATCGGGGTCCTCACGGGCGAGGTAGATGTCGGCGACGACCACCCGGTCGGCGGCGGAGAGCGCCTCGCCCATCTCGACGCCGTACAGACGGGTGCGGCTCACCAGGTGCGGCTGGTACGCGACGACGAGCCGGTCGTCGCCGGCGACGGCGCGGGCCGCGGCGAGGTCGGCCCTGATCTCGGTCGGGTGGTGGGCGTAGGAGTCGTAGACCCGTACGCCACCGGCCTCCCCCAGTGACTGCATACGACGGTTGGCCCCGGTGTAGGCGGCGAGCCCCGCGATCAGGAGGTCGAGGTTCTGCTCGAGCAGCAGCCCCGCCCCGAGCGCCAGGAGGGCGTCGAGCGCGTAGTGCGCCCCCGGCACCGCCAGCTCGACGGGCCCCAGGTCGACCCCGCGCAGCGAGGCGGTGAACGTCGTGGTCGTGCCGTCGACGCGGAGGTGCTGGCCCATCAGGTCGGCGTCGTCACCGAATCCCGCGGTCAGGACCTCGAGTCCTCTGGCCCGGGCGAGCGCGGCGAGCTGCTGCGTGCCGGCGTCGTCGGCACTCAGCACCACGAAGCGTCCGATCCGGCCGATGAACTCGTCGAACGCTGCCGCGTAGGCCGCGACCGTCCCGTAGTTGTCGAGGTGGTCGGCGTCGACGTTGGTGACGACGGCGCCCTCCGGTTCGTAGACGAGGAAGGCCCCGTCGCTCTCGTCGGCCTCGGCGACGAGCAGGTCACTCGATCCGAGCCGCGCGTTGGCTCCCAGGCTCGCGACCTCGGCACCGATCGCGTAGGACGGCTCGGCCCCGGCCGCGATCAGCGCGCACGTCAGCATCGCGGTCGTCGTGGTCTTGCCGTGCGTGCCGGCGACGGCGATCGTGCGTCGCCCCTCCATGACGGAGCGGAGTCCGGCCGAGCGGGGCCACAGGCGCAGGCCCCGTCGCTGCGCCTCGACGATCTCCGGGTTGTCGTCGCGCACCGCGGTCGATGCGATGACGGTGTCGATGCCGTCGAGGTGGGACGCGTCGTGGCCGACGTGGCACGTGATGCCCTCGGCCCGGAGCGCCGTCAGCACCGCCGAGTCGAAGGCGTCGCTGCCGCTCACGGCGGTGCCCTGCTGTGCCATGAGCCGGGCGATCGCGGAGAGCCCGGCACCACCGATGCCGATGAAGAACACGCTGCCGAGCTCGCTCACCGGCGGGATCTGCGACGGGATGTCGATCCTCACGCCGCCACCTCCGTGGAGGGGCACCAGTGCGAAGGCAGCGGCGTGATCGCTGCCCCGCCGTTCGCTCGCCGGCGCTCGCTCACGCTTCTGCTGCCTTCTGGATCATCGCCGCCAGCTGCTCGTCGGCGTCGCGCGGCACGATGCCGGACGCGGCCGCCGACATCGCGGCGAGCCTGCCCTCGTGGGACACCAGCGGGATCACGACGTTGTCGATCCAGGCCGGCGTGAGCGCGGAGTCGTCGATCAGCAGCGCTCCCCCGGCCTGGACGACGGGGTGGGCGTTGTGGGCCTGCTCGCCGTTGCCGATCGGCAGCGGCACGAAGGCCGCCGGGAGGCCGACCGCGGCAACTTCCGTGACGGTGTTGGCACCGGCACGACAGACGATCAGGTCGGCCGCGGCGTAGGCGAGGTCGATGCGGTCGATGAACGGCACGACGACGTACGGCGGGTCGCCGTCACGCCGGCCCACCGTCACCTCCTCGGGGCGTCCCGCGGCGTGCAGCACCTGCACCCCCGCGTCGGCGAGGTCGCGGGCGGCCGCGGAGACCGCGTGGTTGATGCGACGGGCGCCCTGGGAACCACCCGTGACCAGCAGGGTCGGCCGATCGGGGTCGAGACCGAAGAAGGCCCTCGCCTCGGCCCGCAGCGCCATGCGGTCGAGTCGTGAGATCTCGCGGCGGATCGGCAGGCCGATGTAGTGGGCGTGTGGCAGGGCGGTGTCGGGGAAGCTCGTCGCCACGTGCTCGGTGAACCGCGCACCCAGCTTGTTGGCGATGCCCGGGACGGCATTGCCCTCGTGCACCACGAGAGGGATGTGGCGTCGGCGTGCGACGAGGTACGCGGGCACCGAGACGTAGCCGCCGAAGCCCACGATGACATCGGGCTCGACCCGGTCGACGACCTCGCCCGTGGCCTTGACCGCGGCGCGCAGCCTGCCGGGCACCTGGACCATCGCCTTGCCGGGCTTGCGCGGCAGCGGCACGGGCGGGACGAGCTCGAGCGCGTACCCGGCCTGCGGGATCAGGGTGACCTCGAGCCCACGGGGCGTCCCGAGGCAGGTGATGTCGGCGCCCGACTCCGCCAGGACGGCGGCCGTCGCGAGCAGCGGCGAGGTGTGGCCGGCGGTCCCTCCACCGGCGAGCAGCACGCGCACGACTCATCGCCTCCCGGCGAGGCTGACGCGCGACGGGGCGGACGCCCGCTTGCGGCTGGAGCGTCCTGCCGCGAGGGCGCGCTTCGCCCCGGGCTCGGTCTTGGCGCAGTTGAGCAGGATGCCGAGCGCGACCAACGTCACGAGCAGGCTCGATCCGCCGTACGAGATCAGCGGCAGCGGGATGCCGATGACGGGCAGGAGGCCCAGGACCATGCCGATGTTGATGATGGCCTGGATCAGCAGCCAGATCGTGATACCGGAGGCGGCGTAGCGGACGAACGGCTCGCGGGTGCGCATCGCGATGCGCATGCCGGCGAAGCCGAGGACGATGAACAGTGTCAGGACGACCAGCGTGCCGAGGAGACCGAGCTCCTCGCCGACGACGGCGAGGATGAAGTCGGTGTGGGCCTCGGGCAGGGAGCCCCACTTCTGGCGGCTGTTGCCGAGCCCGACGCCCCAGAAGCCTCCGTTGGCGAGCGCCATCATGCCGTGGATCGACTGGTAGCCCGCGCTGTCGGGATCTGCCTGGGGGTTGGTGAAGTTCAAGAAGCGCTCGACGCGGTGCGGGGAGTTCGCGACGGCCACCAGCAGGCCGACGAAGAGCGCCGCCAGGATCGCGCCCATCTGCCGGCCGGGCAGGCCGGCGATCCAGAGCATGCCGACGATGACGGCGAAGATCACGACCGCCGTGCCGAGGTCGTGCTGGCCCACGACGAGGAGCGCGACGGCGCCGGCGACCGGCACCATCGGCGTCAGGACGTAGCGGGGGGTGCCGAGGTACTTCTGACGACGGGCGTACAGGTCGGCGATCCACAGCACCAGGGCGAGCTTGGCGAACTCCGACGGCTGCAGCTGGAAGCCGCCGAACAACGGCAGCCAGTTGCGGTTGCCGTTGACCGTGATGCCCACGCCGGGGATGAAGGTCGCCCCGATCAGGGCCACGGACCCGAGCAGGAAGGGCAGGATCAGCTTGCGCAGCAGACTCAGCGGCATGCGCGCCGCGACGACGGCACCGGCGATGCCGAGCACGGCGAAGATGATCTGGCGGATCACGATCGCGAACGAGCTGCCGTAGTTGACCAGCGCGAAGATCGAGCTGGCGCTCAGCACCATGATCAGGCCGATGCCGAGCAGCAGGGACGTCGTGCCGAGCACGATCTGGTACGACGCCAGCGGACGTTCGAGCAGGCGGCGTATCGCCTCGCTGGTGCTCCGCATCGTGGTCGTCCTCTGCCTCGGGGAAGGTAGGTTCAGGACTGGTCGCGCAACCGGTGGACCGCTGCGGCGAAGCTGTCGCCCCGTGCGGAGTAGTTGCGGAACTGGTCCATGGACGCGCACCCCGGGGCCAGCAGCACGGTGTCACCCTGGCGGGCGAGTGGTGCCGCGACCTCGACGACGCGATCCATGGGATCAGTCTCGCCGGTGTCGACCTCGACCACGGGGACATCAGGCGCGTGTCGCCGGAGGGACTCGGCGATCAGCGAGCGGTCGGCACCGATCAGGACGACGGCCCGGAGCCGGTCGCGCACGGCGACGACGAGCTCGTCGAAGCTCGCCCCCTTCGCCAGTCCCCCGGCGACCCAGACGACGTGCTCGAAGCCCTGGATGGATGCCTGGGCGGCGTGGGCGTTGGTGGCCTTGGAGTCGTCGACCCAGGTGACCCCGTCGATGCGGGCGACCTCGGCGATGCGGTGGGCGTCGGGGGTGAAGGAGCGCAGGCCGTCACGGACGGATCGCGCCTCGACCCCGTGCGCGCGGGCCAGCGCCGCGGCGGCCAGCGCATTGGCGACGACGTGCGGCGGCGGGACGCGGTCGGCGTCGTGCACGCCGCCGACCGCGGCGTTCAGACCGATGTCACGGATGCTGCCGAGCTCGGCGGCGCTCGAGATGCGTCCGGGGATGAACGCGCGGTCGGCGATCGCGTCGTCGACCAGGCCGATCATGCCGGCCGCCGGGATGCCGAGCGTGAAGCCGATCGCGCGGCAGCCCTCGACGACCTCGGCCTCCTCGACCATGTGCTCGGTCACGGGATCCTGGACGTTGTAGACAGCGGCCACCTGGGTGCGCTCGTAGATCCGGGCCTTGTCGGCGGTGTACGCGTCGAGCCCACCGTGCCAGTCGATGTGGTCGGGCGCCAGGTTCAGCACCGTGCTGGCCTGCGCCGAGATCGACTGGCTCCAGTGCAGCTGGTAGCTCGACAGCTCGACCGCGAGCACGTCGAACCGCTCGGGGTTCATGACCGCCTCGAGGACGGGCGTGCCGACGTTGCCGACCGCGAGGGCGTTGAGGCCCTGAGCGCGCAGGATCGACTCGAGCATCTGCACCGTCGTGGTCTTGCCGTTGGTGCCGGTGACGGTGAGCCACGGCGCGGGGTTGTCGCCGCGCAGCCGCCAGGCGAGCTCGACCTCACCCCAGACCGGGATCGCGCGGGCCGCTGCCTCCGCGAGCAGCGGCGTCGTCGGCGCCCAGCCCGGCGACGTCACGAAGAGGTCGACGCCCTCGGGGAAGGTCTGGGTGGAGCCGGGGCCGAGGCGCACGTCGACGCCGAGGATCTCGAGCAGCGTCGCCTTCTCACGCAGTGCGTCGTCGTCACCGTCGTCGAGCGCGATGACGTGGGCGCCGAGGTGCTGGAGGGTGTCGGCGGCGGCGAAGCCGCTCACGCCGAGGCCGCCGACGGCGGCGCGGACGCCCTCCCACGACGACTCCCGACCCAGTGATGCCAGATCGAACGTCATGCTCCGGCCCCCGTCAGAGACGCACGACACGAGGACCGTCGCACGGCCCTTGCCCCATGATTCGCGCCCCCAGCTCGCAGAGCTCGTGGGGGGACCCCCGGCTGAAGCTCGCTCATACGCCGGTGACCCACTCGCTGTAGAAGATGCCCAGGCCCGTGGCGACGCACAGGCCGCTGATGATCCAGAACCGCACCACGATCGTGATCTCGGCCCAGCCCAGCAGCTCGAAGTGGTGCTGCAGCGGAGCCATGCGGAAGATGCGCTTGCCGCCGGAGAGCTTGAACCAGCCGACCTGCAGGATGACCGACATCGTGATCGCGACGAACAGTCCGCCGATGACGACGAGCAGCAGCTCCGTGCGCGTCATCAGCGCGAAGCCGGCCATGGCGCCGCCGAGCGACAGCGAGCCCGTGTCGCCCATGAAGATCTTGGCCGGGGACGCGTTCCACCACAGGAAGCCGAAACAGGCTCCGGTCAGCGCGGACGCCACCACGGCGAGGTCGAGCGGATCGCGCACCTCGTAGCACTTCATCCCGGGGTTGAACGAGCAGTTCTGGTTGCTCTGCCAGATGTTGATGAACACGTAGGCGCCGAAGACCATCATGGCCGCGCCGATCGCGAGACCGTCCAGGCCGTCGGTCAGGTTGACGCCGTTGCTCGTCCCCGCGACCAGCAGCAGGACCCAGACGACGAGCAGGACCGTCGGCAGCTTCCAGTCGTCGAAGTCACGCGTGAACGAGATGGCGTGCGTGATCGGGGTGCGCCCGGTGTCGTCCTCCCAGCCGATCGCGAGCCACGCGAAGATCAGTCCGACGACGGTCTGGCCGATCAGCTTGGCCTTGCTCCGCAGGCCGAGGTTGCGCTGCTTGGAGATCTTGATGAAGTCGTCGAGGAAGCCGATGAGCCCCAGGCCCACGAACAGGAACAGCAGGAGCAGTGCCGACGCGCTCGGTTCCCAGCCCGGTTCGAAGTCCGTCGAGATGCCCGAGACGAGCTTGGCCGAGAAGTAGCCGACCAGGACGGCCACGATGATGACGAGGCCGCCCATCGTGGGGGTGCCGCGCTTGGTGTGGTGCGAG
>Ga0247734_1002791_pt1 | contig 10980 bp, 7 predicted proteins | sample UWRJL103311B2_FD_180933 | JGI IMG/M metagenome (GOLD analysis project Ga0247734, IMG submission 180933) | Plant litter microbial communities from Arlington Agricultural Research Station in Wisconsin, United States - UWRJ-L103-311B-2 | ecosystem: Environmental > Terrestrial > Plant litter >... | reverse complement strand
TTGGGTGTGGTGTTGTGTTTGATTTTGATCTTGATTTCGATGATGATGATGATGATGATGATGGATAATATAAGGCTGCTGTAATGCCCTGAACTCCCGGGACCAACAACTGGGACAAACTGGGACAGGAAACTGGGACGACGACGACGACGATGACTGGGGACTGGGGACTGGACTGGGACTGGGAACTGGGAAACCAACAGGGACGACGGAACGGGGACTACTGACTACAGGTTTACAGGTTTACAGGTTTACTAGTTACTACGGGGAGGTGGTTACGGATGGTGTAACCAGTACGGCACTATGATGTCTGGTATATTACGATAATTACGATAATTACGATAATTACGATAATTACGATAATTACGATAATTACGATGTTAACTAGATCAACTATACGCGGTGCCTGTTACATACGAGCCACGATCGGGCTTCTCTACGTGCGATGGGGATTTACACGGCGACCATGCCAAATGCGGGTCGCGCAGGATGGGATTTGGCTTTGGCTTTGGCTTTTGGTCTTTGGTCTTTGGTCTGCGGTCTTCGGTGAGGGGGGACGGACGGGAGATCAGAAGTGGCGGGCGGTGAGAGCAGGCTTGGCAGGAGTGGGGTCGAGTGTGTTTACTTTATGTGTTGGTGCGTGTTACAGCTGCTCCGTCAGAAAAAAACCGGAGCTAGCTCGCTAGCTAATAAATCATCGCGAACGGGCTAATGCGCTGATAATAGGGCTATTAGCTACTCCGAAAAAGCTACTTTGCAAAAGCTACGTGGATAGCTGAGAGCTAAGCAGCCACGGTATGATTGATTGAAAGATAGGTGAATAGATGGATGGATGGATGGATGGCCAGTGGTGCTATTGACTAGCTTCAGTTAATAATGAGCTCAGTTCAGTCAGTAGCCTAGCGAGCCTAGCTAAACCCAGTCTGGTCTAGTCTAGCCCGGTCCAGTAAAAAATATATGGGATATGCGGATAGGTGGCCAAACATGGTATTTTGTAAAAGTCGCCATGATAATAAGCGTTGTAATAATTAGAATTATAATCATAATGACCAATAAGCAAGAACAAGAACAATATCAAGAATACTTTTTTAAATGAACTGTCCTTGGAGGGCACCATCTCTTTGCTTTTTTTTCCTTCCTTCTTTTTTTATCGAACCCTTTCTTATATTTCTAACCCCCGGCTCCCCGGTCTCCTTCTTTTTCAGCATTACACAATGCTTTTTATTCATTCCTCTCAAGGTTGCGACGCAAGCATGGGCATGAATCAGGATTTTGGTGATTTCTCGATTACCCTCTTCTAGGCATCTATCTATCTATATCCATATCCATATCCATATCCATCCCACCGATCCATTCCCAGCTTATCCCATGTATCATGTATCTATATCCATGTTTACCAAGCTCCCCTCTTCCCTCTATTACTTGCTTTCCTTCTACTGCTTACTACAACTTAATCTATCTTTCATTTATCTCTTTCTCTCTTTCTCTCTTTCTCTCTTTCTCTCTTCCCCCCCGTCTCGACTTACAGCCACCATACCACGCCTTCGTACCTCTGTCACTTCCTACCATCCATCACACTCAAAGGCTATAACATCCAAAGGCTATCGCCATACTGGAAGCCACGCCACCTACGTCAAGGCAAACCAGTATTGAACTCACCAGATACTCACTTCTACGCACATCCTCCCGTTGTATATGACAAGTAAGTAAATAATTCTGTTTGGTCCTGATTTTGCCCGAATACGGTTATAACAACAAATTGGGCAAAGACCACCAGTAACCACCCTTCCATCCAGTAATAAAACATAACCAAAATGGCACCGTATCTGAGCGTTATATACCTTTGTACCTGTCCATGTCCCTATTCCCAATAAGGACCCGATACCCAGTACCCAATATCCAATATCCGATATCCAAAGACCGAAGACCCCCGAAACCACAAAACCACCTTGTGTAACATTAGGCCACACACACTTTTGGGTTTCCCCCGGAAAAGTCAAACATGTCAAACGCCTCGCTGTCATTTCTGCTGCTTTATCTCAGTATCGTAATTCTCCGATGCTGGTGGCGCCCGATGCTAAATGTGAAATGCTAAATGCTAAATGCTAAATAGTCCTGATCCTTTTTTCTTTCTCTTCAAAAGTCCACAACTACTATCCAGACAAACCTCCCCCTCGGCCTACAAATACATGTTCCTCCCCGAACGGATGGCATGACATGGTAAGACGGCGCAGGAAAGCAAGTACTTGACTGTCCCGCACAGCCAAGAAGACGCAGCCATTCGAGATGATGGTTTTATTGATTCTGTCATTGGCGCAAACATCAAGCGCAAGTCATGAAGAGTGGTGGTGGACGGGTTCGGCCGCCGTGATAGGATCTCAATGAGAGCAGCACTACAATACTTCCTTCCGCCACTACTGACTTGGCCGCCTTGAAAAGGTTAACTACATTCCCTCAATGCTGTAACCGGGGTCAAGAACAAGCAAGTAAAATAAGAGGAGGAAGAAGGATGAATGGATATAGGCTTTCCTGCATATCGGAGCTTTGGAACCTTGTTTTCTATCTTCTCTCTTTCTTTCCTTCTTTCTTTCCTTCTTTCTTTTCGTAAGTTCTATTCTTCCTTGCCTTGCCTTGCCTTCCCTCTACAGTATTCTGGCTCGTCGCCTCTCCCATAACACAAGTAGCAGCAAAAGTAACAAAAGTAATTCCAAATAATCTACCGGCCCCACGACAGCTCCGCCGGAGGAGAGAAGGGTGGGGGGAGGGAAGGGAAGGGAATGGGAAGGGAGAGAAGAGTGACCACTGATCACAGTACTTCCGTCAAGGTACCTGGGGAAAGTGAGAAAACAGAGAGTAATAGTATAGTAGGTATGTACGGTAGATGGACCGTAAATGTACCGCCGTACCTACCGTGCCCGTACCCGTAATCCAGTAGAACTGATGCGTAATAGCGTAAAATGGCGTAATACTTAGATAGCAACGTAGGAAGAGAGAGTCTCAGAGTCTAACTGGGTTCTTCGCTTAGTCAGGACTCCGCTCCGGTACATGTACATATACATACATATACGCTTTATTAATATTACCAGTAGAAAGTACCTGCCTCTCCTATCCTGTAAGTACTCCCGCAAAGTTTCCCAAAAGCCTTCCGTAGTTCTAGGCCCTGGAGCCAAAGAGCGGGGCGAGCCAAGCCCAGCCAAGCCAAGCCTAGCCTAGCCTCTGGCCCTGTCTGGCAAACAGATATTTTGCACCGGACCCGTCAACCCGTATCATCTTGCGCCTGTGCTGGAATGTTGAATGGCAAGGATGGCATGGTACATTTTACATTACGTTACAATACAGTTACGGTATTGGCATGGGCATGGGTGGTAATTGGGTGAGGCCCAAAAGTCAACCTACGTCATCGTTTTTATCTGCGTTGGAGATCGAAAAATCGAATGGAAAGAAAGAAAGAAGAAAAGACAAAGAAAAAAAAAGGGCAAGGCAAAAACAAGGGGCCAAATATCTGGAGCAGTAAGGAGCTTACCTACAGCACATACTTAGTTACTCACTTTTTACTTTGTATTTTCTCCCCGCGGACCCCCTTCCCTTCCGTTTGTGGAAATTCTGCCATTTGGCCAAAGCAACAATCTACAAACCTACGCGGAGTATATGCTCCATCCAGGTTACACCACCAAAAAAAAAAAAAAGGCTCCGTACTTGCATGCCAACAAGGTTGACCTTGGTCAAATCATTTCAAGAGAGATAGATATTCCAAAAAACAACTTTTACCTTCACCCAAAAGCTGGTGTATATAAAGCAAAATCATAACTAATACCTTACTCCAAACACTTCAATATCAGGCTTTTTTTTTTAAACCCGCCCCAAATATATATATAGATATATTTAACACAAACCAGACTTCGGATAAACTCCGACGGGCAGAATCAACCAACCATGAAGAAACCAAACCATGAGATCAAAACCCCTGAGCTCAACCTCGAGAAAAGAAAAGAACCCCCCTCTCCCAAAAAGAAAAATGAAGGAAGAAAAAGAAGAAAAAGACATGAAATAGCGACAGTAATAATAAAGGTAGCCGGGGGGAAACAGGGAAGAAGATGAAGAAATGAAGAAGAAGAAGAAGAAGAAGAGAGAGAGAACCACACACAGAAATTGAAGCGTTAGGATCTATGAAAAGGAAACCATCCATATTAAAACTAATCCCACAAATCAAGCCCAAATCAACCCAAACCAAATCAAACCGAGCTGTTGGTGGTAATTTTGTGTCTACATGTGTATTATTTAAAACGTCTAAATGAGCATTATTTAAACCCCAAAAGAAAAAGAAAATACATAAGACCTGAAATCTTGTATGTCTTTATATATATATATATATATATACAGATATATAAATATACACCCATATAGATAGGACCTAGTCTTTTATTTTTCGCTGTTTATAGAACTGGTTACTGAAAAGGCGGTTGGTTGGTTGCTTTCACGCACGCTGCCTCTCTCTCTCTCTCGCTCTCTTGCTCTATATATATATATGGATTTGGATTTAGAATGTTTGGATTTCCAACTTTTTCTTCCACTAGGTAGTATCTGTCTTTAGTCATCAAGGGTTCGGAGGTACGGAGGTTATCAGACGCAACGAGGGCAAAAGTGTCGAATAGGGAAAGAAACAGTCACCAGGAGGAGGGTGGGATTTTAGTAGAAGGCCGCAATGTTCTAAGGGATCGTCATATATAGTTTAGAAAGTAACTACCCGTGCCAGCCGCTGTCTGGACTCCCTATCAAACTTCTTCGCTAAACGAATACCAAAAAAGCAAACTCGCCCACGCGGCCCCAGAATCTTGTCATCTAATCCCCATAGTTACAAACTCATGCCGAAAGCTAGAAGCCATATACATATACGTGCGGCATGGTCCATTTCTATTCTACTCTCCTTTCCTTTCCTTTCAAAATCAAGCCACATTTATAAACCTACAGCTCTCCACGCCCCAACCCAGATCGGCCCTCGGTCTCGGGGGTCAATGGCTCGATGTTCCAGATACTCTCCGCATACTCATTAATGCAGCGATCACTAGTGAAGAAACCCATACGAGCCACACTGATTATGGTCTTGGTGACCCACTCCTCTTGATTCTTGTAGGCTTCATCAACCAGGTCCTGGGTGGTGATATAGCTGTGGAAATCATCAGAGACCAGATAGTAATCGCCGTGGTCTTCAATTGCACTGACAAGCGCGCCGAAGGAATTGGCATCACCGAACATGTTGTCCTTGATCGCATCGAAGACCTTGGCGAGATCTGGGTCCAATTCGTGGCTGCCGTAATTATGGGCATGGCGGAGATCCTCGACGTCCTCAGATAGATTTCCGAAAAGGAAGATATTGTCAGCTCCGATCTCGCGAGTAATCTCAATATTGGCTCCGTCACAAGTACCGATGATGAGACCACCGTTCAGAACAAATTTCATGTTTGAAGTACCACTTGCTTCGGTACCAGCCGTCGAAATATGCTCGCTGATGTCGCTTGCTGGAACAATGATCTCAGCCTTGGACACGTTATAATCCTCCAAGAAGATGACCTTGAGGAGATCCCCGACGTCCTTATCTTTATTGACGACAGCGCCAACACTGTTAACAAGATGGATGATGGTTTTGGCCATCCAGTATCCTGGGGCTGCCTTACCACCGAAGATAGATACTCGAGGAGCAAGTTTCTTCCGCTCTTCGGGGCTCATAGCTTTGATCGCGAGGTATCTATGAATGACACCGAAGATGTTCATCTGTTGGCGCTTATATTCATGTATCCGCTTAACCTGAATGTCAAATAGTGCCGATGGATTCACGGTAACTCCGGTACTTGACTTGATGTGCTTAGCAAGCCGGACTTTGTTGGCATACTTGATCTCAGCCCACTCCTTCTTGAATTCCTTGTCGTCCGCATACTTCTCAAGCTCGTTGAGAAGTGTAAGATCCTTGAGGAAGCCCAAGCCGCCAAGCTTGCTAGCAATGAGTTCCGAAAGCCTGGGGTTAGCCTGGTGCAACCATCGTCTAGGCGTGATACCGTTGGTGACATTCGTGAATTTGTCTGGCCCAAAAATGTTCACAAAGTCTTTGAAGATAGTGGTCTTGATGAGATCCGAATGAAGCTCAGCAACACCGTTAACCTTATGAGATCCAACGATAGCCAAATAAGCCATGCGAACCATCTTGGGTTGCGATTCTTCAATAATTGAGATGCGAGCGAGTAACTCGCGATCACCAGGGAACTTGCGCTCTACCAATTGCAGGAAGAAGAGGTTGATATCATAAATGATTGAAAGATGTCTGGGAAGCAGGTTCTGGAATAGTGGCACCGACCACTTTTCTAAGGCTTCAGGCAGAACGGTGTGGTTCGTGTAACCGAACTAAAGACTATGTTAGTATCATGCCTAGTCAAAACCGAATCACATAATACTTACGGTCTTGGTAACAATTGCCCATGCTTCCTCCCACTCAAGTCCCTCCAAATCGATGAGGATACGCTGTAGCTCAACAATAGCAAGGGTTGGATGGGTGTCGTTCAACTGAATGGCTACTTGTTCTGGGAAATCGCTCCAAGGTCGATTGGTCTTCTTGAAGCGGCGGACGATATCATACAGCGAGGCCGCGACCCAGAAGTATTGTTGCTTCAGGCGAAGCTCTTTGCCACGGTCAAGATTGTCGTTGGGGTACAAAACTGCACTGATGGTCTCAGCACGTTGTTGATCTGCAACAGAGCTCTCGTAGTCGCCACTATTGAACTTCTGGAAATCAAACTCTCCACTAGCGGCTTTGCTAGACCAGAGACGCAGATTGTTGGTAGCCGCGGTGTCAAATCCAGGAATTGGAACATCATATGCAACGGCCTTGACGATCTCACCGCCATCCCAGACTACAACGGTCTTTCCTTGCTCATCTTGATACTTTCTTGTGTTGCCGTAAAATTGGATCTAGGAATATTTAGCTATATCCTCTAATTGGTGAAAAGTAAAACGTACGTCAACCACAATATCGTGTCTAGGAAACTCCCAAGGATTGAAGTCAAGCCAATAGTCAGGAACCTCCACCTGATAACCATCTACAATCTCTTGCTTGAAGATTCCATAGCGGTATCGTAACCCATATCCCCAAGCTGGGTAGTTGAGAGAAGCAAGGGAATCCAGGAAACAAGCTGCAAGACGACCGAGACCACCGTTACCAAGAGCCGCATCGTGTTCTTGGTTAATGATATCCTCGATACGGAAACCAAGGTCATTGAGACCCTCTAATAACATGTCAGCACCTGCGGAATCCCAGCAGCTGTGCGGAATGGGTGGTTGTTACCTTTGGCAACATCCTTCAAACCAACATTAAGCATGGCATTGTCAAGAGCTCTGCCCATCAAGAACTCCAAACTCAGATAATAGACCCTCTTTGAATCCGCGAAGGTTTGCCGTTGTTGGGTGCGATTCCACTCCGTGATCAGTCGGTCTCGGAAAGCCAGACTGGCGGCAGCATAGGCCGCCGTCTCATCACAATTGAACATGCTCCGAGCCAGGGTAGTTTCGACATGGCGGACGACTTCCTTCTCGAAATCTTCTTTGGTTACGAAGGGATGGGCCTGGAACTTCTTCCACGCTGCACGTTGGGGCTCGGGAATGGAAGCTTTAGTTCACCGAGCTGTTAGCATAGCTTCCCATGGAGGGGCAATGCGGGGAAAAGACCTACCTTCAACACTCTTGATGTCCCCAGCTCCAAAACCGGTGAAGGTACGCTTGTGCTTGGGACGAGTCACCCCCGAAGGTCCAATGGGGCCCTTGAGATCCGTAATAGGAGCGCCCGTGGAGGGACGACGCTGGCGGGGACTCGACATTGTGATAGCGAGGAGCGGTTGGCGTCTGTGAATATCACCCGAGGAGAAGAGAGCTTGACGGGAGAGAGCAGAGCAAGAGAACAGAGAACAGAGAGGGGGGGAGGAGGAGGGAGAGGGAGAGGTTAAGGTTAACTAGGAGTGAGGAGGTGAGGAAGAGAAAGTTAAAAGCCAAAGCAAAAAGGTGGAAGTGGGAAGGGGAAAGGTGAAAAGTGTAATAATAATGATAATAATCAGCAGCAGGAAGACGTGAGACAATTTGGCCGGGAAGAAATGGCGTGGTTTGAGAGGTTGAGCTTGGATATTGTAGGTAAGGTAAGGTATGGATAGTATGGGGTATGGTATGGTGTGGTGTGGTTGTTGGTATGGTGTGCTATTTATTGTATGGTAGGTGGATAGCTAAGTAGGTAGGTAGCTAATGGCGGAGGAGGTGCAAGTGTGGTGGATAGATAGATAGATAGATGGATGGATCATAGGAGGAGGAGGGGAGGAGGAGGGGTTGGATGTGGGATGTGGATATCGATGTGGATGTGGATGTGGATGTCGATGTGAGGGGAGGGGAGGGGAGGGGGAAAGAGTGACAGAAGAAGCATATGGCAGGCATTATACTGCTTGCTGCATTACTCTGGTGGTGGGCCTGGATGTCACGATTGATGGGAAGGGAAGGGAAAGGGAAGGGATGAGGGGGGACGGTGAAGGTTTGTTACTGTAATACAGGGCAAGGGGCCAGGCGCCAGGGGGCCAGGGTGCAAGGAAGGGAAGGGCCACAGCACAGAGCAAGGGGCCAAAGCCAGAACTAGTAGTAGTACGGTAATAAAATAAGTGAATACAGCAGTTAGTAGTAGTAGTAACTGTAAGTATAGTAGTAGTAAGTAGTAGTAGTAGTAGTAGTAGTAGTAGTAGTAGTAGTAGTAGTAGTAGTAGTAGTAAGTAGTAGTAGTAAGTAGTAGTAGTAGTAGTAGTAGTAGGTAGTAGTACGGTAATAAATTAAGTGAATACAGCAGTTAGTAGTAGTAGTAACTGTAATAGTAGTAGTAGTAGTAGTAGTAGTAGTAATAATAATAAGAATGAATATAAATATAACGATAGCTGTAGCTGTAGCTGTAGCTGTAGCTGTAGCTGTGGTAAGTATAGTAGTAGTAAGTACAGTAGTACAGTAGTACAGTACTGTAGTACAGTACTGTAGTAAGGGCAAGTACAAGAGTAGTTTAGCGGTGGTGGGGTGATTCTTGATGGGAAGAGGAGGAGGAGGAGTCTAAGGTACTACTTACTGTACCTACTACTTAGTACGGTAAGTAAGTAAGTAAGTAAGTAGTACTGCTTGCTGTAGCACCAACATGGCACGGGCACTGGGCACTGGGCACTGGGATCCCATCTGACTACGCTATAGGCGAGACTAACCGAGACCTGCAATATATATCTCTCTATCAGTCTATCTATCTATCCATCTATCCATCTAGTTATATTGGTGGTCTTACTTCTGGTTCGGGCCAATGCAAAGCATGCGAACATCCCGTGGTACCGCACACACTGCCGTGATACAGCAGGAGCCAAATAATCCAAAATCCAGTGACAGGTACAGGACATACTACAGGTGCAGTACAGTACATCCATATACGCCCCTAACTTTATTAGTCAGGTAACTACGTCAACTAGGTCAACTTTTCCAAGTCAACTAGCCTAGCTACATAACAACTACATCACACTACACCACACTACACGACACTACACAGGGCACGCCGTGCATGGGGCGGAGACTGTCTTGCTGCACCTCGTTGACTGTACTTCGGCCGAGATATACTCTACTATACTATACTATACTATATACAGTTCCCTACTACTTACTGTACAGTCCTTACTGTACTTTCCTTACTCAGTAAAACAAACCCCTGCATGGGGCCATAGTCCAAGTGTGAAAGATGTGAAAAGAAAAGAACAGAAAAGAACAGAGAGCAGAAAAGAACAGAGAACATAAGGCAGAAGGCAGAGAGAGAAACCTCCCCACACACACAGCTAGGATATAATGCATCTACCACAAAGAAAATAAGAACAACAGTACCTGGATATGACTGGTGATTGATGGTCTTTGCTTTGGGTCACGAGTGCTTGCGGCGGTTCGCGGTCAACCAACTTCTTTCACACGTATAGATAGCTAGCTGGTTACAATCTTGCCCATCTTGCATTGCAATCTGCAATGTCTTGATCCCCCATTTTTCAATATCCAGCCTGCTACCACCTTGGTTTTATATATATATATATATATGTGTGTGTGTGTGTGTATGTATGTATGTATGATGCGTCCAGCACGACCACGATCTGCAATATCCAGCTTTCATCCCATCCATACTTACATACCTCATACCTCATACCTTACATACCGGTCGTGGTTGTCATCCCTCACCGGCAACCAAACACTTGACTTCACCTCGTGCCCATTCCATCAAAAAATGCAGTCGCACCAACGACCGGGTCCCCACGGCATCGTTTACTTCGCATTCGCTCATTGCTCCATCGTCCTCTTGCCCAGCGCCCCCCCAACATGCATAATGACATGGCCAAATGCATCTCCCAAGCGTCGAGGGCAGGAGGGCAGCAGCGTGTCTCGCCCGCTGCAAACCGGATGGCCGCCATCTACGACCTTTCTCTTACCGGCACTCTAGCCTCGGATTACTGACTACTCACCCATCACGCAGCACGGCAGATATCATAATAGGACGCTGTGCAAGAAATCGTATTGCTTTATACATTGGTTTGACTCTCAACACTTTCCTCTCAACTGATTCTCATAATCCAGAGTGCCATGAACCCCGTGGCGGAGAACCCGTTTTTTTATGACTGCCTACTGTCCAACTGTGTTGAACCCGTCCAGTGAGCCTCCCTCGATACTAATCTTCACCAGATGAAGCCGATACCATCAAAATAGTCATGGGGCCGCCGAACTGGTGTAGGTCGTGTAATAGGGAGTTTGTGGTAGTACGCCTGAGAATAACGATTAAGCCCAGGTACGACCTCCCAGATCTTCGAGATAAGTCGCTCCACCCACCAAAGCCATCCTCAGAACTCCGATGAAAACGATTCCAACCCAACGCCTGCTTCGCTGAAATTGGAAAAAATGAATGAAACC
>Ga0247734_1002790_pt1 | contig 10994 bp, 10 predicted proteins | sample UWRJL103311B2_FD_180933 | JGI IMG/M metagenome (GOLD analysis project Ga0247734, IMG submission 180933) | Plant litter microbial communities from Arlington Agricultural Research Station in Wisconsin, United States - UWRJ-L103-311B-2 | ecosystem: Environmental > Terrestrial > Plant litter >... | reverse complement strand
TTGATTTTGCAAGAAGTACAGGGCAGACTCCGAGAGGGCTAGCAGATAGCTTCTGTGTGTAGCAGCTTTACTAGCCATAGCCTTTGAAGGGGAATTAGCCGTTGCGAAAACATATCATTACAATGACACCGTACCTCTGTCATTGCCGTCAACGTCTTTGAGGATACTCTAGACTTGAGTCTGAGGGCGTCAGAGAGGATTTCAAAGATAATTCCAACGAAACTGTCTGTAGGGTTTTCGCCCGACTTGGTAGGTGTCTTGAGGACCTCTGTCATTTTGATGAGACTAGAGAGACTTGTCGAAGTCACATCCAGACGATGAAGAGAGATTCGCAAAGCAGTATCGAGATAGGTTAATATGTCCTATTACAATGAATATTGAATTGATGAACTTTCGAATTGCATGGATTTAATACTCACTTTACTATGTGCAGTGTTGCGTTCCGCGAGAAGGACTAATATCTCGAGCAACGGTGCAGGATCTCCTACGTCAGACGAAAGCTCGCAGACACGACGTGCCAGCTGTGTAACATGACGACCAACATCTTCAGATATCATTAGCCCGAGCGAAGCCAGCGCATCACAAGAACGTACATGTTATCGCTTCTGCAGTATAACCTTGATCATGCACAACTTGAACATACAGGGATAAATTGGTGTTAACCACGCTGAGAAGTGTGATATCCATCTCCAACGAGCGTGAGAGACAGTCTCTTAGTAGAACAACGCGGAGATGCTCAGCCGAATCACTTCTCTTGGTTGCAGAATCGATCACATTTCTGAGTATAGAGAAATAATATGTCTCACGAGGACGCTGTAAAGACTCTAAGTATTTTGAAAAGAGATTTGCCAGGGCGCTGCACTCACCTTTAGCACCCCAAGCAGTACACCTTGGCTGGAGTAGCTGCTCAAACAGTAAGCGATCATTCTTCTGAGTAATGCGCGGGAGAATTGATACCTTGACAACAAAAATTCCAGTACATTCTTCGCTTGTCCAATAAGCACGTCTTGAGCGATATCACCATAAGATCCCACCAGATCCATACACTGCTCCATAGCAAAGCTGCCCGTGTGTAATCAGCGTAGCTCAATCGCCAGATAATGACACTATACACACGTAATGATACCACCAGAAGAATTCGGCCATCGCTTGATATATGCGTGAGCGACTGACAGAGCTAACTGCCTGCACTCGTAATTAATTTCTTCCACTACGAGGCTCAGTGAGCGCATGACAGCCTTTCTCAGCATCTGCTGCTGTGGTCTGAGAAGCGTCTTCTCGAAATCATGCTTATAGATAATGATAGCAATGGACTCCAGCATATCCTTCAGAGTCAGTACAGGTAAGGTTGAGAGCTGTGTCACAGTGCAGAACAGAGCAAGCAAAACATCAACAAATGGCGAGCCAACGAGTAAAGGAGCGGTCGTCCCGTCTTGACCTTGTAATCCCAAACCAAGGGACGCTAAGTCCAGAGGATGTGGAGAATCTAGTAACAGACATAACTCATGCATGCATGGCAGAGATATCTCCGGAATCTCCTTAGCTTCGTCAAATTCAACGAAGTATGATAGTCCATTGGCCAATGGACGTAAGGAGATGTTGTCGAATCCCAATTGTCGAACAAGGTACTCTTTCAGTGACAGGAGCGTTGGGAAGTCAATGGCAATACCGTCCGATACCATGCTGAGGCCGAGCGCAAGGGTTGACACCTAGTCTAACATTAAACCTGGTATTTATCAGCTTTTTGAAAGGGCTTACGCTGAGAATGCTGATATTCTTTCCAGATGTCATGGGCTTGGGCTCTTCATCTCCGTTATCTCCTTCATCTAGACCATAGTAGGACTTTTAAATATATGACAGTCAGCATCGAAAAACAAATGATCAGATTTACAACATACCAGATAAGGAACATCTCCGTCAGAGTCTCCAGCACCGCGAGTCAAGTCGAAAGATTCTTGCTTCAAAGTATCAAGAATAACTTCCCAGGACAAGACTACAACAGGGTCAGCAGTATTATAAGGGATGCCAACGAAAGAAAGTGGTGGTTGACATGCCTTGCCAGCTAGGAAAGTGGGGGCGGAGTTGGAAAAGAAAACCAGAAAGTTGCACCCTCTCAGCTACAGGTGACTTCGACATGAATTCATTCCAACACATTGACAATGTTTCTTGATGTAATGGCATCAATGTTGAAGCACTTGTCTCCATGGACAGGCGAATTTCTTCCTTGAAGAAATTTCAGCTGATAGCACAATAATCTAATAAATCGACTACCTTCTCGTCTGACCAAAGCATGTTGAAGTAGAAATAAAAGAGCTCTATCAGACTAGACCTCCATTGACGCCCTTCGAGATGGAAGCTTGGACTGTCCAGTATCATGCGAAACACTCGAACCCCAGCAAAAAGCCTATATGGACTGTAAGAACAGTTATGGACTATGACTAACAACAGCCTACCGTAACTGCCAATCTCCTCCAATCCTAGAAGTTTCCAGAATATCCTTCAGAGGCTGAAAGTCAACCACTATAATGCGCAGAAGAGATTCTGATCGGACGGCAGCGATGTCATGACGTTGAAGTCCGTACAAGTGCCATACACTGTACAATGACTCAGACAGTGAGACACACAAGCTAAGACTTTGTCACGCACGTTGAAGCCAGTATGTTACCGTTCCGGAGGATAAAGTTATCAACTTCATAGGGTTCGAGAAAAGGTGAGCGCATGAGGAATGCGTTGAAGAATTTGGCTATCATGCAAATAATGTCATCTTTCATGGCTGAAGATGTAGATACGAAGGTTTGAAGAGCCTTCATGGTCCCAGATGAAACTGCCAGCGGATCTGAAGATATAGATCCACGTGTGTTCAGTCGTCGCCTGCTCCATAGATTGAGTATAGATACGCGATAGTACTTGCACTGTCCCGTCCTTACCTGGCTGGAAGAGCTTCTATTTCCTCTTGCAACATAAAACCCAACTCAACGATTGCTTTCCTATCACATCCGTACAGAAGGAGACACACGGCAAGAGAACGACGGATGAAATGGTAACTAGAATACCAATGAGCGATGTTCTACGCCATGTCAAAAGTAAATGAAATGCTGACGAGTTCATGGCACGAGATTCATCCTCTAATTGCTCGTTAAGTGATGACGCTAGGCGTCCATGAAGCTCTTCCACTGCCTTCTGAAGGTCGTATTTACCAATTGACCGAAGCCAAACAGAACAAAGTAAGGTTTTGAGAAGATCATCGCATTCTTCGAACGTTAATGCCATCGTTGACGACAAAGATGTAAGCTCGAGAAACACAAACATTGGGATCTCCACCCCTGCATGGCAAAAAACGCAGACCCATTGGAACGCAGTTAGCAGCGCTTGTTTACTCTTTTTAGCGATGCCAATGATCTTGCGCCACGGGTTTAATAACGAGACAAGATTAAATCCAGCGCTTTGAGCAGCGCTAGAGTCCCCGGCGGCACTGAACCGCTGTCCAGCATCAACTTCGCGGGCGAAGATCCGATACAGCGAAGGCATGGGCTGATAAATCGTTCAGTTGAAGCAATTCGTTCGCTTTAAGGAGAGAGGCTTACTTTCAGGAATATATGAGCGTCAACGACGGACTGCATCCATCGCCAGAACAGTGCCTCGAACGAGGTGAACAGAACATTTCCCTGCCCTAATCTCGATATTATTCGCAGGACATTGTCCTGGCGTGCCACTTCTGGGCTCATTTTTGCCTGCAAGGTGATCAGTTTCTGAGGCTAATGAGACGAGTGATAAGATACCTTTTCTGGATGGTTCCGACTCTCCTCTAAAGCGAGTTCCTCACACAAGTCATACAAAACACTGACATAACTTGGTTCGTCTTGGTCATGAACAGCCTGCATCCAAGGAACGATATACTTGCTTGATATAAAACTGCGCACCGCGAGGTAATCGCCGCCATTATTGACAGAGCTCTGCGGCGTGATTCTTGACGATTGAACGGCTGGCCATGGTAGGGGATCTCCACTCGACCGTACTCCGGGGAATTCACGGCGTTTGGAAAGATAGTCTCTAAGGATCGTCGCTAACCGGTCATCCTACAAAGGGTAAGGATTTACATTGGCTCATTGGGAATGTCGCACCTCGGCGAGGATCCAGCTAATTAAGCTGCGCATCAGCCTGCGAAGCGAATAGTCTGAAGCCATTCCACTTGGCCACAGTCGTCTCGTTAGTAAAAGTAAGCCTAATTCGTTTACGTTGACATCCAGGTCTTCTAGGCAAGACTCAATGGACGTGAAAAGAGTCTCCACGTCGACCGATAAATCGAGGCCTAAGGGCAAACCGAATGAACAGAGTGTGGATTTGATTTCTTCGGTTACGACAGTGTCCATCGCCACGGAAGGAAAGGGCATATGACCGCAACTGATGAAAGAGAGGTGGTGCAAGTGGGATAAGAGAAGTCTGGCGGCTACATCAGATTGCACCTGGAAGATATGTCCCAAGGTATCTCGCGCTTGGCCGATTGTGATCATTTCCGCTGGATAGTCAGATGTGGCCTGACCGGACACAGAATCTGCAGCAATGTGGGTGGGCATTGAAGAGGTTATTTTCAGGGAAGTTACAATATAGCAGAGCCCGGCCCAGTCGAACATGAGGTCGTGTGCAGCGGAAAGTCTTTTATTCTCGATGAGATAGTCATCCATTGTGAATGAAATGTTTGAATGGGACTCGACAGCCCGAGACTGTTGTAATAGTCGAAGAACATGATGAAGCTCGAACTCTTCAATAGCACTCGAATCATCACGCGTGTGTCCTTTTCTGACCACGATGGAGCCCAAAGCGATGCCATGAGCGAGAATCTGAGATTGAATCCATAAACTCCCTTCAAGGACAGAAACGTCTTCGTAGCTCATGGCATCTATCTCGTCTTTCTGCATTTTCAGCGCTTTACCCCAGAATGTTAGACAAGATTGGCGCAAGGATGGCCATCCGACCGCAATCTGGTTGGGTCGAAGAGCAACCGCACTGCAATGGGGAAGTTCAGGCGAGCCAGCACAGGTCTCGTGTGCAAAATGTAAGCAAGATGTGCAGCCGAAACCTTGCAGAGAGCACCCCCACAGAGGTTCTTGGCATACTAAGCACAGAGAAAGGGTGAAAAAGTTGAGAGGTCGAAAAGAGTGTCCATTTACAGCGGTTGTTCGATGATTTGCTGTTCGATTGTCTGGGAGCACAGCTGAAAATCGGAAGAGCGCGAGTCGCGTGACATCCTTCTCATCCGTGTAATCTACTAAGTGGCTTCCTTCCGGGTGATCATAGCAGTCGAAGTGAACAGCTGTGAAGCAGAAAGGGCAAAGGAGCCCAAAGTCAATCACGTCTTTTGAACAGGCACGACAGACAGCTGGAGAATTGGACTGGCTAAATCTCCAAGGAACGAACTGATGAGCGTAAGGATGATCTTGGGGAGTGGGTGGATGGGCACGGCCTTCTGATAGAAATTCATGAAATCGAGACGATGGGAAAGGCGCGCTGACTGTGACGTGGCCAATATCCTTAGGCCAATACGTGAGCATAATGGCGCTTGCTGCTTTCCGGGCAGATGCAGAGCGATATGCAATGACGTCAAGGATGTCGAGATACAAGTCAGGCTTCATCTCAACGAGGAGATTTAGTAGCCGTTGCATTCGATGCATGATATCAACTCGAGGTCGGGGGTGCAACAAAAAGTCGACATTCTCGAATATACTGGCGAGAAGAGGAGCGACCAGTGAGGTCAAGTAATATAATTCGAGCGGGTGGTGAGGACTGTGTGACGAGACGACAGTGCGAGGGTAGCGCGTTGACCACGTTGGCCAACTTTGCTGCGGAGAAGTTTCCTCCTGGGGTTCTTCAATCCTAATTGAAACGAGACTGCTACGAGGGTCGTCGCCACCCTCCGCTATGTTTCATTAGCATGAAGTAACGAGAAGGACATCTGGGAAGCACTCACTTGAATGCCCCATCTTCGATTCGCCTGATCTTCGAGCGTCAAATAAGTCAACCAAATTCACTCGTAGAATGCTTTCCTCAAAGAATAACAGCAGTCGTGGGTGCATTTCAGGAGGAAAGGTGACGAAGGCAGGTATTAATGCGAAGGCCACATCGGAAACCACCTTGGACTCTCCACGATGGATATGAAGCATAAAGCGCGCAATTTCGAGGCTGATAGCCTGTAGTGAATGTGGCGGCCGTAGGGGAGAGTAATTTCGGAGACGATACCGACAATCTTCTGCAATAATTGAGGAAAGGATTGAGATGCACTGGGACAGCAATTTAGGCTCTTCTGATTCAACCATGTGTGGACCTGGAGAACGAGACCGCCGATTCCCTGGACTGACGGAGCGACGGAAGGGAGAAGACACCTTGCTACGTCGTTGTGGGCGGGGAGCTTCACTATAACGGTGATTAGCATCTTGAATTATTTCGCGGATTGGAGTTGACACACCTCTCCTCGAATATCTGCCAACCTTGCAGAATGCTGACAGAAAGAATATCTTTGAGCTGGAGCATAAGGTCGAAAGAGATATCTGTAGAAAACGATTCATCGTCTGATTCTTCTACCTCTTCAATGTCTTCTTCGTATGGACCGCGGCTATTGCTCTTCGACAACTTCACGACACCGCGTACAGTTCCAACCAAGACATTCAGCCTGCTTCCCGATTTGCTGTTTTTGGAAAATAACGCGTCGTGCGCTCGCGGAGGCATGGGACGTCCACGAAGTTGGTCAAGCAAATGGCTGAGCAGCTTCCGCGACTCGTTACGCCTGTTTGCTGACTTCACAGATGTTTGAGGCCATATCGTAGAAGGGCTCTTCTCTATATTTGGTGAATTTGGAATTCTAAGAGTTGGAAACTGGACCTTGGGGCTAGCTGGAGGTGTTATACTTCCAGATACACTTGATGCATGAGAAGAAGTCGTGGGCACTTCGAGGCGATCATGTGAAAATTCCGTATCGATTTGGAGAGGTCTTAGATGTGACATGCTCTCAAATTTCAGATGGTTTTTGGGAATGCAGTCATGAAGACGAGTGTAGCTTGCTGAAGTGTAGTGGAGGGCAAGTGCATACAGACTCGAGCACAGCCACCACACATGTATTCGCCATCACGAGAGCGTCCTACCGACATGACCCCCACCATCTCAAGCTCACGGACATGAAAACATGCTTCATGGCTCGGGCAACATGTGTCGGCGGAAGATGATCCAAACGCATAATACTGGGCAATTGCTAGAGAATCTGGAGCTGTCTGGAGTTTATTTACTTCCAAGCGACGCGCTCAGCAACTTGAACTCGGCTTTATAACCTCGCTCGTTGTGCTCCTTTCGACGAAGGAAGATTCTCTGAAACGCTGATTCAAGTGCCTAGCAGTCCCATGCCACTCGCACTAGGAAAATCAGGTCGGAATTCGTGAACGGGCAGTAAAAGTTAACTGTCACGGATCTCACTTTCTTGTGGCCAATCATGACCTCCGCGACATGCGATGCGAGGACAGGTGTTAAAAACTAGATGCATGTACTCCATTTCCATTACTTTCCTAACTCCATAATCTGCAGGATTTCGCGAGGACCGTGCTACAACAAGGGAATGTCGTTCCAGAATTGGGTTTGCGCCGAGGATCAACAGCTCAGCTTGGGTTTAGGATCTACAACTTAGCTTGGCCGTAGAAAAAGACGGGAGTGTCAGAATTACAGCTGTTCTCAAAAATAATGACACCCCCGTCGCCCGAACGCGAATTGGAAAGATATGCGCGCCTTTGAATAGTAACCCTAACCACGATCCTGCAAGCTCGGCAATCGCTCCTATTGGCCAACGCTCTGGTTAGGGTTGATGTTGAACTGCGCGCATATCTTCTCTTTTCAGTCGGGAGGGTCATTATTTTTGAGAACAGCTGTAAGCACCTGATTGGATTCTTTCTTGTACTGGCAGGCAGCGGATCCAGAAGCAGCAGATCGCGTTTGACTTGTGAAACGAAATGTCCTCACGAGAGGGGGACGTTATCTCTGTAGGTACCCTGAAAGCCCTCTAGTTTTCCTGCTTCCTTTGAATTCTCAGCGAGGAGTCTATGTGGAAGTTTCAGTCCTTCAGCCCTTGCTTAGAAATCTGTCATCATCTTCACTTCCGCTATATCCCTAACAATCTCTGCGAGGGATTCCAAGAAGACTTAGTAAGCGCTTTCAATACTCATTCGCAATCGACCTCGCTGCTATCTGCTTCGTCCATTTCAAAGATAATTATAGCCTAATCTTGTGACTTTTCCTTTTGATTTGCAACACCTGCGGCCATGCCCCTCCATTGTCTTCCATCCGACTTTTGCCTGGTTTCAGATGTCGCCATGAAAGAACGTGGACAACTGATACCTTTCGCGGGCGTTCACGGGCGACCTAAAAACTGACTTCTCCACCTTCTGTGTTGTGTCCTGGTCATCCCGATGAAATTTGCGCGACACCTTCGCGGGTTATGACTTGTCTCAGTTCAGGGGTGACTTTCGGCGACTTCACAAAACCATGTTTTGACTCATATCTCAGGCTTGCGCAGCGTAGAGCAGCTCCAGATAGGTGACGTTTACCTCAGACACCAACATTCGACGAGCCTTTGCACAGAAGCTTCCGTCTCTGCCCGTAACTGTATCTCCGTCAAATCCTGGTTAAAATAGCCTCAAGTCTGCCGGGATTTCTCGCGAACAAGTGAATTGCTCGAGCCTTGTGAGTTTTCCTGATGGATACAACCGTACCGACAATTCATCAGCTTTCCTGTAGACACGCGGCTCAATTGTTTCCACTTATTGCCATTCAATTATTGCTGGTGCTCGCGCAATGGGGCAGCTATCTACAGCCCTTCCCAATGCTCGAAATAGGACGTTACTCCATGGCTTGCGGATATTTGGGGATGCTGAAAGATATAAAAGGGACCTTTCTTGCGCTGAGGTCTAGCAAGACATTCTCCTCCTTCTGTGCTCTCCATTCAAGATGTTGAGAGTTTCTTCTTTGCTATCTGCTTTTGCCTTTGCCGTAGCAGTCCTTGGTGCACCTGCAGCCGACAGTAGCAGCGTCTTCGCTTCGTCGACATTCTCAGAGCTCGTAGCGAGCGGAACTTCCACTGCTTCTAGCCCTGCTGCCAGCACCTCTGACTTCCTCCCACCTGCCAAAGGCTTTATCGACCTTGATCCCAATGAGCCTTTGTGGAGCGAAGGCAGCCCAGCGGAGTCCGCAGTGCCTATTCGTGGCGACCTCGGCGCAAGCGTTCTTGGACCAGACAATATCCCAGTCGATTTGCAGAATCCAGATCTGCTCGCTGGCCCTTCTACCGACCATGGATCGGTGTATGTTGGGCAACCTGATATTTCAGACCTATTAGAGCTGACGATAAACTCTCAGTGCCAACGCCAAATGGCCTTTCGCGTTAAGCCACAACCGACTCGAAGATGGGGGCTGGGCGCGTCAGCAAAACCGTCAGTTTTCTAATTATAACCATCTACTTGGCGAGAAGACAGATCTAACCTACCCTTTTGACGACAGAGAACTCGTTGCCTATTGCGACTCGTGAGCTTTTCTCAGTTAATACTCAAAGCCGTGTCCAAGATCTGATCATATCAATCTTTTTGCAGAGATGGCTAGGTATGATTTCATTTATTCGTACAGACTCGAATTTTGACGCAGAAATTGATAATCCAGTGTTAACATGAGGTACGTGAACCTGTTCTTGTGGCGGAGAAATAAGCGCTAATCAGACATAGATTGGAGAAATATGCCATTCGGTAAGATCGTTGAAGAGAGTAGAAATTTCGTGCCAGCTGACCTGCCTGCAGAGAGCTTCACTGGCACAAGACTGCAGAGGTGAGAAAGAACTCGAAAATCTGTTGCTATGACCTGACACGACTCTACGACTTAGTGGGCATATGTCCTCAAGGTACGAAGTGATGCCCTCCCTGATACTTCGAGTCTGGGCTCAATCTTACATATCCCTCGTATTGTAGGGAAAAACTCAAGTTACAGCTGTCAATGCTGATGGTCAGAACTACGTTGCAACTGTCGTATGTCTCTTCCCGTTATTCATTCCTAGGACATTTCAAGCTGATTGGGCGAAAAAGGGCCCTGGTGATCTCTGGTTCTTCCCTGCTGGTATTCCCCACTCGCTCCAGGCCACTGGAGATGACGAGGAGGGTTCCGAGTTCCTCTTGGTAAGCTCAAACATTGCACTGTTCCGAACGTGAGCTCATAGATCTGACGCTAGGTCTTCGATTCTGGTGCTTTTAGCGAGGACTCCACTTTCTTGCTCACTGATTGGTTGGCTCATATTCCCGCTGGAGGCGAGTGGTTGACGCATTGGTTGTGTTTTCCCTGCTCAGTCTTTTTGTTTTTCCAGTTATCGAGAAGAATTTCCTCCATGACAACTCGGCTGCATTTGCTCACATACCCGACGAGGAGCTGTTCATCTTCAAAGGATGTGCGTGTAACCTTTTATTTCGTTCTACGCAGTCATTCATTATTCGAAACCCCCTAGTACCCACAGGAGCCGATGGCGATGCGCCCGTCAGTCCTCAAGGAACTGTACCTGATCCGTATACTTTCGCCCTCTCCCAGGTCGAGCCCATCGGTGGTCTTGATGGTGGATCTGTTCGTGTAGCCGATAGTAGCAACTTCAAGGTATCCACAACTATTGCTGTCGCTGAAGTGACTGTCGAGCCCGGACACATCCGTGAGCTCCACTGGCACCCTACTCAGGATGAGTGGAGCTTCTTCCTCGAAGGGACCGCTCGTATCACCGTCTTTGCTGCCCAGTCCAACTCTAGAACTTTTAGCTACCAGGCTGGTGATATCGGTGAGCTCCTCCTTGTTTCTCCAATAGCACGGTTCTAAACAGGACATGTAGGTTATGTTCCTACTGCCATGGGCCACTATGTCGAGAACACTGGAACGACCACGTTGAAGTACCTCGAGATTTTCAAGGCTCCCCGAGTTGAAGATATCAGTTTGAACCAGGC